>Ga0123342_1008148_pt1 | contig 13401 bp, 3 predicted proteins | sample Turbeawhitnodule_FD_89960 | JGI IMG/M metagenome (GOLD analysis project Ga0123342, IMG submission 89960) | Root nodule microbial communities of legume samples collected from Mexico - Turtle bean Mexico white nodule | ecosystem: Host-associated > Plants > Roots > Nodule | place: Mexico: Nepantla...
ATAATAATTTCACATTACTATTAATTTTTTATTATGATCTATCACTTTGATTCATAACACTTCCAAATAAGATACTTTTAATGATAACAATTTGTGTACAGGTGCTAGGAGAGTAATTTTTTTTCATTTTTATTGACTTATTTATATGTTAACTTAACAACTTCCTTTATTAATACTAAGAAAACTCATATCCACATTTTTATTTCATTAAAATAATATAATTTCGTAAACAAGATATTAAAAAATATTAAAATTATAAAATTTAAATTTATATAGTTTTAAAAAAACAATATTAAAATACTATATGGTGGTTGTCTATACCACTGTATATAGAGGATAAGTTTTTTAATCATCCTTAGTGTATTTTTTTAAAAATAAAACTCATGTTAGAGAATACATGTCATCATATGAAAAATAATATATATAAAAAAACAAACATTGGAGACTAGAATAAATTCATGTAAAGAAAAATAAAAAAAATATAAAACTCTTAAGAGTAACCTTAGCACTTATATTGAGAGTTTAAACCAAAAATAAAAAAAATTAAATAAAGACAAGAAGACAAACAAAAGAATCTTATCTAATGTGTAGCTCCCATAAAGATAACAAAGAGGAATGATTGAATCCCAAAAATATAATCAGATTAGATTGATCAACGTTTGCATTTAGCGATGGTAATAAAATTCTATAATATTGATGCACGTCTCTACCATTACTTTTTGTTGGGTTGACCTGTTTTGGATGTCTTCTTATTGACTTTCACTCCAGCTTAGAAGGACGTTTCGATCTCCTGAAAGTTTGAACTGATTTATTCAATTTCTTCACTTAATGATTCCTCCTTATCCATCTTTTTAGCCTAAAACTTAGAAACCAAATTGACTTCTTCTAAGAAAATGTCAGCGGAGGTAGATTCAACTATATTCATTGCCAAGATGGTCGAACATGACTCTTTAGTCTCTTGTTAATCATCTGAAAGAGATTAAAAAACAATTTTGCAATGCCAAATCTTGAGAAATAGATATAGAAGTAACTCGTTTTGCAGCAACAAATTTAGAACTTTGTTGCATTAGTTGCATATTTGAGATTTGAGATGAGAGAATCCTTAAAAATAGACCAAAAATTTTAGAAGGCAAGGAGTCCTCTTTTTTAGCAAATCATTTGATTCATGAACATTCTCCAAAGATGGCATATCAACAAAAATATCATTCTGAGATCGTGAATCAACCCTTATATTCTGAGATCGTGAATCAACCCTTATATCAACAACTGCAACAACATAAACATTATCATCAACAAATAATTGCAAATTTCTTAAACTTTTGACCAATAAGAGATATAGTCTCCACTTGGCCAACAACAACTTCAACTAGGGGTATCAAGATCAACAACAATTCCCTCAACTTCCACCACCCCTGCCTTACGAACAAGTACATCATATATTTATACCTCTACCGCAGAATTCTATTTCTTTGTGACAACAACCACTTCCTTCTAAGGGACATCATTAGTTTCTTTAGTTTGGACAGTCACAGATTTATACTCTACAACAAGTTTGGATAAAACAGTAGGCAGTTTGATTGTGTTATTGAGGTTATTAGAATGTCGTCTACATTTAGAAATATCAAACCCTATCATTTTACATGAAGGGAAAAATGAAGGTAACTTCTCAAATTCAATATTTGCAATAAAAGCAAAATCAGTTCTTTCCATCAAAATTTGATTAGGCAAAACAGATAGCATATTACTATCAACCAACACTCTAGTAAAAATACCTCTAAATTTATTCATGGTGCAATCATAAAGGAAAAGATGAGTACTAATCCCTTTTTCTATAGATAAAATTGTTTTTGGTTGACAATATTCGATAGGAAGACAGTGGATCCTAAGTCATCATGAACTTTTGTGAGCTTCATGCAAAATGACACAAAGTATGGTTCAAGCAAAGACTATCAAGATATCCAGATTGAGAGTCCAAAACCTCACTGCTAGGACTCGTCTAATGTCTTCAAGAGAAGAAAAAACAAATTCGTAAAACCTTTTTCGAGAGGCATAACTTTCAGAGATCCCAAAGACTTTCAAGAAAGATCCAACCTTTTGCTCATGTTCATACGAGTAAGAGATTTTTCAGCTTTGAATAGTACTATTCTTCCATGAATGTGACTTTTACAATCTTTAAGACCTACGAGATACACATCTTCATCAATTTGAACAGATATCAAATCTCCATTGATGCAAGGAGAAGACAACTATGAAACAAAGATATCACCAACATTATTCAAGGCTTATGCAAAAGTCTTCTTTTATGCTTGAGCCGTATAAGATGACTTGCCTTATGAAGAGCAACCTTAGTTTTTGAGACACCCCGAAAAATTTGAAAACCGAAAGAATTTGTCACAATCCCATAATACTAGAGAGAAAAGCAACCCTAACTGCTTAAAAAAGGAGCATCAGGACAAAACCCTAACCTAAGTGCCAACTATCGAACACTCATGTTCAAGGATATAGTTTCGTCAAGACAATAAATTTTTTATCTTTAATCTCATCTTTTTAATTGATAATTTTATTCTTTTGATAATTTTATTTTTTAGTTGAAGAGGGGTTTTTTTAAATGGTCTAACTTTCCTACATAAAGAAACATAAATATACATTTTCTTTTAACTTTTAAATCATTTTTCTAAAATATTTTTTTTAAAAATTGTTTTATCAACATTAATAAAGATAATTCTTCTCTGGGGTACACAAATTCTCAGCGTTTTATCCTTTGAGTAACCGTATTTTAAAACTAAAATAACTACTTATATAAAACATTACCAACAAAATAAGAAAAAATTGTCTACAAAATTATAAAAATTATTCATATATTTTTTTAATTGGAAAATTTTACCTTTTAATAAATAAAAAATATTTATTTATTTATTTAATAAAATAATTAATTAATTTTTATTTATATATTTTAAAATAACTAAATAAATTATCTATTAAAAAATAATAATGGCTATACAATTTTTTAATCCTATTTTTATCCTTTGAGTAGCCATTTTTAAAGCTAAAATAACTACGTATATAAATAAACTACCTATAAATTCAGAAAAAAGTTATCTAAAACATTATAACAGTTATTTATATTTATTTTTAATTGGTAAAATTTACCTTTTAATAAATAAAAAAATAATTTATTTCTTTATTTAATAAAATGAAAAATTGAATAACTTTTCTTTATTTAAAAAAAACAATAACTTTTTTTTTAAATAACAGCTATATAATTTTACAATACTATTTTTAAAAAATTACATATGTTAATTTATATTATTTTTTAATTAATTATTCATAAAAAAAATAAAGTATAAAAATAATAAAACTATAAAATTATATATTTTAGTATGAGAAAAATGTGAATACACATGAGAAATATGTGTTTTCGTTAGTTTGAATAAAAAAATATCAATATATGACCGCGGGAATTTATGTGTTTCTACTACTTTTTAGGTAAAAAAGTTATTTACTTATTTTTTAAGTAGAAATATATTATTTAATTAAAAAAATAAATAAATTATTTTTTATTTATTAAAAGATAAAATTATCTAATTAAAAATGACGTTAAAGATAGTTATCAAAATATCTATTCTTCTTATGAAATATGTATTCTTTTTATATAATGATGATATATACTAGTAAAAATAAATTATTCAATTAATTCTTTTATTAAATAAAATATATATTTTATTTATTAAATAATATTTTTAATTAAAAAATAACATAAAATATGTATTGGCACTATATAATACTATATATATGATAATAATAATAATATTAATAATAATAATAGCAAGTATAAATAAAAGTTTAAAAGTTTAAAGACTTTATTGTTATTATATTATTAATAAAAATTGACAAGTGATTTTTTATTTCTAGGAAGTGTGACTTTTTTCTTTCTTTATTACAACCTGATGACATTTGAAATATTAATTCACAGGATTGCGTCTAACAATAACTGGACCAAACCAAAATCTTCTTGAAGCTTACGATGATGCATATCAATCAGTATTAATTACGTTGGTACACTATGGTATACCATACTTCATATTTAGATATGTTGTTGGGATGATATTGTTTATTGCTCTTTTGATATTCAAGTGGAGAAGAAGACATTCGTCAGAATACGAACATATTGAAAGTTTTTTAGAGCAAAATAGTTTGATGCCTATTCGATACACATACAAGCAAATTAAGAAGATGGCCACAGGTTTCAATGAAAAATTGGGTGAAGGAGGTTATGGCTCTGTATTTAAAGGAAAATTGCGTAGTGGACCTTCTGTTGCTATAAAAGTGTTACGGAAATCAAAAGGTAATGGACAAGACTTTATTAATGAAGTTGCAACAATTGGAAGAATACATCATCAAAATGTAGTGCATTTAATTGGATATTGTGCTGAGGGTTCAAAACGTGCCCTTGTTTATGAGTTTATGCCCAATGGATCTCTTGACAAATTTATATTTTCTAGAGAAGGAAATATGCATTTAACTTATGACACAATATATGATATAGCAATTGGAGTAGCACGTGGGATTTCATATCTACACCATGGTTGTGAGATGCAGATTTTGCATTTTGACATCAAACCCCACAACATCCTGCTTGATGAAAAATTTACCCCAAAAGTCTCTGACTTCGGATTGGCAAAACTATATCCAACAGACAAAAGTGTTGTGACTATGACAGCAGCAAGAGGGACAATTGGATACATGGCTCCAGAATTGTTTTATACAAATATAGGAAGAATATCAGATAAGTCTGATGTTTATAGTTTTGGAATGCTTCTCATGGAGATTGCAGGCAAGAGAAAAAACTTAAACCCTCATGCAGAGCGATCAAGCCAACTTTACTTTCCCTTTTGGATTTATGATCAACTTGAGAAAGAGAAAGATATAAAAATGGAAGATGTTGCAGAGGATGAGAAGAGAATTGCAAAAAAGATTATCATAGTTTCACTTTGGTGTATACAATTAAAACCAAATGATCGCCCTACCATTAATAAGGTAGTTGAAATGCTTGAAGGAGACATTGAGAACCTTAAAATGCCTCCAAAGCCTTCTCTGTATCCACATGAAACATTGGAAAGAATTTTCTCTGACCAAACAACATTGTCTGAGTTCATTAGTTCTTCAAGCTATTCCATGGAGATTGCCACTAATGCTCCACTAGATGAAAGTATTTGATAATGCATATTAGTTGTTTACTTCCTACCAACTTATTGACTTGAACATTGTTCATCTATAATATTTACAATATTTACATTGTGTTATTTCCTATTGCAAGTTTAAAAAGAATGGTAACCAAATTTAAAAATGTGTTCAAAGTTTTTCGATATGTTCATTATGTTGGGTTCAATAATGTCAAAGTTCAAGAGGGGGGTGAATTGAGCTTTTAAATTTTTTGCACAAATTTAGTTTTAACACAATGCAAAGAAAAAAATTGATTTATTTTTTAATGAACAGATTTATTTTTTAATGAACAGATTTATTTTTCTTGTTTACATTAACGAATCAGTAAAACAGAGATGTGATTTTCTGATATTAAGCAAGGTGATCAGCAGGCAATGTTCACATTGATTTCCACTTAATAGAATCTGAGAGCCTAATCAATTAACCACAACCCTTGAATACAAAATCAAATTCTTGAATGAAACTTGTTAATAGATTGGGTTAACTTTCACAAAACAAGAATTCCAATTATGTTTAACAACCCATACAAATTATTTTCACTGAAGTTTTTCAGATGGTTTTCTAGAAAACAAGAACAGTATGAACAAACCCATAATGAACATATTCAATTTCAATTGAATAGATTTATTTCTTGACAGATCAGCTTATGCAACAGTTATTGAGTGCAGGGATTAAGAAAGATTGAACACAACACAATTATACCGGTTCACTCAAATGAGCTACATCCAGTCTCACCTAATCCAAGTGAAATCCACTAAAAAACAATTCAAAACAATTACACAACCATTGTTCTTGAACCCTACAAGAACATAACACACCTTGCTGAAAAACACTATTACAGCACACACAACTCTTCAAGAAACCCTATCAAGAAGAGTCTTACAATCACACTTTACAAAGAATTGAAAGATGAAATGAATACACTTGGAAGAGAATGCAGAAATCTGACATAGACTAGTAGGACAGATTGCACACACACTGACAACACCTCTAACCAAGCCTTATAACTAAGCAAGAACAAGCATTGTTTCTGATTTTGGAAAAACTTTTAAGAACACGTACTCATTCACTGAAAAGAATACTCAATTTTTGTTATACTACTTGTTTTCTCAACAACTTTTTCAAGTCAGAACTATCTCTCTTTTTATAAGAAACATTTTGTAACAAACTTTCAAAAAACAGTTAAAGTTGTTACAAAAAGAACAGATTGAAAACAAAATGAATAAATTTATTTTCAAAGGCAAAGAGAGTTTTTTTTTAAAGGTAGCAGCTTAGTCACATGAGACTTAGCCAGGCTTTTTGGTGCAATGATAAAGATGTGGAAACCTTTTTTGAGAACCAGGCACGAGATTAAAAAGAATCTATTTATTTGAGATTGAATAGATTCATTTTCAAAAAGATAACTAGAGATTTTTGAACAGATGAAACTCAGTCGTTTTGATAGTAGGAAGACTGAGCCAAGATACTTGATGCACAAAACAAGATTTTCAAAAACATTTAACAAGACATCAGTTTAAAAAAGAATCTATTCATTTAAGAAAGAACAAATTCATTTCCTATGCAGTAAAACATATTTTGACAAAAGATGTGAAAAACATTTTGTAAAAAACTTGTGCTTGATCTTATCACATGGTCAAGGATTAAGAGATGGGTCATCAAGCAAAAATCCCACTTTAAACAACCTCTAATCTATACCTAAGACAACCTCAAAAAGCAAATACAAACACCAAAGCAAAATACACATTTGGCTTCATCAAACACAAAGTCTTGAAGGGGCAGCATCCATCTTCAACACATTATACTATGGTATTTGTAGAAACCTAGTTTTTTTAATTGTCATTTAAAACTTGATAAACATAATAACAAGTGAGAAACTAAATTTGGTTAAAAATAGCAAATTAAATAGGTATATTTTATGGTAAAGTGTCTCTTCTAAATTCTACAGTAATTGAGATTGTGCTGTGAGTAGTTATAGATAACAATAAAGGATTGTATGTGAAAGTAATCAAACAATAAAGGAATCATCAAATCAGACATAATTGGTTAGTTTATGCTTTAAAGGGGGTGCAAAATGTTTTTAAGCACATGACTTCTCTGCTGACAGAGTCCTCCCCTTACTGGCTGATCAATACTTTTGTGGAAAGGTAGAGTATGTATGGAGAGGGGTTGGTGGCAGAATTTATATGACTGGTGGTCAGTTTTTTCTAAGCTGGATCAAACGCCTTTTGTCAATAAGCATTGGTATTTTGGTATTATTCTGCATAATATGATGAGGTGTTGTCTAAAGTGTAGGAGAATATGTAGTCCTGTAGACGGTCAGGGGAGCTCCTACTCACAGGCATAGAAGCTGTCTTCTGTAGTGGATTGGTGGCAGAAACAACAACCTCTATTTTTTTCTTTTTTATTCACTATGTGTTGGCTAGATAGTTGCAGGTTTATGCTCTAAAGGGGAGCCAACTTATAATGGTGTAGGTGATGATCATTCTGCAGCTAAGGCAGGTTTTCTTGATGAATCCAATGTGAACCAAAGTAGTAGGGGGTGTTGTCGGTCTTGCGCAGATACCCTCAAGCACCCTATGCATTGTTTGCTGGAAGTAGCTTTTTCTTTGGTTGGGTGGTCTTAGTGCTTGAGTTGATCAAAGTGTACCTAAAAAAGGAATGGCTTGTGATCTTGGATGCCCTCATGCCTTGTCCAAAATTTCAATCTCTTACCTTTATGCAGAAGTTGCTGGTCCCCCTTTTGGATGTTGCAGACCCAACCTTAGTGCAATCAGGATGGCAGTTGGAACTTGAACCAATCCTGGAGCTTTGTAAAGGAAGCAACAACATTTAGACTAGCAAGCTACACTTCTGGGGAGTATCTTATATTTTTTGTGGTGATAATCTTTTGAGCATCTAATGGTTTATGCACGGAAAAGTCTTTGATATAGGAATTAAAGGAGCTAAGCACGCGATTTGTTTAGCTGTAAAAAGGGTCCTGTACAGAATTTTTCTGCATAATTTGGCAGCAATCTTAGCAACTTAAATTATTTTTTGCCTGTGTTTGTTTGTTGTTTTGGTTATTTCTGACTTTGATGTGTTGGTTTTTTATAAGTTCCTCTTAATTTAATTTTATTGTTTATCGATAAAAAAATAATTAATTATTTTAATTAATTTTATTTTCATTTGATTCTAAACACGCTATATTAAGAAAAGTTGTTATGAGTGTGAAATAAAATAGTCTTTCTAATGACATTAAACCACTAACTTATATTTTGGGGAGATTTTTAACTAAAATTCCTCGAATAAACAAAATCATGTGTACAATGTTACCATTTCCATCGTAGGACGAAAATTCACTGCCTAAACTCATTAATGGAACACTATTAGTATCTTTATAATTAAGTTGTGTTTTTTTTTATTAACATTTTAAAAGCGTTAAACGTATTATTCACAATCTTAGAAATTATCGGCAAAACATTAGTAATAAACCAGTTTTTTAGATAATCCTCATTAATACCAAATATCACTAGTATTATCTACCAAGACAATGTAATGTTGGAAATCCCACATCAACTAGAGATTAGAGTCTTTCATTGTATATAAGTGGGTGCAAACCTCACCTCATTTGTAGTTTGCCAGTTAATTTGTGATATAACTGACATTTTTTAATCCTGTTAATGCCATCAAATTATAATCTATCATTAGTGTTTCATTTTCATCCTGTTTCACCCCTCTCCACAGCCTACTACAACAAAAATAAATAAAAATTAATCTTAAAAATAAAATAATTAGTCACCATATTAATTAAATTAGATACCATTTTATAAATAAAAAATTATTTATATCTAAAGTAGTTTCTATTATTAATAAATATTTATAAAGTAGTTTTTAAATTGGTATCTAACCTTTAGCTACCAAGGTTTTAACTACTAACTACTTTATAAAATATTAGTAGCTAAAACTTTTGTATCTAGATACCAATTTATAAACCATTTTATAATATTTTATTAATAATAGAAACTACTTTATATACCAATACTTTTTTAGTCTCTAAATTAGTATCTAATTTAGTCAATATAGTGACTAATTATTTTTTCTCTCTAAATTTAGTTACTATTTAATAATTTTCTTGTAGTGATCAATCTCATTTATCTTTGCCTAACACACTAATCTCTCTTATCAATTTTCACCTTTTTAATTATAGTTGTGCTCATTAGTGATTCATCTTTTTTCTTTTCTTGAAAACATACTTGGTATACTAGTTCATGATTTATCGTTATTGTTCAAGTAGAAAATATAATTGATAATGAAAAGTGCATAAGTTAGTATAAATTCATGTAAGCAAAATATGAGATAAACTGGTGAATGACAGATGCTATTGCAAATTTGCGCGTAGTAATGACAAATGTGATTTTGTCTGGCATTGTAGAGAAGAATAATACTTTGAAGAAGATTTGGGACACGTTCAACAAATTGTACGAGGTTAAGTCACTTCTTATAAGAATGTTCTTGAAGAGAAAAATCTATAATTTTCAATAGAGTGAATTTCTAGACCTTGAAGATCAAGTTACATCTTTATTTGATGTTTCCAAAACCTACATTATAGATTGGATGGCACGAATTGTGTGTGTGCATGTCTAGAAAGATTTTGATGTATTTTGGTTGTTTCTTCTTAACCATGCATTATGATCCAAGTCTGCCCCAAAATTTTTTTTAAATAGTCTGTTTTAAAATTTGCTTAGTTTTTTAACTTGTTGTCTGAGATATTAATTTGTTAAAAATTATCTTTATTAAAGTCCTTAAGACTATAGTAAGTATTTTTAATTGATTGATTGATCACATCAACAAGTTAAAATCACTTAAGTATTTCTAGTTTTGTTCTCATCTAGTCTATTTTATTTTGTGAAGATAAACTATGTTTTCAAAAAATTAATCTATTTCAAGTTGTTGATTTCTACTGTTAAGTGAAATCAGCTTGTTATTTTGTGTTATCAACTTGTTGAATTTTAACTTTTTATGTTTTTTATATCATAATATTTTTCAACAATTAAAACTTTTGATTTTTCATAAAATTCTTATAAAATAGTTTATTTGTGAATTCAAAAAGTTGACAAACTTTAGTAAAAAAGAATAGAGAGACTTTTTTTAAAATCTTGGAGAAACTCCTGTGTTCTTGGATCATTTTTTGTGTTTGTTAGAGACTTTTTTTTTTTTCATTAACATCATTGTTTTAAGTGACACTTGTAATTAACGATATAAAAAATATTTATCGAATAAAGGTCTATAAATAGGAGATTTGTGTATTATTCTCAAAATTTGTGATATTAATGGATATGACTAATGAAGTACATTTTTCTATGTCTTTGTTAATTAACTTCATTTTGAGGTTGTTCATGCTTTTTAGGTTATGTATAGTTCCTTTATTTTAGAATTACTTGTTTAAAAAATGTGAGTTTATTTTCATCAAGCATACTTTTCTTTATTCTATTCATTAGTGTAGAAAAGGTTAAAAACAACAGCTATTTTAACCGTAAAACGACGATTTCCTAGTTGTTGTTGATCAGTGCACAATCTTATGTTCTAGAGCAAAGAGGGCGGCTACTTAGTCGTCTTCTTAGATTCAAATAAAGAAGGAAACTATGGTAAAAGTTTCTGCTTTAGACTGTCCTAAAAGATCTAAAACGTAGCTATGGTAAAAAAACCATCGTTTTAGACCCTCCTAAAAGATCTAAAATGGCAGCTTTTTACCATAGCCACCGTTTTAGATGAGAATATTTTTAAGTTCATTCTATTTAATGCTAATCCCATCGAAATTAATTTGTACAATTAAAACCCATCCCAGCCTAGATACATTTATTCAGAGAATCAAATTATATACATTGATAAAAAATGTATTACAAACATCTAATTCCTACACTATTGATTAGTTATCCTAGGGTTTTGATAAATCACTAATTTATACTAAGAAAAATCATGAAAAATTTCAGAATTTTCTGATTAGTGTAAGTGTGGGAACTAAAACCTTAAAATACCTAAAAAATGCCTAAATAATACAAAAATTAAAAAAGTAATAGTAAATGGTGGATTTTTGGAATTTTTGGTGGACCCAATCCCCTTCAGTTATCGGTCACGGTCTTCGTCTTCTCATTTCGAGCAACTTTCATTGTTTATACGTCTCCATCCGACTTTTCTGTCAAAAGTTATGACCGTTTCAAGTTTTTTCATATTACTTCTTAGGCAATTCCAAATCTATCACTTTTGTCTTCAATGTGAAGACTCCTCCATCAAATATCACTTTCTACCTATTTTAAATGAAATTTACAATGATTAAAAAATCTAAAAAAACACCACCAACCTTGTAAGTGAAGGCGATGGTGGCGAAAACCAATAGAGACACAAGGAAACCCTAAACAATGAAACAATAAGGATGTAGGAACGAATAAATAAGAGAAACAAAAAAAGAAACAAATAAGCAATGGAGAATGCAAAATGAGTGAGTGAATGAGAGAAACTTGCAAAGATCTCGAAGATGAAAAAGAAGTAGAGAGAGCACGAAGGCAAAGAAGGAAGACAAGCACAAAGAAGAGGAAATACGAAAGTGACGCGCTTTGAGTTAGAGTAAAAAATAAGTATAAGATGGTGGCTATAGCCACCGTCTTAGACCAAAGTGTTTCGTCTAAGATGGCAGATTTACCACATAACCGCCGTCTTAGACGCTTTTCATTACAAAAATACTACCACGTTTTAAAGAATAGTGTTTGATAGTATAAATGTTGTGAATTGCTTTTCGTTTAAGGGACTTTTTGCATTAGTGATTTTATATAAAAAAAAAAAAATGCATTCACAATGAATATGATATTCTAACGAAATTGACATCAACGTTAATATTTTACGACATGTTAAACCAATAAAAAAATAAATATAAGAGAATTAGGTCATGAAAAAAATTTATAAATAACAAGTTTTGAAAAAGTCAAATCTATTCCTTAAAAAAGCTGTCGAATATAAGAGTTAAAAAATTTCACAAAAAAACCATACTTGATATTAGTAGCCAAATTAGCTTTTTCACTTATAGACTTGCATTTACTCCATCTACTTCTAGTCTTTCAAGAGATCTCAAAGTTGGTATAAAAAGCTTGAACCACAATAGTGAATGACGTTTCAACCTTAATGAATTACATACTTTGGACAAATTCAATAGCGATCATAATCATGTAAAACTTAGCAAAAAATACATTAGCAATAGTGTTAAAAATAGTAAAAATACCATTAAACTCATCATTTGAACCTCTAAAAGTATCAACACTAATAGAAAGACGTCGACAACCCCTAGAAAAGTAACAAACTAGCTCTAGAAAAGATTTCAATTTTATTAATTTTTTCTATTTTATATAACTAGCTTCCTTGGTTGTATCATAAATTTGAGTTTTTATTTTGTAATTAGATTTGTTCCATCTGAGTGTTTCCCAACTATCATATAAAATGTATTAAGTTACATTTCTTAAGTATTGGACAACAATGGGAATGATACCTAAATCCAATAAGGATTCAAACAACAATATTGCAATTAAAATTAAAGAGAAAGTAAAAAAATTATAAGACATCTACAACATCTTCATCTTGGGTCATCGTCATCCAAACATTTTCACTTGTGGCTTCAAGTTTTATTCATAACCAACATGTTTTCTTGATTACCAAAATAACCTTGAATCACCTTCCTTCTAGTTCTTGATTACCAAATGAACCTTGAAACAGACGACAATATTAACAAACTAATTTATTCATTTATTTCAATATAGTTTCTAACACTACAAAATACATTTACAGATCTCTAGATGTTATTATAGATTTCATCATATTTCATAAACTAATGGACTATATTTTTTCTACAAATTAAACATTAATTTTTTCAAGTGTAAATCATTCTTGAATCACTTCCAACTGCAAAGGTCGTCTTGTCAAACTGAGTCCCGTAACTGTAGTTGAAGTTGTTGAGTGAAATGGATTAGGAGGCACAACCAACTGGTTTTCCTCTTGAGTTTCTAGCATGTGTATCACAGATTTTATGGATGAACGGTTCACTGGCTCCCACTGAATGCACCAAAGCCCAATAATTGCTAGTTTCTTTGCAATCTTAACATCACCTTCATCCTCAACATGGATATGTACATCTCCATCAACCAGGTTATGGATCCA
>Ga0123342_1008149_pt1 | contig 13401 bp, 18 predicted proteins | sample Turbeawhitnodule_FD_89960 | JGI IMG/M metagenome (GOLD analysis project Ga0123342, IMG submission 89960) | Root nodule microbial communities of legume samples collected from Mexico - Turtle bean Mexico white nodule | ecosystem: Host-associated > Plants > Roots > Nodule | place: Mexico: Nepantla...
GTGAGTTCTTGATCATAGAACCTTGATCCAATTCTATTTTAAAGTGCCTATCTCATATCCAACTCAAGATGATTCCTAAGAATGTCAAGAATCATTCATATTGTGCTATTGGAATCATATCACTCCCTCCCTTCAAAAGGATTTGTCATCAAATCCGGTTTAAAATGTCACCTTATGTGAAATGAAAGATTCTCCTGGTTTATGAATCCACCTGAAAAAGAAAGCAAACATAATGAGAATGAAAAAGAATAAAAGTTGATGGATGTAGAAACTGAAAACAAACAAAGTATTTGGTATGGTACTGTTCCCGCCGGTTGACCTAACGTCTTCGTGCGTCTCTGTTGACTTCACTTCCAAGAACCCTCCGCTCCTACGCTCTTTTCCTCCGATGGAATCACCTGAAAAGATAGAGACAAAAGGGTGCCCTTGCGACCGTTTGCACTCCGACGGTCAAGTCAGTCTCTCAGGAAATGAACACCAAACTCTAACTCTGAAATCATTGTGTGTTCTCTCTCTGTGTAATCTTGTAAAATGTAAAACGTACCTGGTTATGTCTGTTGTCAATCCTTATATACCTTTAGTGTCTTTGCCCTTTTGTATTATTGTGACTTAAGCATTCTGTGGGCGCATCTTAGCGACACTAGCACCCATACTTAAGGCCATTCAGTGCGTAAGACTACCCTGTCGAGGCACAACTGGCGCGGGATGACTGCTTGGATGCCAACTCATGCATCCAATCTCTGAGTCATCCGCCCTGGGAGTTCCCTGCCCTACTCACGTGCCTTGCATGCAGATCACCCCTGGGACGTGACCCTTTACGGGTCGTCTCTGTCCCAGTGGCTCTTTAACGGTGGTGCGTACTATCGCGTCCCTACACCCCATGCACGGGTCCCTTGTAACCTAGGCCTCTCCCTACTAGTAACTGGGATGTGGCTTAAAAACCATCTTGTTTATCCACTTTTACTGTTGAGGTGCCGAGGCCCGAGGACTCCACGCTTTGCTTTGGTGTCGCCCCTTCCTCGGGTCCCTTACCCGTGAGCCTAAGGAGACTTCTTCCTGCCCTGCTGTACTTTCCAGCGGACCCCACCTTCGGGGTCCCACCATGTTGACTTTGGTCAATGCCTGAGGTCGGTCAACGCCCGAGGACCGAACGGTACACATGTCCCTCAGTCTCGAGTTGTCAACTTGTTTAGCGAAGAGACTACGGCCTCGCCCTACTGACCTACATGGCTTCCCATGATAGGACGTACATAGTGCATTGAAGTGACGCCTTCCTGTTCATGTTGTAATCAATGCACACGTGCCTTAATCATGCGGCTGGGACTTAACGTCGCTTGCGCTTCTCAAGTTTATGTTAAGTCTTTCAAAAACGCGTGCTTCATGCACGGTTCCCTCACTCGAAACCTTTCTTACACTCTTCATCTTCTTCCTCGAGCTCTCTGATTTCTTCCTTCACGAAAAACCGAAACTTTAGCTCATCAATCATCAAAGGTATGATTTTTCTCCATTGATTGCTCTTTACTTTTGATTCTGCGCATTGACAACTGCCTGGGACTGTTTATATTTCCACATTTTGCATCTTCTTCTGCAACTTCTTCGTTCCCTTGTTTTCTGGGTTTTTCACGAGAATAGGGTTTTCTAGGCTTTTTAGCTTCACACCATAGTTTTCCCCTTGCTTAACCTTTGTTTCTTCCTTTCCTTGTTTTTCTTAGCTTTCTTCCATCATGACACGAACAAAAGTCACTGCCAACCCTCCTCCTCCTAGCGTCAACTATAAGCCCCTGTACCCCTGGGCTTCTGATGACCTCCTCGTTGAAACCTCCTCCCTCACCTCTCTCGTTGACTGGAGGGCGCACCTGGACAGTGAACCCGATTTCAAGGGTAAATTGTTCAGGAGGGACTGTGATGCATACATCTTCATTCGTCCCTGTGTAGAGAGTGAACCTGTTTGTGTAGATAACCGCGCCAACGACGGGGAACCATTCTTTTTCTTCTACCAAACCGTCTTCAGGCGCATTAGGCAACGCCTCCCTTTCAACAGTTTTGAGAGGGAGCTTCTAACTGAGATAAATGTTGCCCCTGCCCAGCTGCATCCCAACAGCTGGGCCTTCATCAGGGCCTTCCCCATTCTTTGCAACTTCTTTGGCCATGCCCCCTCAGTAGACGTCTTCCTACATTTCTTCGAAGCCAAAAACCCTGGGAAGAACCTCTGGGTTAGCTTCAGCGAGATAACAGGGAGAGTCATCCTCACCCTATTCCAGCAATCCTATAAAGGGTTTAAAGGGAAATTCTTCAGGGTGTGCTGCTATGAGCGCGACCGCACTGCCCTTGATGGATTCCCACTATAGTAGGTGGAGAAGCTCAAGCTCAAGAAGGCCAAGACCTTGGATGAGCTATCTTCATCTGATCGCGGGGTATGCCAGGTTTTGGCTAGCCTGGGGGTGATCTTCAACATTGTAGAACTTATCAAAAACGAATATAGCCCAACTGGGCTCGCTGGTTATATTGGTATATGAGTCCTTTCCTAATCTTCTTCATACACCACTCTATTTATAGCTCTTCTGTATCTGTTAACTCAAACTTGTACTGATTTTCTGATTCTCCTTGTTTACTTGGTTCTGATCTCTTCTTTCTTTGGTGTAGGCATGGTGCTAAACACAGAGAAGCGGACTAGGTTGGCTGAGGTTCTGTCTATCTGCGATGACGCCACTGCTAAGGTCGGTGCCTCAGCACGTCCTGCCTCTCCTGCCACCCAGATTGCTCCTATCCCACCTTCCACTCAGACCACTCCCACCCCTGCTTCTCCACAAACCACTCCTGGTCCCGCTTCTCCAGCCCCTATTGTTGCAGTGCCTTTGGCAACAGTCAGGGCTTCTCCACCTCCAGCCCCCCCAGAGAAAAAACAAAGGGGTGGTGCTCATCGCTTCGGACGAGGATGAGGAAACCATGGAGGGCCCTGTCTTCAAAAGGCGGAAGGCCACAACAGTAGCCACCTCTCACTCCTTTTCCGCTAGGCGCCCTACCTCACTCAGGGATAACCCCCCAGTGCCTCCTCTCCTCAGAACTTCCTTGCACTCAAGGATGGAGTCGAGAGTGTACCTGAGGCAGCCCTTGCCCCTGCCCCTGAGTTTCCCTTGGTCCTTCAACAAATCCTGAAAGGCTACCAAAAAGGGGCCACGGGAAGCTCTACTGACGAGGCAGTGCAAGAGAGCTTGGCTCTCAGCCTTGGGGAATTCTTCGCTCGGGCCAAATCCTCTTCCCACGAGGCTGAGTTGAAGACTAAAGAGCAACAAGCCTTGTCTGAAGAGCTAGCCTTGGTGAAAGAGCAAATGGCAAAGCAAGCTCAAAGCTTCTTCATTCGGGAAACCGCGCTAACCCAAGAGCTGGGTGTTCTTCGAAAAGTTGAGCTAGAGGCCAACAAGAGGCTTCACGATGAAGGCCAAAAGTACACCACCTTGCTTAGCAAAGGGGTGCCACTACGTGTTGAGGTGGTGGAGCTCAAAGAAGAGGCTGCGTCCAACAAAGACAAAATGACCAACCTCGAGGAGCGCTCTGTTGAACGGGAGGTACACCTAGGTAAGGTGGAGGCTGAGCTCACTAGAAAACTGAAGACTTTGAAAAGGCCAAGGCAGAACTCCTTGATGATGTTTTTGATGCCTATGCTACTGGGTTTGAAGATGCCCTTGCTCAGGTTGTTTGCAAACATGCTGAGATGGACACTTCGCCCTTTTCCACGACGAACCACATTGTCGACGGACAGATTGTGCCAAGGCGTTCTTAGAAGAATACCAATTAGTCTTTAGGCTTCACAACTGTTCTTCTGTAAACACTTATAACTTAAATGTAATTTGCACCTTAATTTACATGCTTCATTCATCTTTGCTTATCGAGGTCTGTTCCTTTAACTTGCCGCTTTTACTAACAGCGTTCTGATGCTAATCTCATACAACGCCCTTGAGATACTTTAAGACTTCGAACTTTAGGTAACACCCCTTCACGCTCCCCTCCTTTATCTACTTAACGACTTGTGATGGAAGTGAGCATGCGTGAACCTTCAACTGCCCTTGCCTCCCCTTCTCGCTTAGGCAAGGAACTCCTTTGCTTGATACTCACTTGCACTTTGCGGTCTTGAGGTGTCTATCCTCAATGCGCGTCTCTGGCCTCCTCTTCGCCCAGAGGTGAAGGGGGACCTAACTGGCCGAAGCCTGCTGCTTCGTACTTGGTGCCCATGCTCGAGGAAGAGGCATCCCGAAGGAGGCTGCCACTCCCCATCGAGGTGTCTAAACACCAAGACCACCGGTGCACTTGGTGCCCACGCTCGAGGAGGAGGCATCCCGAAGGAGCTGCCACCCCCCACGAGGTGTTTAAACACCAGAGCGACGACGTTCTCCCTTGCATGGTACAAAAAACTCAGGAATACTTGAAAATGTTATTTTTATTGGGTGACCTCGTTAAAAAACCCTTGTAAGGGAAAAAGAGTGTGCCCTTAAACTGTATACAATGCAAGAGTTTTTAACTGAAATAAACCTTGAGATTGGCTGCATTCCAGGTACGAGGAATGAGGCCTCCCTCCAAGGTTTCAAGCCTGTACGCCCCGTGTCCCAGGACTTCCGTCACCCTAAAGGGGCCAGTCCACTTGAGGGACAACTTGTTCTCCAACTGGTACGGGTGAGCCTTACGCATTACCAGGTCAGCGACTCGGAACTGCCGGGGCTTTATCTTGGAGCTATGCTTATGCTCTACCCTTCTCTTTACTGCTTCAGCTTTGATCCTCGCCTCCTCTCTTACCTCGTCCAACAGATCTAGGTTCACCTTCCTTTCTTCATTAGACTCCTCGGCCACGAAACTTTGAAAGCTCGGCGAGCTCTCCTGAATCTCTACTAGGATCATCGCGTTTGACCTGTACACCAAGCTAAAAGGTGTCTCTCCAGTGGTGGACTGAGGCGTGGTGTGGTAAGCCCACACTATTCTGGGAACTTCTTCCGCCCAGGTCCCCTTAGCCTTCTTGAGTCTTCTCTTCAAACCCTTGAGTAGGACTCTGTTGGCGGACTCTACCTGCCCATTCGTCTGGGGGTTCTCGACCGATGCGAACACCTGCTTTATCCCGACCTCTATACATAGCTTGCCCAACTGCTAGCTTGCAAACTGTGTACCGTTGTCAGAGACGAGACGCCTCGGCACGCCAAAGTGACACACTATATTCTTCCATACGAAGTGTTGTACCTTGTGGGCTGTAATCTATGCTACTGGCTCAGCCCCGATCCACTTTGTGAAGTATTCGATAGCCACTACCAGCATGTGTGAAAAGGCCACGAGCTATAAATCGACCTCAGCTCTTTTGGCGACGCCTTATGCCAGTCAACGTGCTGTTGACACAGTTTACACCGCTAGGCGTGCCTTATGCAATATTCTCTCATTGTGGGCCAGTATTAACCTGCACGGACAACCTTCGACGCCAAGGACCGCCCTCTCATGTGGCTGCCACAAATCCCCTCATGGAGCTCTGTCATTATACATGTACACTGGTCTCCGCTTACACACACCAAAATCAGGTGGGTGAAACCATGTCTATACAGTTCACCATCGACGAGGGTGTACTTGGCAGAGTTCTTCTTTATCTTATTGGCCTCCGCGGACTCCAGTGGGAGTATCCCATCAGCAAGGTAGCGCCTATAGGGCGTCATCCATGTGATCTCCCTACACATACTTGCATGGGATCTCCCTCTTCCAGCGAAACCGGGTAGGCGCTTACACTGGGCGTCCTCAGAGTCTCTTGAGTCAACGACCGGTGACTCCTCGCCCTTCCCTTAAACGTGCTGATCTGATGGACGCCTACCATGTTATCAACGACAAACGTTCATGGCGTTTCGAGGGTTTCCTATATCACCATCATCTACCTTCCCCCCTTACCCAAACTGGCCAGCTTGGCTAGTAGGTCAGCGCGGGCATTCTGCTCCCTTGGGACATGCACCAACTCAAATACCGCGAACGCACTCTTCAAGACTTGAACGTATTCCACGTACGCAGCCATCTGTGGATCCTTGGCCTGGTACTCCTGGTCACTTGCCCCGTAACCAGCTGAGAATCACTCTTTGCGAGCAGACTGCGTGCCCCCATCTCCTTGGCTAAGAGCATTCCAGCTATGAGGGCTTCATACTCCACCTGGTTGTTGCTTGCCTTGAAAGCAAACCTTAGGGTCTGTTCGATCAACAACCCGTTTGGCCCTTCCAAGATCACGCCAGCTCCACTCCCCTGCTGATTGGAGGACCCATCCATGGAAAGCACCCATCTGAAGCTGACCTCTTCTTCCGGCTGCATACCTCTTGAGCAGAGCTCTACCACAAAGTCCACGTACATCTGGCCTTTGATGGGGCCTCGAGACTCATACTGAATGTCGAACTCTGAGAGCTCCACCGCCCAGCGCATCATTCTTCCTGCCACGTCCGACTTCTGCAGCACCTTCAGGATAGGTAAGTCTGTCATTACTACCACCATGAAGCTCTGAAAGTAATGACGAAACCTCCTGGACGAGAACACTATGGCCAAGGCTGCCTTCTCCAGGGCTTGGTACCTTACTTCTGGTCCCTGCAGTACTTTGCTCACAAAGTATATTGACATTTGTATCTAGTCCTACTCCTGAACGAGGACTGAGCTTATCGCCCGCTCCGTCACGGCAAAATACAACCGGAGCGGCATGCCCAACTGTGGTTGCACAACATGAGAGGAGCGGCCAAATACTCCTTTAGCTTGCGAAATGCCTCCTCACACTCTACGGTCCACATAAACCAGCTGTTTCTCCTTAAACACTAGAAGTAGGGGTGGCCCTTGTCCCCTCCAGCGGATACAAATCTAGACAGGGCGGCCATCCGCCCTGTCAGCTGCTGCACCTCTTTTACCGTGGCGGGGCTCCTCATGGCAAGGATTGCCGCACACTTCTATGGGTTTGCCTCTATCCCACGCTCGGTGAGTAGGAAACCCAAGAACTTCCCTGCCTCGACCCCGAACACACACTTTTCGGGGTTTAACTTCAAACGGACTTCGCTATTGTAGCAAATAGCTCTTCCAAATCATCTATGTGCTGGCCCCTCTCCGGTAAAGTCACCACCATATCATCTACGTAGACGTGGACGTTTCTCCCTAACATGGGTGCAAGGACCCTGTCCATCAACCTCTGATAGGTGGCTCCTGCATTCTTCAGACCGAACGACATCACTGTATAACAGTAACAGGATGTCTCGGTCATAAATGTTGTTTTGCACTCGTCTCTGGGGTGCATATTGATCTGATTATACCCTGAGAACGCGTCAAGGAAACTGAGCATCCTACAACCCGAGGCGTTGTCCATCAAGGCTTCCATACTGGGTACGGGGTACGAGTCTTTAGGGCACGCCTTGTTGAGATCAGTGAAGTCTACGCACATCCTCCACTTCCCATTGGCCTTCTTTACCAATACCACGTTCGCCAACCACTTAGGGTATTGAATTTCCCTGATGTGATCGACGTCCAATAGCTTCTTCGTTTCTTCCTGGACAACCAACCACCTTTCCTCGTTGAATTTCCTCCTTCTTTGGCGGACAGGCCTGACCTTAGGGTCCATGGTAAGGCGGTGGCATAAGAAGTCTGGGTCTATACCTGGCATGTCCGAAGCGGACCATGCAAAAGCGTCCAAGTGACGCGCTATCACCCCAGCCACTTGGTCTTGCTCTGCTTGGTCCAATGATCTACCAAGCTTAAACGTCTTACCCCCAATCTGCCTTTCCACCACGTTCCCAACTAGCTCGGGTCGCTTCTCCCGAGCACTTTCTCCACGAGCAACTCCCGCGCGGTCATCTTTGATTGGTGGGCGCTCCACCACCATGAACACCCCCTCTTGGCTTTGAGACTGTTCTCATAGCATTTCTTGGCCTCTTGTTGGTCAGACTTTATCACTATCACCTTCCCACTCAGGTCTGGCAACTTCATCTTCATGTGGCGCGTCGACGCCACTGCCTTTAACCTGTTGAGAGCAGGTCTTCCCAACAAGATATTGTAGGCTGAATGTGCATTAACCACTAAATACCTTATATTCTCTGTGCGGGATGCAGAGCCATCCGTAAAGCTGGTCCTCAGCTCCAAGTACCCTCGCACTTCCACCTAATCTCCTGGAAATCCGTACAAACACCCTGTGTAAGGTCTGAGCTAGTCAGGAAACAACTGCAACTTGTTAAAGGTGGACCAGAACATTACATCCGGTGAACTGCCCTGGTCCACTAACACCCTGTGCACCTTCCTCCCTACGGTTACCACCGAAACCACCATAGGGTCGTTATCACGTGGAATGACGTTGCGAAGGTCGGCCTTTGTGAAAGCAAGGTCAACGTCGAGCACGTCATCCACCACCTGCGCTTCTACCAACATCATCGAACGTGTATACCTTTTACGCTGAGAGGCAGTGCACCCTCCACCTGAGAATCCACCTGAGATTGTATGGATCTCCCCATATACGGGCATTTCGTGCCCCTGATCCTCTCCTGACATTGTTGGGGTCCCAATCCCTGTGACTCTGCCAAATAATCATTCAAAAACCCACTCTTCACCAGTTCGTTCAACTGATGCCCCAACGCCAAGCAGCTGCGTATGGGGTGACCGAACGCCTGGTGAAACTCGCACCATGCATCCTTGTGGGGTCCCAGCACCTTGTCATTCTTCGTCGGCATCTTCAGCCTTTCCGCTATGTTGGGCACATCTATGAGATCCTTCAGCTCCACCACGAAACTGTGCCTCACAGGCTTATTCTCCCTCGCACGCCCCTTAGCCTGGGGCTTCTTAGACTCATAGGGTTGCTTCCTCCCCTGGCTCTTCTTTCCCGTTGCAGCCTCATGCACCCTCATGGGTTGCGCACGTGGGCGCGTGGGGACAACACACACGCGCTTTTCGTTCACCTCACCTTCTACTGCGATGTGCGCCACCGCACGACGCCTAATCTCTGCGCCCCGAAACGATTCACAAACTTCTTCAGCGTCTCCCCCTGATACTGCCTCACGTCAAAGAGGTTGTAAGAATTGGATGGGGGAGCACGATTCGCGATATACTGCTCCCTGAACAATTGCGACAGCTGTGCAAATGAGGTCACATGGCCGTTTGGGAGACTGATGAACCAGTCCATCACCATCCCTACCAACGTGCTCATGAACAACTTGCACCTCACAACGTCAGAACCGCCAACCAGCACCATCTGCGTATGAAACGCGGTGAGATGAGCCTTTGGATCTTCCATACCATTGAACGTAGCTTTCGGCCCTACGAACGTGGATGGTATCACCGCATCCATCATTGCCTGCGAAAAAGGCACGGGGAACTCTCTGGGAGGCGTGATGCACTCTTACTCCTCTGTTTCGCGACTCCCTGCCTGGTTTCACAGCCCGCGCCGCAACTCCTCCTTGGTGCGGTGCAACTCCTTATTTCTTGTCTGCGATGCCGCCAGGTCCATCTCGATACACTCCTATTCAGCCCTTGACGCCGTCATCGCTTCCTGAAGGCCCTGCATCATCTCCATAACCTACTACAGGGTCAAACCTTCACTTCTAACATGTGTAGTAGAGCTTTGCCTGGTATTCCTCATTCTTTGAACGTTTCTTGACTAATCTTGAATTGTTTTGATGAATCTTCAAAGTTTCTTGAGGAATCTTAAACTTTCTTGCGGTTGGGACAAATGTTTTAGATCGGGCCCCACGGTGGGCGCCGAATGTTCCCGTCGATTGACCTAACGTCTTCGTGCATCTCTGTTGCCTTCGCTTCCAAGAACCCTCGCGGCCGTTTGCACTTTGACGGTCAAGTTAGTCTCTCGGGCAATGAACACCAAACTCTAACTCTGAAATCACTATGTGCTCTCTCTCTTTGTAATCTTGTAAACTGTAAAACGTACCTGGTTATGTCTGTTGTCAATCATAAAATACCTTTAGTGTCTTTGCCCTTCTGTATTACTATGACTTAAGCATTTTGTAGGCGTGTCTTAACGACACTAGCACCCAGACTTAGGGCCATTTAGTGCGTAAGACTTCCCTGCCGAGGCGCAACTGGCACGGGATGACTGCTTGGATGCCAACTCATGCATCCAATCTCTGAGTCATCCGCCCTGAGAGTTCCCTACCCTACTCACGTGCCATGCATGCAGATCACCCCTGGTATGTGACCCTTTACGGGTCGTCTTTGTCCCAGTGGCTCTTTAACGATGGTGCGTACTACCGCGTCCCTACATCCCATGCACGGGTCCCTTGTAATCTAGGCCTCTCCCTACTGGTAACTGGGGTGTGGCTTGAAAACCACCTTGTTTATCCACTTTTACTGTTGAGGTGTCGAGGCCCGAGGACTCCACGCCCTGCTTTGGTGTCGCCCCCTCCTGGGGTCCCTTACCCATGAGCCTAAGGAGACTCCTTCCTGCCCTGTTGTACTTTCCAGCGGACCCCACCTTCGGGGTCCCACCATGTTGACTTTGGTCAACGCCTGAGGCCGTTCAATGCCCGAGGACTAGAAGGTACATGTACCTTTATGGTGGTTCTTATTTCCTAAGGTAGGAAAATAGAACACCAAACAAAATTCAGAAAACAACGTAGAATAAGAAAAAATCTAATAGGAAGAAGAATTACCTCGATTAGGTGATACAAGTATGCAATTAATTTTCTGTGTCATGGTAACATGGTCATCTAATATATGCGGTGTTTTCATTATTTGTACCTCATGAAGTTGCTTCAATGTTTTAGCGTTCTGGTGTATTACTAGCAAGGCTTCACAAGGTGTTTGAACCAAATCTGGTTTAGCTCCGTATAAAAGGTTCGCATCAAGTAACTCCTCACAGGATTGTTCTAAAAAATTTAAATTTTTTTTTTTTATGCAGCCTCAGATAAAGATTTGTAAAAAATGAAAAGTTTTTGTAATGGGTTTTCCACTACTTGTGAGGGCATAGAGAGACTAACAACAAACCTATTGCCTTTATTAGTGAAAGTAATTTGATCAAAACAACCTTGGTAAATAAATTTATGGTGAAAATTGTTGGGTCGTTTTAATAAAACATCACAAGCTTCTTTAGGAATAATGTGACTTAAAACATTTGTATCATAATGTCCTAAAGAAGGCTTGACTTTCATGCATTGACTTACAACAAAATCCCCATCATTTTGAATCAAAAGATGTTTATAAGATGATTTATGTTGTATTCGAACATGTGAATAAACAAAGGTAGAAGTAGATAATTATCCATAGGAGAATTTTTTTGAAAACTTTGACAATTATGATGAAAATAATTTTTTCTATGGAGAGTATTAAGTTGATTAACATTTTTAAACAATATACTTGAATAAAGAAAAGAGATATTGAAAATACTAGTATTAGACTCCTTTCCTTTGGGCTCAATATTAATCAACTTTTTAGAAAAATTATTTATCCTATCTTTCTTTTCTGTTGCTTCTTTTTCTATCTTCACTTCGTTCTCTCTTTCTCTCTTTTCTTTTTCCTCTCTTTCTTTTTCATTATCAAGTAGTTTTCTAACCATTAAACATTTTTTGTGAGAAAAAGAATATTTTTCAATGAAAATAGGAGGAATAGAAAGAGTTTTTAAAATTTTTGCTGGATATGTAGAAAACTTTTTTGATAGAAAGCTTATGTTTTCCTTTTCACTTACACTGGAAACATGTTGTTGTTTGCTAGCTTTGAGTGTTATGCTCTTGTTATGCTTGTCTTCACTCTCTTGAACAACAAGCCTTTGAATCTCCATTTCATGCTCTTTTAGTTTGCCAAAAAGAGATGCCATAATCAATGAGGTGAGATCCTTTCATTCTGAAATGGCAGTCACCTTTGGTTGCCATGTTCTATCAAGACACTTCAGCACCTTGATGTTGAGTTTCTCTTTATTAAACTTCCTACCAAGACTTATAAGGTGATTCACAATATGAGAGAACCTTTTTTGCACATCACATATTGATTCCCCCTTATGCATTCTGAAGAGTTCATACTCTTGGATTAGAGCATGCTTCCTAGCTCTCTTTACATCATTTGTGCCTTCATGTGTGACCTCCAAGATGTCCCACATTTCTTTGGCCAAGCTACATTGTGAAACCCTGAAAAATTCATCACTACTCAAAGCAGATGTTATAATGTTCTTAGCTATCCAATCAAATTTAGCTTTCTTAGATTCTGCCTCTGTCCAGTCAGATGAAGGTTTATCAACTAAAACATTGTCTTTCTTAATTTGAGGTACAAAAGGACCATTTTCAATTGATTCCCAAATGCCTTTGTCAGTTGAATGTATAAAAATCTTCATTCTAACTTTCCAGAATTGGTAATTAACTCCACAAAACAAAGGTGGCCTGTTTATTGAGGCTCCTTCCCCAAAGGGCATTTTATCAGCCATAAAAAAGATTTTCAAAAACCGGAAATTAGAAAACTTGAATACCTTTCAAGAAGCAACTCTTGATGCCAATTCACAAATACATTGCTTAGAATGAAGCTTTAAAAAAAATACACGAAAGCAGTTCAAAAAACCAATTCAAAAGCCAAACAGAAACAGGTATTAGAAATTTAATCGGGTAAAGTTGCAATTTAACCGGTTGTTTATCACAGCGGAAAATACAAACAGTTTAATGAGAGATGAGATAGAGAGAATTACACACAGAGATTATATTGGTTCACTCAATCACAGAGCTACATCCAGTCCTCAGTCAAACCACTGAGTTTTCACTATGCAATCAATCACAGATTACACAAACACCATACATAAGAAGGTGACTTTGAATCCCACAAAGCCTACTCACCCTTCTTGCACACAACAACCACCTCAAGCCAGAATCCAACTAACTTTATAAGATTTTAGATAGTTATACAAAAAGTTATATGAACCATTACAAGAACTTGAACAGGATTAGAAAACACCTGGTAAGACACAAAACACCAACACCCTATTGATTAGATCTTTCAAAGGCAGCAAAGCACAAGGCAATCTTGCTAAAAACTTGGTTGAAAACTTTTCACAAACAGTTTTGGTAATCTCTCAAATCAGTCTCAACTCAGAGAATTAAAAGGTTTTTGTTTTATCAATCTCAATCACTCTCATATCTTTTTAAATGTTTGAACCAAACACATATTTATAAAACTTAAAATGCTAACGTTGGAGCAAATCAGTTAAAATCAGATTTTCAAAAAACTGTTACAAGCACACACATTTAATCGGTTAAAACCACGAATTAACTGGTTGAATTCTCTTGTCAGTTATAAAACAGTTTTAAAACCTGTTCCGTCCGGTTGACCGGGACGTCTTCGTGCGCGACCTCAACCGTCAGCTAGGGACTCCTTCCCACTGGTTACCTATGGATTCCTGCAAAAAAGAGGACAAAGAGGCGCCCTAGCGGCCGTTTGCACTCCGACGCTCAA
>Ga0123342_1008150_pt1 | contig 13400 bp, 8 predicted proteins | sample Turbeawhitnodule_FD_89960 | JGI IMG/M metagenome (GOLD analysis project Ga0123342, IMG submission 89960) | Root nodule microbial communities of legume samples collected from Mexico - Turtle bean Mexico white nodule | ecosystem: Host-associated > Plants > Roots > Nodule | place: Mexico: Nepantla...
AGATTAATTTGTTTAAGTGATTCATGTGAATGTGAGCAATTCTTCTATGCCATAACCAAGATTCATCATGCTTAGAAAGAAGACAACCAATAGAACAAGGAGAAGAAATATCCAAGAGATAGAAATTGTTGATTCTCTTACCAATCAACATTACCTCTTTTGAGTTGGAAAGGCAGATTTCACAAGAGTTTGTAGGTAACATTTACCTATACATTTCTTAAATCCATAAGTAATTTGTACAACAATATCAATGGGTAATATCTCTATATAACTATATATGATTGATCTATTGGATCCATAGATTATTATATTTTTTGTTTTTATCTATCACCCTGCAGGTATTGATCTCTTTACAAATTTTTGGACATTCATTTTAAAGTAGTCATTCAAGCAGTAGTAATACATGGTGAAATGAATAAAATTACATTAACCAAAATCATACATTAAAAAATTTGAAACATATACTTCAAAGAAGTATTTATTTTCCAAACATAATAATAATAAAATCCAATTGCAATAAAAAAAATCCAAACATGTTGTTGACTGACTTGTTCTTGTTCATTCTCCCATCTTGATTTTGCTGTTGGTGACTACCTAGTTGCTAGAAAATATTTTGTTTGGTTTCTCTTGTAGGTATAGGATGAGTTTTATATGAAACGACAATTTTATACTAGTTTACCCATAACTTTTGGATTATGTTCAATTCTCCCTTAGGTTAACATTTAAAAGGTTCCACTAATAAATAAACTTGATTACATAAAAGTACACAAATCACTCTTAGTTATAACGAGTATACAAGTCAATCCTAGTTGTCTATTTTTAATCTTCCCTTGAGATTAAGAACTCAAGTATTCTTATTGTCACATTTGTCTACAAAACTAAAGTTATTGTTTGAAGGAATATAACTCTCAAAGAAAGGGTATGTAGATGGCTTCCTCACAATTGTGTAACTTCATAGAGTGAATAATATAAAGGTTTCACACACTCCCACTGAAAACTAGTTTACACACTAGTTTCACACACTCTCATGCATCTTATTATCATATATCATCTAGTGGTATTTTTAAAAACTAATAATATAGACAAAATAACATAAAAGAACCCAAGTCCATCTTATTATCATGCATCATCATGGTCATGGTACCTAGAAAGTGAGTGCTCATGCCACATGATAGGAAAAAAGTTTATGTTATTAGATTTGAAAAGTAAGAAGTGAGGAACAATAACATTTAGAGATAATTCATAAAGGAATTGTTGAAGTTGATTAAATTTGTGAAGCCCGTACCTTCTATTGTTAATTTTCTTTTAGTAGACAGCCTAAAGTGTAATCTACTTAGCATAAATCAACTATATGACAGTGAATATGATGTTGTTTTTAACAAATTCCAATGTGTAATCCAAAAATTATTACATTATATGTTGGTAACAACCAAACCAATGTACTTTATATAAAAATAAATTAGATAAGTTATAAACTCAAAAGATGATAAGGATCAAACACGTATTTAGATATTTATATTCATATGAAGCAAATAATATCAAGTAACTAATATGAATGTAATCACCGCTTTTTCATTGCATGTAGATGATTTTATAAGTTTGAATAAATAATTTAAATGAACAAAGGCGTTCAAGACAAGCATACGATCATATAGATTGAATTAAAACAACAACAAAAGGAACCATATTATTTTGGTACAAGAATTAATTAGAAGAAAATAAAGTAAAAATAGAAAAACATTTGAAACTTTTGATCATGAGCATCTTAAGTTTGAAACACAAAGAATGTTTGCATCTAAAGAAAGCTCGTATGATCTTGCGTTTCTGTACTTAAGGCATGACATTTTCTTGATACACTATAGTATTTTGCCCATGATCTTGTATCATCTTTTGCTTTCATCTACAAGGAATAAGGGTTAGTAATAACAGTAAAATAAAAAGGGGTTGAGATTGTTGTGCAGAAAAATAAAGTAGACCCTTAAAAGTAATAAAGAAAGTAGGTTGTCTCTCAAGTTCATTCAATAGTAAATTTGTCATCGATTTTCTTAAAATTATCATCCTTTCAATTCACACAGAGAGTCAAACTTAATCAAATAAGTGTTAAACAAATTCAAAAAAAATCTTATCTGCAAAACAAGCATATACTAACATATTTAGTAGCTCACTTGTCTCCAAGCGTCTATTTATTAGATGTTTATCTTTTACCTCTTAAATTAAGCAATCAAGAGATTCATTAGAATTAAGCAGACTAACCAAGACCTCAATTAAGAAAATAATTGAATTCTCAACAAGCATTAAAAAATAATTCCTTAACAAAAAACCAATATTCAAAAGGATCAAACTGTTTAGCACAACCTACTACAAAGAATTTAAGAACAAATCTTTATTCAACAGAAATATCAGAATTTGTTGTGAAATTAGAAGAGAATCAACCAAAATAAGTTTAACCTTCCATACGAAGTTAACACGAAAGAATTATAAAGAAGAAAATAAAAAAATAAAAACTAAGAAAACTATGATGCTCTATTTTTCGAACGTGTTCCGCTATAAAGCTGGATGATTTCTCCTTTGCATCTTTTTATAGGTTTCTTTGCTCTAGGATATATTTCACTTTAGATATTGTTCACAGTTTCTCAGTTTCCAACTTTCCAAAATTTCTAAATTTTTTTCTTATTTAGACGCAAATTATGTTTCTTCGTATTTTTGTAGATGATTCACTAAAGAAAATCATTAACTAGAAACCAATTTTAGAGAAAATAAATAATTAGTTTCTATATTGACTAAATTAAATATTATTTTAGAGACTAAAAAAATTATTGTGACTGGCAAAATAAAACTCCTTAGATCTCTAGATTTCTTTGGCAAAGATTTCTGAATGATAGCACTGCAACCAACTTCTAATTCCATTTTCTCTTCCTTTTTAAACCTTCTATTTTTTGTCAACAAATCCTTCATAAACCAAGCATAAGTTGGAATTTGTTCCAAAGCTTCAATAAAAGAGATGTTGATATGCAATCTCTTAAGGATATCAAGAAATTTGATAAACTGTTATTCTTTATCCTTCATTGATGGGGCATGTGGATAAGGTAAATCTAGAATTGGAGCATTCTTCTTTGTATTCTCAATTTTTTTTCTCTTTTTCTTTTCTATATGTACACTCTCTTTTTTTCTTTTTTCTCTTCTTCTTTTTCCTCACACTCAATTTTTATTTCTTCATCTTTCTTGTCCTCACAAACAACCAAATTGTCACCATTCCCCTTTCTTATATCTATTCCACTTCTAGTAGTAATGAATTACATTGTTCCTTGGTATTTGTTGGTGTGTTGGCTAAAAATTGATCATTATGTGGATCTGCCAACTACTTTGCAATTTGTCTCACTTGTGTCTCCAAGCTTCTAATTGAAGCATCAATATTCTTCTAATTAGACAATAATGTTTGCATAAATTTCTCAAAGATATCCTCCAATTTTCTTGTTCTCTCATGAACTGAAGGATATAACGATTGTTGTTGTTAAAAAGGGTATTGCCAGTTAGATGGACCAACATCTTGTTTCCACCCAAAATTTTGATTATGATTACTTCTCCAACCTTGAGGCATGTTATTCTGATAATTATTATTGTTGGACAAACCACCTTGCCTTCCCTGATTGTTCATGTAAAGGACCTTTTCTTCAGATGGATTATTCTGAAAAGAAAAGTGACCATTTGGATTATCACCTCCACAAAAATCACACTTCATGGATTTAGTTTGGCTCTGATAAGAATGCACAACTTGTAATTGTTGTGACAAATTAGATATCTACTTAGTCAATGTTTTAACCCGTTGTGTCAGAATTTTGTTTTGAGCCAAAATTGCATCTGAAGTATTATGATCCAACATCCCTTTTATTTGGCTCAATTGTCTATTATTATGAGTTTGATAATTTGTTGATGCCAATACATCAATAATCTTTGTCTCCTGTTTTACATCAACCGTCATCATTGCATCACCAGTTGCAACGTCTAAAAGTATTATTGTATTAGATATTAGGTCATTATGAAAGATATTTAATTGTAAAATATCATCAAACCCATAATTTGGCCATTTTCTTAACATCACTTTGAATCTCTCCCATGTTTCATATAAGACTTCATCTGATCCTTGTCTAAAATTTTAGTAAAAATTTCTCTTCTACATCTTTCCAACTAGTGAGACTTTGATTTGGATGGGGTTTGAGCCATTCTTTAACTTTTCTTGCTAATGAAAAGGGAACCAAACGCAAATAAACAAATTCAATATCACCTTATTGAAATTCCATTGTCCCACCAACTCATAAAATGTAGACAAGTGTGTATATGAATCGTCATGGTCCATTGTTGTAAATTGATGGGTACTGATCAGACTGAGCAATACTAGAAAAATGTATTGGCCCTTGCTGTATTGCGTAATCTTCAAGTGTTCTTTTGGGCTGTGGTGGTTGCTCTTCAACCTTGTTGCTTTCTTCCTGAAAAATTTCAATGTGAAGGGTAGAAGTGATTGAGGGTTGTTCTCTAATTTATCCTTGTTTTTTTTTTCTCTTTTTAACCATGTTCTTTCGAGCTGCCTTTTCAATGTTCGATTCAAATTGTAATTGGTCTTTAGAAACATGTCCTCTTAATATTATATAATACAACTCACTTAAGGATTAACACAAGGAGTAACTAACAATAAAAATAATAAAGTTATAAAATTTAAAATAATAAACAATTAAAATATTCACAATATTTAGGAATTTATACACTAAAATTAAAAATGTTTCCCGACAATGGCACCAAAAACTTGATGACTATTTTACGATAAATGTACTGAGTCAGAAGTAATAAATTGTCCCTAAGGACAGATATCAAACCCACAAGGAACAATTCTAAAATATCAAGTTTAGTATTTACTAAATATGAAAAGATGTGTCAAAGTTTGTTTGAAAAGTTTGTTTGTATCATGAATTTGTAAGAAATTAAATAAAAAGCAAAGTAAATGATTTCGATGATTCAATTAGGAAAATCGGGATTCGAGTTAATCCTCCTCACTCTTCTGTATTTTCAATGAATAAAAACATATAACATTCAATCTTGATTGACATTGATGCACATATAAAATCATTCATATTGATTCCTTGCATACAAAATTATTAAGAATGTCTCATAAATATTGATTCCTCACATATTTATAAAAACTCCTTATAATTATGAACAGATGTTATAAAGCAATTAACATTTCAAATTTATTCCTAGCATTCAAATATGTTAAGCATTATCATTTAGGTTAGATTCTTAGAAGTACTTTCAGTCAAATCTAAGGATCAAAATCATGAATAAAGATTCAAACTTTAAAATAAAATGACAATATCAATCATCAATCAAGAAAAAATATTATAAATAAATATCAACTCAATACATAAGAGTTTGAACAGATTACTCTCAATCCCAAAAGGAAGAATTAGCCAATCATGTTGGCCATTACAAGCATGGAAAGTAAGAAAAGAAGATTCAGGGTGTTTCTCCTTGACGGTTACCTCCTCTAGTTGTTTTCTATCTCTCAATATTTTCTCAATGATCTTTAAGGTTATGTCTCACACCTTTTCTATTTAACCCATTTGGGCTTGGGTTAAGTGACATCTCGCTCAAGCGAGATATTGCTTGCTTAAGTGAGTTTCATGAGAAAAAGCCCAACTTCACTGGAATGAACTCGCTTTTGTCTTTAATGTGTTCATTCTCCTTTAGCCCTTTTATCTCCATTTTCCTCTAAATTCATGAAATTAACACAATTTGGGAATAAATCGTTCATATTCATCTTATAATCCAAAAATATGTAAAAATGTTCAAATTTCTAAATTAGAGGTTAAATTATAACTATTTTATCAATTAAAGTTCATAAGTTCCTATCTTTTTGTATGAAAAATTACTGAATTATGACACTTATCATATTATATTTGGTAATCTCAAAGCGAGAGAAAGGATGTTTTACTTTTGTTTTCAAGTATTACAATTCCTTAAGAGCTCAAGTAGAAGATTGGTTAGAAGGAAGGTGGTTGTTGGATAGTGTGTCAGTAGCTAATGAGACCCTTGAGGAAGTAAAAAGGAAAAAGAAAGAATGTGTGGTGTTTGAGGTGGATTATGAAAAGGCTTATGATTCAGCAAGTTGGGAGTTTATTTATTACATGTTAGGAAGATTGGGATTTTGTGGAAAGTGGAATGAATGGATAAAAAATTGCTTAAAATCTTCCTCGATATATGTGTTTGTAAATGAAATTCCAACTACTGAATTCAAACCAAAGAAGGGTCTAAGGCAATGGGACCCATTAGCACCCTTTTTCTTTCTCATTGCGGTCGAAGGGGTGGTTAGACAGACGAAAGAGAAGAAACTAGTAAAGATCATTGTGATCGGGGAAAGGTGGGTAAATGTGAGTATGCTGCAATAAGCGGATGACACTCTCTTTTTCTGTAAAGCCACAACTCAAAGTGTAATGACCTTAAAAATAATTCTGAAATGTTTTGAACTTGCCTTTGGACTTAAGGTTAACTACTCCAAGAGTAAGGTTGGTGGAGTGGGTGTGCGCTCCAATCAGACAGTGTTTTATGCTTTTGTCCTAATTGCAAAATTGTGAAGGCACCTTTTACTTATCTGGGGTGACGGTATGAGGGAACCATAAAAGATGTGTTTTCTGGAAAGGGGTGCTCAATAAGCTACGGAGTAGATTGGGGTCTTTGAAATATAAATTCCTCTTTGTGACTGGTAGATTATGTCTCATCAAATATGTGCTTACCACATTACCACTATTTTACATCTCCTTATTTTGTATGCTAGCTACTGTGGTGAAGGAAGTGAAAAGGATACAAAAGAATTTTCTGTGGGGATGGGGCTCAAAGAGTAGAAAAATTTCCTGGTGGCCTGGGATAAGGTTTGTGAGTCGAAAGATAAAGAAGGTTTAAGGGTTATAGATATAAGAAGGTTTAACTATGCTCTTCTAGGGAAATGAATTTAGAGTAAGCCTGAAAAGAGTAGTAGTTTATGGAAGGATATCCTACATTCTAAGTATGGTGGGTGGAGGGGCTTTAAGGTCCAAGGTTAGGAATAGTAAGGAATCTGTGTGGTGGAGGGAAATTAGGAAAGTTTGAAATCTAGAGGAGTGTGGTAACGATTTTGATGACAAAGGATGGTGGGAAGTAGGGCACAAAAAATAAATTAGGCTCTAGGAGAATAAGTGGGTGGATAATGTACCTTTAATGCAAAAAATCCCTAGGTTGTTTTTAAGCTCTTTAGATATTGGTCGTACTCTGTCACAAGTTCGTGATTGGAGTAATAATAAATGGTTGTGGAAGCTGGGGTGGAGAATGGCTCTCTTTGTGTGAGAATCTAACCAGACTGAGCAATTATTGTAGTTGTTGGATAATAAGAGGTTATTGGTAGAAGGTGAAGGTACGACTCATAAGTGGATTTGGAAGGATGTAGAGTCTGTGGTGTTTTCTGTGAAGGCAACATATAATTTTCTAATGGGGGAGGAGTTTATCGTGTATGGGGACTTTTTTGTGAAGTTCTGGAAGTTAAAGACCTTACCTTCGACACAAATTACAATTTGGAGAGTGTTAACTAATACAATTGTCACTAGGGACAATCTCCTGAGACGTAGCATTACTTTGTTGTGTGACTGTTGCCCTTTATGTGGTGTGGGAAAGGAGACAATAAATCATCTTTTCTTTGAGTGTAGGGTTTCTTGGAGAATTTAGAGGCTTTGTTTTGAGTGGTTGGGGTTTTATTCGGTCTTCCATTATGATGCATAAATGCACTTTAAGTTGTTTAAATCTATAGGTTTGAAGTATGTTGTGATTAGGTGTTCGGGGGATTTAGTTAGGAATAATAGGAGAAATTTGGAATCATGGGAATAGGGTTGTTTTTAAGAATGAGCGAGTTGATATGGTTGAGGTTTTTCCTGTGGTACAAAGGAAAAATTGGTATTGGGTTACGGTAAAGAAAAGAATGGCAGATTTCTCTTACTCGGATTGGTGTTTGGAACCTTTATGTTGTATGAGGTATTTGAGAAATTGATGTTTGATGATTGTTTTCTAACGACTTGTCCAGGATTGGAAGTTTTATTGTGTTCCAATGTAGGTTTTTTGGTTTCTGTAGTTTCTCGCAAGTTTGTTTTGATTTTTCTGGCTCTAGAGTGGTAGCCTTACTTCAACTTGCTAGCAAAAATACCTTTCAGTTGTTGGAGAAGGTTGTAGGGTGATTTTTATTGTCTTTTTTTTGTGAAAACTTGATTCCTTTGAAGGGATGGTGTATTTGTGTTTTGATGTGATCATGCTTGTATCTATCTAATAATGTCTGTGTCACTCTAGTTGTTGTTTTGTAGAATCCGTTGGAACCCCAATTGGTTGGGTGTTATGAAGGTTAGTTTGAATCTTTCTATATAAGGGTTGAGACACTCTTGAAGTGTCTAATTTTATTTTATTTTATTTATTTTTTACTGATAAAAGAAGAACTTTGAATAAAACATCATCAAAACCTAAAATTATTTTAGTTTATCTAGTCAATTAATAATTCAAAGAAATTTTCATTCTTTTTTCGAAAAGTTTATAAATTTTGTAAATAATAAAAGTAATCACATAATTTTATATTAATAGGAATAAAATAAAATAAAATGTATGAAAAGATAGGTGTATATGAAATAATGAAATTGATTCGTAGGGGTAATAACTTTTTTTAGATACTAAAAATGAGAGAAAAATATATATAGAAGAGGTTTGACTATGTTTATTATGCCACATATGGAAATTAGAATAGAAATAATGTAAATTGTATTATAGGAAAGTGGCGTGACCTTAGATATGAGAGTTAGCATTTGTTATGATATAAAAGTGGTGGTTACGCAATTACTTTTGATGATACACATCTGTATTTCCATTTATAAAAGACGGTTCTTTACTTGTTTTGAATAGGATAAGAATATGAAACACTTGTTATATTATTACTCGAATGAACATGAAACGGATAATGAGGAACACAAGAAGAGTAAGAAATAGCTTAATTATTATATTTAATTGGATGAACCTAACTGGGGCCTGTTAGTGGTGTTTTGAAATGAGAAGGCAACGCGTAAATGTAGAAGAAAATTGATATGAGATGGGGAAAATTGACGATGCTATTAAGTGCAAGTGAGATATGATGGAACAGGTCGTCTTCATGCAAAGCATAACCCTTTATTACGGATAACATCATCAATAAGGATACATGATTTAAGATAAAAAATAAAATAAAAAGTACGTTCATTCACTCAACATGTGTCTTATTAAGGGGTTTCGTGTTGAAAGGGGAACCTAGAGAACCATTTGAGATGAAAAATGAAACTAGTGGTGATTTTGTTTTTGATGTTGAGTGTAGCCAAATATTTACAAAAGTTACTTCATTAAAGGAGTATACGCATTTGATAATAAAATCTCCATATCTTTTCCATTCATTCATTTTTGTAACTATGTTCAACAATACTCAAAAAGAACTACATTTTTATTCTAATTATTTATTATTAACACTGCAAAAGGAAATAACATTTGCATGAAGTCTTGTGGTGGGAAGGTATGGGTAGGTGTCTGTTCATTGGACAGAGTCTCGGGAGGACTTTGGAAGGTGCTGTAAGAAGTTTGAACCGTAGTGGAGAGACTCTCTTTACTTATTTGGTTGATTAGAGAGTTTGACCCTTTTTTTTATGAGAATTTTTGCTTTATAAGGAGTACCTGTTGGTCTTTTATAGTTTTTTTTATAAGAGTTATAACACCTCTTAAATATTCATTTTTATTGAATTCGGTCTTCATCGATAAAAAAAAATTACAAAAGAAAATAAGGAAATAAAGTTTAAAAAGCCTATATTTATATGTGGACATTGCATTGGTCCAAGTTGACTCTAAAATCCTGAAAGCTAATAAGTTTTCATGTTTACTAATTTTGCAGCTAGGGATGTGTTGAAGGATTTGCTGAAGAAGTACCTCCCAAGAGAACCTTGAAGCCTTAGAGCGAGGGATGTGTGACCTGCATTTCAATTTGAAAATGAAAATAAATTTACAAGTTCAATAAATAATTTAAAATAAAAAAATAAAAATCAGATTATCACCGCAAAACCACACCCAAAAGCCAAACATCTTCCAAACATAGTGTTGAGTTTGAGCTACAAATTGGATCTTCCTACATTAAGAGCTGAAGGAGTGAGAGTGACGAAGGAGGGTGTTGGGCGGAGAAAAGAAGAGAAGAAGATCAGGAATTTGAAGGATTTGGGGGAAAATGAAATAGGGTTCGGGCCGAAATGTAACTTAGTTAGCATGAGTCTCATCTACACAAAAGTTAGCGTTGGTTTAATCTATATATAGATTAAAAAATTATATTAATAAATATTTGTATTAAAAATAATTATATTAATAATATTTATATTAATAAAATAATAATAATAATTATTATTATTATTATTAATAAAAATAATATTAATGAAAAAAATTATTCATATTTATATTGTTATTATTTTTAATATTAACGAAACCATGATTATAATACTAATAATAACGTTATTATTATTAAAGTTACTTATAATACTAATAATATTAATAATAATATATAAATAATAATAATAATAATTCTAACAATATTATGATAAAATATAATTTTAATAAATCATAATTATATTATTATTATTATTATTATTATTATTATTATTAACATCGGCCTAGCATAACCAAGACTAGTGCAGACGTACAAAACATTTTCTGTATTTTATTTTTATTCAGAATTCATTTCAATTTCAATTTAATAAAAACTCGTACTATTATTAATTATAATTAATATAATATTCAGAATAAATATCATTGTTAATTATATTATTATTATTATTAATAAACTCGTACTATTTATAATACTAATAATACTAATATTATTATTAATATTAGTTGTAAAATGAATAATAATTATAACACTCCAGAAAATAACATCTAACTATTATAATACAAGTTCTACATATTTCTATACAAGTTTAGAGTTTTTCAAAACATTCCTAATAAATGATTAGGACATATAAAAGTACAAATATTTACAATACAGATTTCAAAATCAACCGCCTAAAGCTCTTCAGACCCCTCAAACACCTGTAAGATCATTTGCTCATGTACGTAGTACAGTCATCGCAGTTCAAACACAACAAGAAAAGTAAGGGTAAGTTAGTGAAAATAGAATTTCATAATATACACAATTAAATCAAAAGAGAAAACCAAATTACATGATCAATTTATCAAATTATTCATTTTTCTTCAAATCTCAACAATAAAACAATCACATAGATCTCACATGGATCTACACATCCAGAATATTCAACAAACAACGTCTTCCGGAAGACCCATATTAAGTAAGTCCTACTAGAAACTAACACCTGATCCAAAGATTACCAGCGAATCCAACGGAAAGGATCAGGGTAAGTTCAATACAACACAAGTCGTGCATCTCATATGTCACGATGTGCATGAACTCCCTCATCAGCTTCTCACTACTTGATATCTTAGTCTATGTGACTTAGATCATCAATGATTCTCGGAGATCTCTATTACCACATAGGCATCAATATTTAATACACAAACAAACACAAGTCCATACATTATCCCAAATGTATGACTTCAATTCCATACCATTTCCATCATACAATATCATTCAAAATGCAATCCAGAATATTCAAAATCCTATTTAACATAAAAAAAAACACTTAAATATTAAACCATCAAAATCTAATATTTCCACAAGTTTAAATAATATATAAACAAACAACACAATATATATATATATATATACAAACACACAACATCCCTACAAGAGAAATTGAATATTGGGACCACGTCCCCTCCACATTCAGATCTTCTATCCTAGGGTGCTATTAAAAATTAAATTTAGCTTCCCTTACCTTAATTGCTTGCTTTCCAAGCAACTTTTGGAATTTTATTCCCCATAGTCTGGATAAGCTTCAAGATTTATGGGCCTAATGCAAGTTATCCAAACATAACAAAAATTCAGTATATAGTAGAATAAGTTGAGAGGATTAAACTTCTCAACTAACCCCACCAAGATTGATGACTAAATCCTAAGGAAAAACTGAGAACAAAGGATATTTAGAGCAAAAATGAACTTACTCTGTTTAAAAAATCTGATCGGGTATAAATGTTGCTTAACTCGCCAACTACAACGTGGTCCGATCAAATTCTAAAATAGATGAAGATTAGGAGAGAAAATTAAGAGAGAGGGAGAGGAAAGAATATGGAGAGAGAGAGAGAGAAAGAGAGAGAAAAGGAGATAAGGAAGAAAGAAAAAAAGGGTTTGTGCAGGGGAGGGTTCTGTTTTTTTTTAAAGAAAGTGTTGTTACATAATCTCCAACTACAAAAATTTTCGTCCTTGAAAATAAACTTACCAAGAAAGAGATTAGGGTATGATGCTCGTATCTCCTCTTCAATTTCCCAAGTGGAATCTCCAGAGATGGGATCCCACAATACTTTCACCATGGGAATACTTCTTCCACGAAGTTGTTTCACTTGTGAATCTAAAATTTTGATTCGTTTCACTTCAAATGACAAGTTTTCTTTCACCTGCATGAAATTAGACTCTAGAATGTGGCTAGGATCAGGTACATACTTTCTTAACTGGGATACATGGAAAATATTGTGAATGTTAGCTAAAGAAGGAGGCAAAGCAATTTCATAAGCCACAAGGCCTATTCTTTGGAGAATTTGGTAAGGTCCTATGAACTTAGGAGTCAATTTCTTGGATTTGAGTGCTATTCCTAAACCAGTGAACGGTGTAACTCTAAAAACGACATGCTCACCCGCAAAGAATTCTAAAGGTCTTCTTTGATCTGCATAAGATTTTTGCCTGTTGATAGATGATTTCAATCTTTCCTGAATCATTTTGACTTTCTCATTGGTTTGTTGTATTAATTCTGGTCCAATTAACACACTCTCACCATTCTGAAACCAGCACAGAGGTGTCCTGCACTTTCTTCCATACAATGCCTCGAAAGGAGTCATTCCTATGCTAGCTTGGTAATTATTATTGTAAGTGATCTCTACCAATGGTAGAATTTCATCCCAACTTCCCAAATGATCTAACACACAAGTCCTAAGCAAATCCCCTAAGGACTGGATAGTTCTCTCTGATTGTCCACCAGTTTGAGGATGGTAGGAAGTGTGTCGTCTTTGTCAACCTATCCACTATGACCCAAACAGAGTCATGTTTCCTCAAAGTACGTGGTAAGTGGGTAACAAAATCCATTGAGATACTGTCTCACTTCCACACTGGAATGTCTAACTGAGTTAACATGCCTCCAGGTCGTTGATGTTCAATCTTTGATTTCTGACAAGTCAAGCAAGCA
>Ga0123342_1008151_pt1 | contig 13398 bp, 13 predicted proteins | sample Turbeawhitnodule_FD_89960 | JGI IMG/M metagenome (GOLD analysis project Ga0123342, IMG submission 89960) | Root nodule microbial communities of legume samples collected from Mexico - Turtle bean Mexico white nodule | ecosystem: Host-associated > Plants > Roots > Nodule | place: Mexico: Nepantla...
CGCGAGATCGTCTCCGGTATCCTGTCTGATGAGGGACACGAGACCCGCACGGCACACGACAGCGACAGCGCTTTGGCTGCGATCTCCGATCGTGCGCCGCGGTTGATCTTCCTCGACATCTGGATGCAGGGGAGCAAGCTCGACGGCCTATCGCTGCTCGACGAGGTCAAGACGCGCCACCCGGATATCCCCGTTGTCATGACTTCCGGTCACGGCAACATCGAGACGGCTGTGTCCGCCATCAAACGCGGTGCATTCGATTTCATCGAGAAGCCGTTCAAGGCAGACCGGCTGATCCTCATCGCCGAACGCGCGCTCGAGAATTCGAAGCTGAAGCGCGAAGTATCGGAACTCAAGCGCAAGGCTGGCGATCCGGTCGAACTCATCGGCACGTCGGTCGCGGTCTCGCAACTGCGCCAGACGATTGAAAAGGTTTCGCCCACCAACAGCCGTATCATGATCTTCGGCTCGTCGGGTTCCGGCAAAGAGCTCGTCGCCCGAATGATCCACAAGAAGTCGGCGCGGGCGAACGGCCCCTTCGTGGCGCTGAATGCCGCCAATATCACGCCGGACCGCATGGAGATCGCGCTATTCGGCACGGAAGGTTCGCCCGGCCAGGCGCGCAAGATTGGCGCGCTGGAAGAGGCGCACCGAGGCATCCTCTATCTCGACGAAGTCGGGGAAATGCCGCGCGAGACGCAGAACAAGATCCTGCGTGTTCTTGTCGATCAGCAGTTCGAGCGCGTTGGCGGCTCCAAGCGGGTGAAGGTCGATCTCCGCATTATCTCGTCGACGGCCTACAATCTCGAGAATCGCATCGCCGAGGGTTGGTTCCGCGAAGATCTCTACCATCGTCTAGCCGTGGTACCGGTGCGCGTGCCGGCGCTTGCGGAACGCCGCGAAGACATCCCGTTTCTGGTCGATCAATTGATGCGGCAGATCTCCGAGCAGGCCGGCATCCGCCCACGCCGCATCAGCGACGATGCGATGGCAGTGCTCCAGGCGCATGATTGGCCGGGCAACATCCGCCAGTTGCGCAACAACATCGAACGGCTAATGATCCTTGCTCGCTCCGATGGCCCGGACGCGCCGATCACGGCCGAAATGCTGCCGACTGATCTCGGCGACATGCTGCCGAAGGTTTCCGCGAAGAACGATTACCACTTCATGACGCTGCCGCTCCGCGAGGCGCGCGAAATGTTCGAGAAGGACTATCTGATTGCGCAGATCAATCGCTTTGGCGGCAATATCTCGCGCACGGCGGAGTTCGTCGGCATGGAGCGTTCAGCGCTGCACCGCAAGCTGAAGTCGCTCGGCGTCTGATACAAGGGGCGGTGCGGTGCGCCGTCCATCATGTCCCGCTTATTCCCCACGCACAGGTTCTCCATGCCCAGAATAGCTTATGTGAACGGCCGCTATATCACGCACTCGAACGCGATGGTCCATATCGAGGATCGAGGCTATCAGTTCGCGGATGGCGTCTACGAGGTTTGTGAAGTCCGCCATGGCTATATCGTCGATCTTACGCGTCACCTGAACAGGCTGGACCGCTCGCTTGGCGAGTTGCGCATCGCCTGGCCGATGAGCCGCAATGCGCTGGCCCGCGTCATTCGCGAAACGCTGCGACGCAATCGAGTCCGCAACGGTCTCTTCTACCTGCAGATCACGCGCGGCGTTGCGCGTCGCGATCATGTATTTCCGGCAGAGGGAACGCCGCCCTCCCTGGTCGTCACCGCCAAGAGCACCGATCCTTCGACCATCGCCAAGAAGAACGCGACAGGCATCAAGGCGATCACCGTTCCCGACAATCGCTGGGATCGCGTCGATATCAAGTCCGTTGGTCTCCTGCCAAACGCTATGGCGCGCCAGCAGGCAAAAGAAGCTGGCGCCCAGGAAGCGATCTACGTGGACGCCGAAGGCATGGTGAAGGAGGGGGCCGCCACCAATGTCTGGATCGTTGATCGCAACGGCACGCTTATCACGCGCCCGGCCGAACATGGCATTCTCCGCGGCATTACCCGCACGACGCTGATCGATGTCGGAGCCAAGCTGGGGCTGAAAATCGAAGAGCGAAAGTTCTCGGTCGCAGAGATGCTTGCTGCACGCGAAGTCTTCATCACGGCCGCCACGAGCATCTGCTTCCCGGTTGTGTCGAGCGATGGTCAGACGATCGCTAATGGCCATCCGGGCAGCGTCTCCCAGAAAATTCGGGAAGCCTTTTTCGACGTTGCGGAAAAGATTGCGATTTGATACCAAGGCTTTCTGGGCAGAGGGGATGAGGGTTGTCAGCTGCCTGCAGGCGAGGTTGATTAGTATTCCACCGGCAAAACAAAGCCGGCAATAAAGAAAGAAGCGGCGCGATGGCGGAACGTTCTCAGAATCTGCAGGACTTATTTCTCAATACTGTTCGCAAGCAAAAGATTTCACTGACAATTTTTCTGATTAACGGCGTTAAGCTGACGGGCGTAGTGACGTCCTTCGACAACTTCTGTGTTTTGCTTCGCCGTGACGGCCATTCGCAACTCGTGTATAAACACGCAATCTCGACCATCATGCCCGGCCAGCCGATGCAGATGTTCGAAAGCGAAGAAGCCGCTTCCTAACAGGACCTGCAATTATTTCGACACGCGATACCAAGAACGATTCGATCATCCCGGAAGCAGCGAAGCACCGGGATGATATGCGTGCGACCGTCGTCGTGCCTGTGCTCAAGCAGGCACGTGCCGCACGCGGAGCGGGTGATGCTGCGCCCCTGGTTACCCGCACGCCCGAGAGTCGTCTGGAAGAGGCAACCGGTCTCGCGCAGGCAATCGACCTCGATGTGGTGAACGGCACCGTCGTTACCGTCAACGCTCCGCGGCCCGCGACGCTGATGGGCACCGGCAAAATCGACGAGATCAAGGCGACGCTGGATGCGAACGACTCCGGTCTCGTCATCGTCGACCATCCCCTGACGCCAGTGCAACAGCGCAATCTCGAGAAGGAATGGAACGCCAAGGTCATTGACCGTACAGGCCTCATCCTCGAGATCTTTGGCCGCCGCGCTTCCACCAAGGAAGGTACGCTGCAGGTCGATCTCGCGCATCTCAATTACCAGAAGGGCCGTCTGGTCCGCAGCTGGACGCACTTGGAGCGTCAGCGCGGTGGTGGCGGTTTCATGGGCGGTCCTGGTGAGACCCAGATCGAAGCCGACCGTCGCATGCTGCAGGACCGCATCATCAAGCTCGAGCGCGAGCTGGAGCAGGTCGTGCGAACCCGCCAACTCCATCGCGCCAAGCGCAAGAAGGTGCCGCACCCGATCGTGGCGCTGGTCGGCTATACCAATGCCGGCAAGTCGACGCTGTTCAACCGTATCACCGGCGCCGGCGTGCTCGCGGAAGACATGCTCTTTGCGACGCTCGATCCGACGCTTCGCCGGATGAAGCTACCGCATGGCCGCACCGTGATCCTTTCCGATACCGTTGGATTCATTTCGGACCTTCCGACCCATCTCGTGGCGGCTTTTCGCGCTACGTTGGAAGAAGTTTTGGAGGCCGACCTGATCCTCCATGTCCGCGATATGTCCGACGTCGACAACCAGGCGCAGAGCGCAGATGTGCTCCGTATCTTGAAGGACCTCGGCATTGACGAGGAAGAGGGCGACAAGCGGATCATCGAGGTCTGGAACAAGATCGATCGCCTTGAGCGGGAAGCACACGATGCCATTGTGCAGAAGGCAAGCGGTGCCGAGAACGTGGTCGCGCTATCTGCAATCAGCGGCGAGGGTATCGATACGCTGATGGGAGAGATCAGCCGCAGGCTTTCCGGCGTGCTGACCGAAGCGACCGTGCGCCTGGCTGTCGACAAGTTGGCACTGCTGCCTTGGCTCTATGACCACGCAATTGTCGACAACCGCGAAGACAACGAAGACGGCTCGATCACGCTCGACGTGCGCCTCTCGGAAACCGAAGCGGTTGAACTGGAGCGCCGTCTCGGCAACGGGCCGAAATCAGGCAAAGAGGACTGGGAGCGCTAAGGGCGCTCTTCTGTAACGGGCGTTTTGCTTGACGCCCGCGATTGCGCTTCCCGCAAGGTGAGGTCAGCTATCGGCTCAACCCAGTTGCCGCTCGATCGCCTTTGCCGCCTGCCAGATTTCCTCCATCCGCTCCAGGCTCGCCGCTTCCAACGTTTCGCCTTCCGCATCAAGAAAAGCTTCGATATAATTGAAGCGTCTACGAAACTTCGTATTCGTTCCGCGCAGAGAATCTTCTGGATCGGCCTTCACATGCCTGCCGATGTTGACGACGGCGAAGATAAGGTCGCCGAGCTCATCGCTGACCTTCGCCTGATCGCCTTCGGCCAACGCAACGCGCAGTTCACCGATCTCTTCCTCGATCTTGTCGAGGATCGGCTCGGGTGCGGACCAGTCGAAGCCCACCTTTGCAGCGCGCTCCTGCAGCTTCAATGCTTCGGTCAGGGCGGGGAAGCTCCGCTGAACCGATCCCAGGAAACCGGCCTTGAAATCCTCGCTGACACCGCGCTTGGCTCGCCGTTCGGCGCGCTCACGCTTTTCGGCGTGCTTGATGTCGTCCCACTGCTTCTTCACCGCGTCGGGCGTATCGGCGTCTGAACGCGCAAAAACGTGCGGATGGCGGCGGATCATCTTGCGGGTAATCGCCTCGACGACATCTCCAAAGGAGAATTCACCGGCTTCCTCCGCCATTTGTGCGTGAAACACGACCTGCAGCAGCAGGTCGCCCAACTCGTCGCAGAGGTCGTCCATGTCGTTGCGCTCGATCGCGTCGGAAACCTCGTAGGCCTCCTCGATCGTGTAGGGCTTGATCGTTTCGAAGGTCTGGACGATGTCCCAGGGGCAGCCGGTTTCCGGATTGCGCAGCGCGGCCATGATCTCGATCAGGCGCGAAATGTCTTTAGAGGCTTCCATGGTCACTCAGTTCAGTGGAATGTCGTTGTCGCTCTTGGATGCCTGATAGCTGTCCGAGAGCGTGTCGTAACGCGCCTTGATGCGCGCCGTCTGTGCCTTCAACTCAGCCTTCAAATGCTCGTCCTCTGTCTCGACGAGATCGGCGATAGCAAAGCTGTTCCAGAACGCATTGCTGCGCCGGTAGCCGCCCGGCTCCAGACCGAAGACTTCCTTCAAGATCTTCAAGTCGTGGGGGATGGCGAAGGCGTCGCGCGAATCTTCGTGGCTGAAGAAATAATAGAAATTGTCGAACCCGGCCCAGGTGATCGCCGACATGCACATGGTGCAGGGTTCGTGGGTCGACAGAAAGATCAGATCCTTCGTGGCGGGCTTCCCGCCAAGCTCGTAAAAGCGCTTCAGCGTGTGCACCTCGCCATGCCACAGCGGGTTTTCAAGCTCGTTGTTGGTTTCCGCAATGACGAGCGAAAGATCGGATTTGCGCAGGATCGCGGCGCCGAACACCTTGTTGCCGGCCGCGACGCCGCGCTCGGTCATCGGCAAGATGTCTTGTTCCATGACGTTGAGCAGGCGGGCGGCGAGGGTCTTGTCGGGCATGGCTTTCTCCTTGAAGGCCGCACTTTACCGCCAGCGGCAGTCAACGCAAATGCCGATGAGACAGCGCGCCCGGATTTGTCACAGCCTTCTGTTGCGGTGCGGCGGTCAGGCTGTGTCCGCTGCGCCGCACCGGTGACTTTTACTCAAATCACCGGAACACCGAGTAAAAGAATACGCGCCCGCAGAGGCTTTCGAATTTCTGTTTCTTCAATTCCTTGGCCCGACGGTGCATATTCCGGCAACTTCGAAATGGATTGATGATGCCTCCCAAGACTGAACAACTGTCGGTATTTCCTGCTTTCTTTCGCGTTGAAGGCAAGATTGCGGCTGTCTTCGGCAATGGCGACGAGGCTTTTGCGAAGGTTCGTCTGCTCTCGAACACGCTGGCGCGGGTTGTCGCCTATACCGACCGCCCTGAGGCCGATTACCACGCCTACCTGATCGCCAATCGGATCGAGACGGTGCGCGCCGGCCTTGCGGCCGAGCAGGTCCGCGGCGCAACGCTCGTCTTTGCGGCGACCGGAGACGCGGCACAGGATCGCGCCATCGTCGAGGCAGCCCGTGCCGAAAAGGTGCCCGCCAATGCCGTCGATCAGCCGGAGTACTGCGATTTCTTCACGCCGGCTCTTGTCAACCGTGCGCCGGTAGCCGTCGCGATCGGCACCGAAGGCGCCGGGCCAGTGTTGGCCCAGATGATCCGCGCTCAGGTCGACCAGCTTCTCGCACCGTCGCTCGGCCGGTTGGCAGATCTCGCGATCAGCTACCGCAAGACGGTTGAGCATGTCGTCCCCAAGGGCGCTGCACGCCGTCTTTTCTGGCGCCGCTTCTTCTCCGGCGCGGTTGCCGATGCTGTCGCCAACGAGAACCTGCCGCAGGCGCGTCGTGCTGCCAATGGCCTGCTACAGTTTGCTGAGCAGCTCGAGGGCCACGTCTGGCTCGTCGGTGCCGGTCCGGGTGCCGCGGATCTCCTTACTCTGCGCGCCCAGCGCGTGATGATGGAAGCCGATGTCATCGTCTATGATGCCCTCGTGCCGCAGGAAATTGTCGACATGGGTCGCCGTGACGCCGAGCGTCTGTCGGTCGGCAAGCGCAAGGGATGCCATTCGAAGTCGCAGGAGGAGATCAACGATCTGCTCGTGTACCTCGGTCGCGAAGGCAAGCGCGTGGTTCGCCTGAAGTCCGGCGATCCACTTGTGTACGGTCGAGCAGGCGAGGAGATGGCGGCATTGCGCGCTGCGGGCATTTCCTATGAAGTGGTTCCGGGCATCACCTCGGCTTTCGCCGCTGCCGCGGATTTCGAGCTGCCGCTGACGCTGCGTGGCGTGGCCTCCTCACTGGTATTCACGACCGGCCACGATCTGACGGGCGATGTTCTGCCGGATTGGGCAAGCCTTGCTGTATCCGGCGCGACGATTGCCGTCTATATGGGTCGCACCGTTGCCGCGTCCGTAGCTGAACGCCTGATGCGGGCAGGCCTTGCCGCGGAAACGACTGTTGCCGTAGTTGAGAACGCCAGCCGCGCCGATCGCCGCCTGTTGCATGGGATTTTGCGGGATCTTCCCGACCTGCAGCACCGTGACGAGTTGACCGGCCCGGTCATGGTCATTATCGGCGATGCGGTCGCAGGCGCCAATTTCGAACTGTCGGAGCCGCTTGTGCGCGAACGCGCCAGGTCCGAGGAATTTGCAAGGAGCTGAACATGGTAGACAAGGTTCTGACCGCCAACCGATTGACGGATGGTGTCGCGGTCTGGCTGAACGCCAATGGCGAATGGGTTACCTCGCTGCAGGAATCTCTCGTTGCTCGCCATGCAGAAGCCGTCGCGGCGCTGGAGGCGATTGGCAAGAGGTCCTATGCCGACAACCAGGTCGTGGACGTTGCCGTCGTCGAGGTTCAGGAGACGAACGGCGTACTCTGGCCGCTGCGTCTTCGCGAGCGCATTCGTGCCCAGGGGCCGACCATGGAATACGCGCCGGGCTACAAGCCCGCCGACCCCGCATTCATCGCAGTCTGAGGAAGCAGATGTATCGTTACGACGAATTTGACCATGCTTTTGTCGCCGAGCGCGTCGAGCAGTTTCGCGACCAGGTGCAGCGCCGCCTTTCCGGCGAACTCGCCGAAGACGCGTTCAAGCCTTTGCGCCTGATGAACGGCGTCTATCTGCAGCTTCACGCCTACATGCTGCGTATTGCCATTCCTTATGGCACGCTGAGCTCGCGCCAGATGCGTATGCTCGCTCATGTCGCGCGCACTTATGATCGCGGTTATGGCCACTTCACCACGCGCCAGAACCTGCAGTTCAACTGGCCGAAGCTCTCCGACATGCCGGATGTGCTGGCTGAGCTTGCGACGGTCGAGATGCATGCGATGCAGACCTCGGGCAACTGCATCCGCAATGTCACGGCCGATCACTTCGCCGGCGCTGCCGCGGATGAAGTCGCCGATCCGCGTCCCTATGCTGAAATCCTGCGCCAGTGGTCGTCCGTGCATCCGGAATTCTCGTTCCTGCCGCGCAAGTTCAAGATTGCCGTTACCGGCGCCGAACGTGATCGCGCTGCGATCCAGGTCCACGACATCGGCCTGCATCTGAAGAAGAATGAGAAGGGCGAGATCGGCTTTGCTGTATATGTCGGCGGCGGCCTGGGCCGCACGCCGATGATCGCCAAGCTGATCCGTGACTTCCTGCCGGAAGAGGATCTGCTGTCCTACACGACCGCAGTCATGCGCGTGTATAATCTGCATGGCCGTCGTGACAATAAGTACAAGGCTCGCATCAAGATTCTCGTGCATGCAACGGGTGCGGAAGAGCTGGCACGTCAGGTCGAGGCCGAGTTCGCTGAACTCAAGGACTCCGAACTGAAGCTGCCGGAGAAGGACGTCGAAGCCATCGCCGCCTATTTCGCGCCGCCGGCTCTGCCCGATCGCGCGGAAGGATGGGAGAACCTCGCTCGTTGGAAGAAGGCCGATCCGGCTTTCTCCCGCTGGGTGCAGCAGAACGTGCAGCCGCACAAGCATCCCGACTACGGCATGGTGACGATCTCGCTGAAGCCGATCGGTGGTATTCCGGGCGATGCTTCGGATAGCCAGATGGATGCTGTTGCTGATATCGCCGAGGAATATGCCTTTGACGAAATCCGCGTCAGCCATGAGCAGAACCTGATCCTGCCGCATGTGGCGCTTGCCGATCTCGAAGCCGTCTATCGCGGTCTGGTTGCCATCGGTCTTGCCGAAGCCAATGCCGGTCTCATCACCGATATCATTGCCTGTCCCGGGCTGGACTACTGCGCGCTCGCAAACGCGCGCTCCATTCCCGTTGCGCAGGAAATCTCCAGGCGCTTCGGCGATCCGGTTCGTCAGGCTGAAATCGGTGAGCTGAAGATCAAGATCTCAGGCTGCATCAACGCCTGCGGCCATCACCATGTCGGCCATATCGGCCTGCTGGGCGTGGAAAAGAAGGGCGCCGAGCTCTATCAGATCACGCTCGGCGGTTCGGGCGACGAGCACACCTCGATCGGCGAGATCATCGGCCGTGGTTTCGAACCCGACAAGGTGACTGACGCGATCGAAACGATCGTCAACACCTATCTGGCAATCCGCAAGGAGCCCTCCGAAATCTTCCTCGACACCTATCGTCGCGTTGGTCCGCAGCCGTTCAAGGATGCGCTGTATGGTTCGGCGGCGGAAGCGGCGTAGGGAGACGAGGATGACCAAGATCTGGAAAGAAACCGGCTTCGTCGAGAACGATCCATGGGTGATCGAGACGGAAGAGGTGAAGGCAGCTGAGGGGGAAAAGCCCCTACTTGGCCTGGATGAGCTGATTGCCAAAGCAGACGAGAGCAATGAAGTCGGGTTTGGCGTGTTGATCAAGCCGGCGGACGATGTTCGCAAGCTCGAGCCCTACCTTTATCGGCTTGAGATCGTCGCTGTCGCCTTTCCGGCGTTCAATGACGGCCGTGCGTTCAGTCACGCTTCCCTGCTGCGCGACCGCCTCGGATACACCAACGAACTGCGCGCTGTCGGCGATGTGTTGATCGATCAGATTCCGTTAATGCAGCGTGTCGGTATCGACAGCTTTGCAGTCACCAACGAGACTGCGATAAAGCGTCTCACGGAGCACCGCCTGCCGGGAATTCCGCATCATTATCAACCGGCTGTGCGTGACGCGGACGCCGGCAAGGGCTATAGTTGGCGCCGTCAGGCGAAGCCGGCTGCATAAGCACCGGATCGCCGTCGAAGAATTGACGGAACGGTGCAATGAAGACTTTTGAAATAGCGGTGATCGGTGGCGGGCCTGTCGGCATGATCGCCGCCATCGCCTTGGCTCGCGGTGGACGCAACGTGGCTCTAGTCGCACCGCGTTCTCCCAGCCAGGACCGGCGCACGACTGCGCTTATGGATCAATCGATCCGTTTCCTCGACAGGCTGACGCTTTGGGAAAGGCTGCGCCCGGCTGCCGCTCCGCTTTCCACCATGCGCATCATCGACGGTACGAATCGTCTGCTGCGTGCGCCGATCACCACCTTCCGTTCCGTCGAACTCGATCTTGAGGCGTTCGGCTACAATTTCCCGAACAAGGCATTGATGGAGGTGCTGGACGCTGCGATTGCGGCTGAGGGCAACGTCACGTGTTTCACTTCGTTTGCCGATGCGATCGATATCGGCGCGGAATCGGTGACCGTCACGCTCGCCGACGGCGAAGTCCTTTCGGCGACGTTCGCGGTTGGCGCTGACGGGCGCAAGTCGAAGCTCCGTGAAACAGCCGGCATCGATGTGCGCACATGGTCCTATCCGCAATCGGCCATGGTGTTGAACTTCGAACATTCGCTGCCGCATGAGAATATTTCGACGGAGTTCCATACGGAAAGTGGGCCGTTCACCCAGGTTCCGCTGCCGGGCAATCGCTCCAGCCTCGTCTGGGTGCAGAACCCCTCGGATGCGGTTGCGCGCAACGAGCTCTCGCTGGTTGAGTTGAGCAATGTGGTCGAGGAGCGAATGCAGTCGTTGCTCGGCAAAGTGACTGTTGAGGAAGGTGTGCAGCTTTGGCCGCTTTCCGGCATGGTGGCCCATCGCTCCGGCAAGGGGCGGATCGCCCTCATCGGCGAAGCCTCTCATGTCTTCCCGCCGATCGGTGCACAAGGGCTCAATCTCAGCCTGCGCGATGTCATGGCGCTTTCGGAGATTCTTTGCACACGGTCCGAACTGCCGATCGCTGCCGATGCCGGCGACCGGTTCGATCGCAAGCGCCGCGCCGATATCATGACCCGCACGGCAAGCGTCGATCTTCTCAACCGCTCGCTGCTGTCCGATTTCCTGCCTGTTCAAATGATGCGTGCTGCTGGCCTGCATATCCTGTCGGCACTGCCGCCGCTGCGCAGCATTGTCATGCGCGAGGGCATCGAGCCCGGTCGCGGCTTCCGCGACATTCCCGATGCCATCAAGGAAAAGCTAGGTCGGAAGAAAGCCTGATTTTATCGCAATCAGGAAGAGCGAGACGGTCACGACGGAAAGCGCTGTCGTGATCAGGATCGTCGCCGAAGCGCGCTCCTGCCAGACGCCGTATTGTTGCCCGATGACAAAGACATTGGTCGCCGTCGGCAGGGCGGCGAGCAGTACCGCGGCATAGATCCAAACCGGATCGAAGCCGCCGACGGCCGTCAGCGCGAAATAGACGACAAGCGGGTGCACGATGAGCTTGGCCGGCACGATATAGCCGATCTCGGCAGGTATACGCTTCAGCGGCCGAAGGGCCAGCGTGACTCCCATCGCAAACAGCGCGCAGGGCGCAGCAGCCTGCGCAAGGTAATCGACGAAGCGCTTGAAGGGCAGCGGCTGGTCGATATGGAAGCCGGCGACACCAAAGCCCAGCGCCGTCGACAGGATGAAAGGGTGAAAGGCCACTTTCCGAGCAATATCGATCGCCAGCCGCCCGGCGGATCGCCGATCATCGCCGGCTGCCGCCATGAGCGCCGGTGCGACGATGAAATGCAGCCCGTTCTCCAGGCAAACGATCAGCGCGACCGGCACGGCCGCACCTTCGCCGAGCGCCAGCAAGGCGAGACCTGGCCCCATGTATCCGATATTGCCGTACGCGCCGGCAAACGACTGAATGGTGCAGTCAGCGAGTGAATTGCCCCGGATCCCGCGAGCGATCGCAAACAGGACAATGAAGATCGAAAACGTCGCCGCGAGATCGGTGGCGATGAAATCGATGCGTGTCAGATCCTCGAAGGGTGTACGTGAGACAAGTTTGAAGAAGAGCGCGGGCAGCGCGGCATAGATGATGAAGGTGTTCATCCAGCCGAGCGCGGCGGCCGGCTGCTTCGTCACTTTCCCTGCGATATAGCCAATGAGGATCAGGCCGAAGAACGGCAGAAGCAGACTGACGATATCGGACAACGGCTATTGCTCGGGCTCGCCACAAATGTCAGTTTTGTCATTTGTGGGCATTGAATCAAAATGGTTATTTCCTGTGATATTGCAGAATAGATGACACTTGTCCCGTTAAAAATTATCAGCTTCGGTTTCCCCGACCCAAATTCTGGGCACAAAAAAACCCGCCGAGGCGGGTTCAATTTCTCTTCCGGTGATGTCGGATCAGCCGCTAGGCGCGGTAAACGTCGGCCTTTAAGTAGATGCGCTCGGCCCCGCCAAAACATAGACGGGCACGAGGTTTGCGACGCGCTACTCAGTCTTCGCCCAGCTTTCCTTCCCGCGAGCCAATTTGCGGAACGTGTTGTGGTTCTTCATGAAGGCTTTGACGGACGCCTCGCCAGCCAGTCGGTCATCACCGGCGATCAGGTCACCTTCTTCCTGCTGAACGGTGCTGCAATAGACATCCATGGCGGCTCGACCTTCAACGTCACCGCGCCGACATCGGGCGCATGGGTCGGGTTCTCGATCGTCGCCGACCGGAGCAACACAGCTCCTGCGGTCATCAACGGGAACAGCAACTCGCACCTCAACGGCATCATCTACATGCCGGCGGCCCAGGAAGTCCAGTACGCCGGCAATGGCGGGACGGGTGGCGAGTGCGTCCGCATCATCGCCCAGGAGATCACTATGATCGGCAACAGCACGTTCAAGCTGGATTGCAAGTCAGAACTGGCGGACAACGAGATCAACAATCCCGGTGCCATCCGACTTGTCGAATGAGGGCAGACAATCGGCGACTGCTGGGTAAGCGTGTACGCTTCTTGTCCGATTTCGAAGTCGGCACAGATGAATGTGGTGCGGGGCAGCACGTCGGCGTGAATCCTTGCCACCCGGCTCTCCGACTTCTTTTTGAGAAGGGCGAAGTTTAGAAATTCGATGCACAGCGACTTCCCGACGCCGTTGTTCTTGGAGCTGGAATCGTCCTTCTCGCCGAGAACGATGTTCTTGCCCTTCTCGAATGCTTACCGACGCCCCTCGACCGCCTCGTCCTAGCAGTAGTAGACGCCCACCGCGCAACGCCGGACCGTGCGCCGTGCCACTCCGGCGACGCTAACCGGCGTCAGCGGCCGGCCGATCCGGGCTTCGGCCGGGGTTACGACGCCGTCTCGCACAGGAATTGAGAATATCTCGGCGACCTCAAGCCCGGAAATTCCGACGGCCGTGGCAATCAGGAGAACTCTCACGCGTCTGAACAGGGTCATTGCTTCGCTCCTTTTGTGAGGTGATCGGGAAGCTCGTCGGTGTCCTTGAGCTTCGACAGATCGACCTTCTTGGCGTCCGTGGCGTTTTTGAACGTGTAGTCTGCCGCCACGACGTCGGTGCCCGTCTTCCAGTCGCTGATCTGGATGCTATATTGCGGCCCCTGATCGACCTGCGTGGCGGTGATCACATACCTGCAGGGGTAGGGATGTTCGCCTTGCGCGATCCATATCTGCCAGTCGACCTCC
>Ga0123342_1008152_pt1 | contig 13398 bp, 8 predicted proteins | sample Turbeawhitnodule_FD_89960 | JGI IMG/M metagenome (GOLD analysis project Ga0123342, IMG submission 89960) | Root nodule microbial communities of legume samples collected from Mexico - Turtle bean Mexico white nodule | ecosystem: Host-associated > Plants > Roots > Nodule | place: Mexico: Nepantla...
AAAAAAAACTATAAAAAAAAAAAAAAAAAAAAAAAAAAAAAAATAAAAAAAAAAAAAAAAAACACATATATATATATATATATATATATATATATATATATATATATATATATATATATATATATCACTTACTTTTTTTTTTATGTTGAAACTATATTTCAACATGGGAGAAACACGTTTTTAGGAAAATGAATTTTGAGGGAGAAAAAGAGAATTGTGTCTTATAAAAAAACATAAAAAAAAGTGATAGAGAAACACATAAAATTATTTAAGCTTTTAGAGGACAAACATAAAAAAAAGGAAATAAGAAATAAACGAGAAATTATTTTATTAAATGCTGAAATGTGTCTTCAAAGGGTCGAGTTTTCTTATAGATTGATAGATAATAAAATAGGAAAAATAGACTAGTTTTACAGATAGTTTTAATGTGCACTACAATTTTAGTTTTGAAGATTACAAATTTATCTCATCATTTATAATAAAAATTACACAACTTTTATCCTTTCCATGTTGAATTAATTTGTGCTGTTTTATCGTCTATATTTTGAAATCAAACATTTAATAAATATATTTGTATTCTTCATTATCGTATTTTCTTTACCAAACTAACGTAACTTGAAAAATATATACGTATTAAGAAAAGATTGTGCAATTATATATAGGTTTAACTATGCTTTTAATAATGAAAATCTTGGATAATTATAGTTTTGGTCTTGAAAATTGAAAAAAAAAAAATAGTTCGTCAAAATTGAAAAAAATAAATTTAGTAGTTAAATATTAAATTGAAAAGGCAAAACGACTTATTTGATTTAGAGATTAAGTTCTTTAGATTTATAATTTAAGATTTAAATTTTAAAGTTTAGAAATGATTTAAAGTCTATCAAATTTAATGTTTATAGAATAAATTACATATGTTTTAATTTTAAGAAAAATATTTTTGTAATTTGAGAGACGAAAGTCAGATTTTTTCCAAAGTTTTACAGATTAAATATATAATTAATAATTATCATTATATTACAAAAAAAAAGTGTGTGGGTTATTTTTGTGACAGTAGTTTGGGTTGAATCAGTTCATTGCAAAATCGGAAACTTTGCATCATAATTGACAATGTTCTCTCAAACGCATTTACTGTCTTCGCATCCTTTCAAGTTGAACGGGGTTTCAATGGCCGCCACCTTACGTGCCCCGTTCTCCGTTCGTGTCAGTATCTCAGCCACCTCGACGCCGGTCGCCGGGGACACAGTCCCGGCGCCGGTAATCTCAGAACAGCAGAAACCTGATTTTACGTCAGCATCGCAGTCGCTGGTCGTGGCAGCTTTGCCCATTGAAGTGGCAAAAAATCTAGGGTTCCGACCCAACCCTTACTTGGGGCTTCTACCACACTTGTTCGTCCTCTCCATGGTGCTATCTTATATCATTGCCCATTTGTTAAACAAATAAGAATGGAAATTGCATCTTTAAGCATTTTTGGCTTCAAAATCAAGTAAACTGAACCTGCGTTTTTCGGGCTTGCAGGCTTTTGGAGCGTTTTTCTCTGTAGCTCTGGTTTCCATTCCTACCCTAATTGTAAGTTAATATTTATCTCATGCACTCGGGAATATATTGATTAAAGTTTTAAATTGCGGCTTTTGTGATTGTTTAAGGTTTTGAATTGTTGTTTCGGTTTTGATTTTGCGGATAAATGCTGCTGATGTGATCAGAATTGTGGTTTCAATGTGATAGTAGAAACCTAACATCCTTGAGTTATTATCTCAATTTCAGTTGCAGACGTAAATGTTCTAGCAGAGACATTGCTTGACATTGCTGTTGCAGATGTTTCTTATAGTCTACGCAAGCTATATTTTAAGAGTGTTTTTAACAAATTTAACTTGTTAAATTATTCCTTTTAATCCTAGATGTATGTAGTGGTGTGTTGAATGGGGAATGTTCCGACAGTTATTGGTTTGGACCATAATTATACTATCTAAAAAAGTTTATATCATGAAAAGTTGTCGGTAAATGCGTCTGATATGTGGTCATGATGTGTTAGTGTGAAACCCATATATGTGCAGTGATGTGTTGAATGGATAAAATTCAAAGAGTTGCTATTTGTTTTTCGCACAGGCTTTTGGAAGATTAGGAGCTTCAGTGAAGAAATTGTCTAAGGTTGTTTCGGAAGAGGTGCCTGGGACTTTATCTTCCCTCAAACTTTCTAGTCTGGAGCTGAATGAATTAACCCAACAACTTAGTCTTCTCAGGCAATTACTGTTTTTCTAGCTTAATTTTTGTTCTTTTTGGTGAATACTTGCTGCTATTGTTAGTCAATCTCTGATGATGTTATGTCAATGTTTGGTGGTAGGCATAAAATTGCTGGTGTTCCTATGGGAACAAAGGGCATGAACACTGTCAGATCAAAATCCTCTCGCAAGAAGAACCCAACATCCTAACCTTTATAACGTTGAGTAAAGCTTGTATGTTCTGGAACTGAGCTTGCTTGGTTTTGTTGAATGGGAATCACTGAATAGATATACAACATTTTCAGCCTTATGATTTTTGTTGAAAATTGAAATTACAGGTTTATACTGAAATATGATCCCAAGGAACTGTTGGGCTTTTAACTTTGAAGCTGATGTTGCAAAATCATGAGAAAGAAGCTCTGTGCTAGTTCTCTGTTGATCCATTTATAGGTATTGACTCAATAAGTTGGCTTATTTGAGGCTGGGAGTTTTCTGGGGCATGTGAACCATATTTTAGATATATGATGGTGTGCATTAATAGTAGTTTCTTACATGTAACATACGTAAACATTTGGACCATTGGTTTAATATATAATTAATTCTATTCAAGCAGAATTTGAATTTCACTTTAAGAAAAAATGTCATAAATATGTTTACAGTTTTGCAAACTTCTTTAACGGTTCAGCAGCATCTTTTGCATGAACTGGGACAGGCATATTGGTTACTAGAGTTACTCTAGAAGATGAAACCAAGGATCTGCTTTGTGAGTTTGAAGCATCAATCTTCCATAGTCTCACCTCCCACACCTGCTACAGATAAAACTGCCATGACATACATTTCTCATATTTGTAAGCCTTAGTAGCAACAACATAGTAATTTGATGAACAGGGTCTTTTCTTTAATGTCTTTTATGGATGGTATCTAGCCAACAAATATTTACTCATTACAGAGATAGCAGATTGTTAGAGGCCCTTGTCAAGCAGAATGAAGCTAGGAATGTCTATAAGGCTATGGAAAAACTTGTACAAATACATTGTCCTCTCATTTCATCCTACTCAACTCTTTGTGGGGATAATTGGGATGTGATTTTCCATTAAGATTCACAATTTGTAACTGTTCTGGAGTGTGTTGGTGACTTTATTTGTAGTCGCATCTCTAATTCTAGCAATACTTTACCCAACATTTAAAAAATTATGAGATACATTGAATTATTATTTTTTATTTTTACTACTCGTACCTAGGTTAAATTTAAGAATACCTTTTGAATTTTATAATCTAAAATATATTTATTTTAAAAAAATGTTCAAAATTGTAAAATCTGAAAATTAATTCTAAATTTGAAATAACGAAAGATGTAAATAAGAGAAAATACAATTTCGAAGTGTAGATTTTAGAATTTACTTTTTTAAAGATAAAATAATCTTTTCTCAAAAATATTATGCTTATAATTATTAATTAAAATTTGAAATAAAAAATTGTAAAAATTGAAATTATAGGATAAGTGTGATAAAAGTGAGTGAATGAGAGGAATGAAAGTTAGGTGAAATAGAATCATTTTGATCCGTCCACTTGTCATTACTAAATGTGAAATCGAATTCTTCTGTCCTTTTCAATTTATTGCTATTGTCTTCGCAAGAAGAGATAAGGTTCATGATCTCAATTCCACTAACCAAAACAAACATGTTTCTCATTCATATCTCATATAATTATAGTCATTTGTTGAGTTTTATGCTATAAGAATTAAACAAAAACTGCAAAAAACATAAAGAATTTTCGTGGGAAGCACCTGAATTGTTTTGCCAACATTTAAAGGTTTAGCTTCTGCGTGCACCAAGTCACCCATCTCAGCTCGTTTCAAATGGTTGATGCTTAGTTGAATTCCAGCAACTCTTTTATACCCAGAAGCCATGTGTGCTCCCATGCTTGCCAAAGACTCTGCTATCAATGCTGAAACCCCTCCATGAAGCACCTTAAATGGCTGCCTCATGCACAATCAAAAACCATGAAAAATGTAACTTTCTGTAACATTCAGAAACACACACAAAAAACTTATTATTGAGAAAAAAAAAATGAAATTGGCTTGACCTGGCAGCACTTCTGGGTGACAAGGAGACGGCCAGTGATTTTTTGTGGTGATAATTCTTCAAGTTCAAACCCCATTAAATGAAGGGGTTGATCCAAAACAGCAGTTTTTGATTTTGATGATGATGATGGCTGATCCTCCATGAACAAATTAGATCAGATTAAAGCTACAAGCTTTCCCCTGTTGACAGATTATGTAATGGTGAAACTTTTTGTGAGTTGAGGCTTTGCAAAATGGGAAAGTTGTATGTATAATATTGACTAGAAAATTGTTGGGGTTGGTTGGTTGGTTTGGAGGGTGGTTTAGGCATTTAGAGAAACATGATTTAGTGGTTGGTGAGTGGAGTTTTAAAAGTTTGGATAAGTCATGCAGAAGATGGAGGAAGGGTTCATCATGAGAGACATGGTGGATGTTAGAAATGGAGTTAATAAAACAGGATTTTTTCTTACGTTGAATCAAAGTCTTGGATTCTTTTACTGTTCAAAGATTGGTAGGGCGAATTTTTAGGCTAAATGGTTATTTTGATGGTTGAATATACAAATATAAAGAATGTGTTATGTTATTAAATTTTACTGGACCGTTATATAAAAAATCTAATGTTTAAAGACTAATTTAATATTAAGTTTATTTTTTAGTGACTAAATTAATATTGAATTATAAATTTTAAAGAACGATTTATTGTTTACTTGTATAATGTAGTTGTCATATTTGTCTATTATGATGGGATTATAGTGGATAATTATGTAAAAGAGAATTTTAATGGAGGTTAAAGCTTCTTTAATTTTTTAAATCATTAATAAAGTTGTAGTTGAAAATTATATGTTTTCAATGTTTGATTAAAAATATATGATTAAAAATGAGATACCACATTATTATTGTTCTAATGTTGATTCAATTTTATATGGTTACTTCAAATAAAATTAATCTACATCATACTAAAATTCATTCAACCATAATTTATAAAACAATAGTCTAAGATAATTTAGAATCAACTTATAATTAACCTTAAGTCACACATAAAAAATTCACAACATGGAATGTTTATTATAAAACATACAATAAATTGAAAATAAATCAAAATTTGTAACTATTGTAAACTATAAAATCCTATTCTAAAAATAAAATTAATGAATTATAAAATTTAAAAGTCAAGAAAGTATTTTGCCACTATGTTATTAATGAATTATAAAATTTAAAAGTCAAGAGAATATTTTGCTACTATGACTAGATGTTTGTAACTATGAAAATGAATGAAACAAGATCTTAATTTTAGGAAGGGGATAATTTAAGTAAAGTTAAAAAAATTTAAAAAATCTTTTTGTAAGAGGTCTATTAGACATTGGTAGGGGATTGTCTAATGATTTTATGAACATGTTCACAAATTTTATTGAAAGAGATAGCGAATAAGATATGTATGTGTTATAGAAAGTTCAGTAGTAACGAAATTCTTATACTGGTTCATCCAACGTGAACTACATCCATTTCTCTAATAAAAATGAAAAAGAGTTTCACTATAAAAAGTATATTATAAATATTATTATGTCACTTCTAACTTACAACATAAAGTTTCTCTAGACTATTTGAATACACAATGTCTCTTCAAAATATGTACATAAAGTTTCTCTAGATTATACACTTAAAATGTCTCTCAATTTAAGCACAAATACACAGAGTCTCTCTAGACAAACTAGAATTATTATTTCATTACAAAGTTTTTTTTTATGCATTAAGAACACATTAGATTAAGTTTAACCCTAAAATCGTGAGAGTAAGTCTTCAAACACAAAGGTGGTAATAAGAACATAAAAATGAAGTAAAAAACAAACAGTTGGTTGCGATACCATCGCAGCTGGATTGCGCTCCTCAAGGTGCACCTAAGCCTTACCCTTTATTTTTTTTTTTATAAAAAACAACACTGGACAACAACGGAGACAATGACAATGAAGAAGGCATAGCAAGATCCTACCCACTCTGATACCAACTTAAACAAATAAGATGGATCGAAAAACAGTGTAAATATTCTTGCACTTTCTTATTGATGTATGTATATAGGATAACAAAATAGTCAAGACACATGTCAAAAATCATAACCCTAATTATGGGTGCAGAAAAATGAATATTAATGAAGCAAAAAAATAATAAAGTGAAAAAAAAATTAAAGAAACAAACCTGGATTTCTTCGCTTCTTCAATAACCTCCTTATCCCTCTCTTCATCCCATTATCTATCCTCCGTACACCAACACGCTCCCGGAGCTATCCTGCACACCCCTACCTTTCTTAAACTGCACACACGTCCTCAATGTTTCCCAACCATTCGCTTCATTATCCTTACCAAGGACAACTTCGATCCTCACCTCAATCTTGTCAAAGCCGCAATATGGTCCTTCTCCGCAAGAAGATGTTGGAGACCACCTCCGATAAGTTCATTATCGTCGTTGACGACACAAAGCTCGTGGACGACCTCTGTGACAACAGCCTCGTCATGCTCGTGGAGGTGGTTCAACTATCCATTTCATTATAAAGTTCACAATCAAATGAATTAATGAAATAATGACTCACCAATTAGGGGACACACATGCACACAGACACCTACCCACCCACACCCACACCCACACCCACGTACACACAAACACATACGCATCCATACACACACACACACACAAATGTGCATACAACACATCCACCCATACCCATCCGCAAACCCATTCACCCACACCTATCCACACACGTATACACCCACAAACCTACACTCCTGAACACAAATACATCTACACACTCACACATAAACACACATGCATCCCCACACACGCACATACAGACATACACGCACATACATACCTACGTACCTACTCACACAAACACGCGACCACCCACAATCACACTCACACAGAAACATGCATACAACACACCTGCCCACCAACATATACGTATTCACACACGCACACATCCCACCCACTCTCCCACACACATCCACACTCATACACCAACACTCCTATAAACCCACACAAGCACACACACCCACAAACTCACGTACCCACACACCCAAAGCCACCCATAAATGCACACACACCATCCATATACACACCCCCACACACATAAACACAAACAACCACACTAACCCATAAACCTACTCACACACCCAAACCCACCGATAAACACACTCACACCCACACCTACCCATAAACCCACATGCACACCCAACCATAAACAAAAACACCCAAATCTCCCATAAACGCACATGCATCCACCCATACACGCACCTACACAAACACTCAAACACCAACCCACGTACACACAAAGCAACACACACCCAAAATCACCAACAAATTAACACATGGACATCCACACATATGCACCTACATAGACACCCAAACCATTCACCCACACATTACATCTACCCACACCCACACCCACCCACCCACCCACCCACATACACATACACACACGAATGCACACACTCACACATACAAACACATATGCATACATTAGCACACACCCACCCACCCACACATACACACACAAACACAAGCGCAAACATACACCCCACTTCAAACACACATACACATAAACACATACATGCACACACACACACCTATATACACAAACACATACATGGACACACTCACACCCACCCCCATAAACCCTCACACCCGCACACACAAGCACTCACGCCCAAGCACATGCACACAAACAAACACATACACACATGTTCGTGCACAAACACTCACACCCACACACACAAACCCACATCCATCCACACCCATATAAAGAAACTATATATATATATATTAAATAGAAACTAATTTTAGAGACTAAAATAATTAATTACTATATTGACTAAATTAGATACCATTTTATAAACTAAAAAAATTATTGACATCTAATGTAGTTTCTATTATCAATAAAATTTTATAAAGTAGTTTCTAAATTAGTATCTAACCATTAGTTACCAAGATTTTAGCTATTAACTACTTTATATTCTAAATTAATCTCTATTAATAATAGAAATCACTTTAGATACCAATAATTTTTTAGTCTGTAAAATAATATCTAATTTAGTCAATATAGTGACTAATTATTTTGAATCTCTAAATTTAGTTGATATTTAATGATTTTTCTTGTAGTGATATAGAAGTAAATATTGGCCACCTCTATCCGTAAATAATTATTAATGGATAATTCATCAATAATTTTCAATGAAAAAATAGCATGGATAATTATTAATGGATGTTATAGTTTCATTGGCACACTAATATTACTAACTCATTTCATAATCAGCTGGTAAATTGTGATTCCTGAAGGATTTTCACATTTTCTGACAGATTATAGTCGTTGGTAGCTCTATTGCTTTTTGTAGTAGCAATGAGGAGTAGGTACAAGTGATGGAACTAAGAATTACAAGTGATATGAGTAAAAGAGATAAACACCAAAATGATTGGTGGAGACCACATATGTAATTATTGAAGAATCATGGCTAACTGCATGAATGGGAAGAAAGGGAATTTTAAGATGCAAATTTGCTGTGAGAATCGGTGACTCTGGTGGCATAATAGTTAGCAATGAAATCAGAGGCTTTTCTGTCAATGCCAGGCTCTGCAACCCAATGTGGTCTGTCTTCATCACTTGCAAATACTCTTTTCCAATTCCCATTGCCACTGTCTTCGTCATACCTACTCTCACCTGAGAAACATGCCTTCCATATGTTGTAAAATGAGTATGCAGATGACCTCTTCCCTCCCACTCTCTTTTCCCTTCTCATCATCACTCTCAACACTTACAACTCAACTCCTTCCAAACTCACCTCTAACTGCTATCTTAGTTTTCACTCATTTGCTTATACAAGCAGCTGCTTGTATTTATAGAGTGGCAAAGCAAGTCACATGCCCTATTGTTTAACTTATTCTGTGATGAAAAGGACGATAAGGATTCCCTGAAATCACTGATAACTGATAAGGATGTTTATGTCTCATGTGATTGATCCACACAGAAGAGGCATAAGCATCCTTCTCCTCTCCTTTTTAATTGTCACGCAATACTTCTCACCTACCTTGCTTGGTGAAACATTAATTCTTCAACTTTGCTTTTGTTGGCACTATTTTTTTTTACTATGATGCAACCTTCCAAACTTGATTATACGAGCCTACACCAATTGGTTAAGCCCCACCACCCACTCATGGAAGAAAATAGTCAAGTCAGGAGTGGATTGGATTGGAGAGGATCTTGATTTTAAATTCAAAGTTTGATATAATTTTTTCATTTTTATTGTGCTCATGCCTAAGAGCATTCTTTAAAGTATCTTATATGAATCTTTTGAAAGAGTGACAAACTTTCCCATCATTAGTCTAAAGCTGTATTAGCTAAAATTAACTGAAAAAGTAGTTGAAATATGAAAAAAATATATGAAATAAGCTAGTTCAAATCTTATAAATTAGTTTGAAAGTCAATACTAGGAAATCATATATATTTTTAAATTTATTTATAATTTATATAAATTAAATTTCAAGTAATATTTATGTATAAAACTTGAAAGTAGTTGTAATTTCTCAGTAGAAAAAAATATTTTATTAAATAAATAATGAATAATTATAAATAAATGTAACGTTGAATCAATAATTTAAAAATAGTGTAAAGCATGGTTTAGGATTTTTTATTATTATTTTAAAAAGTAAGATAGTAAAATATAAATTTTATCTAAATATATTATTGAAAATATTATTGAACTAAGCTAAAAGTTACATTATCAAACATAGGTAAAATAGTTTTATAAAAAATTTTATCTCTTAATTACAGTTATAATCTGAATAATACATTTTACCAAATACACCTTAACACTACAAGAAAAACATGAAATAGAAATCAAATTTTAGAGACTAAAATAATTAGTTACAATAGTAACTAAATTAGAGACTAGTTTAGAAACTAAAAAAACAATTGGTTTCTAAATTAGTTTCTAAATTAGTTTCTATTATTATTAAATAGTTTCTAAATTGGTATCTAATTAACAACCAAACTTTTAACTACCAATTATTTAGTTTCTAAATTTGGTCTCTAAAACCTTGGTTGCTAATTAGATATCAATTTAGAAACTATTTAACAATAATAGAAACTAATATAGAAACCAATTTTTTTTTAGTTTCTAAAATGGTCTCTAATTTAGTTACTATTGCAACTAATTATTTTTGTCTCTACGAATTGGTTTCTATTTCATGATTTTCTTATAGTGTAACTAATCTCCTCAATAAGTTTTCATATATTATTATACAATTAAGTAATATATAATAAAAACTAATAAATTCATCTCTCTTATAATTTTTCATTGGAAATAATGTCATAATTGTTTATATAAATGGGTTAATGGTTTATTGATATAAGATCTTTTCCGGTATATCCCACAAATGATACAACATAATTTTGGAGCACATTAGTGTAATTTTTTTCTTAATTTAGTTCTATCATTAACTTATCGTACTGATTACTAATAAAAAACTACTTACTACTTAACATATTGCGAAAGATATGAGGTGAGGATATTTTTTTTTTTATAAAAATTTGTAATGTTAAGCATCATTATGCTACTTGACATCTCACCTAGTCTGACACCTCAAGTAAAAACAATCATTTGTCATCACATGAAAAAAAAATTATTATTAAAAAAAAGAAAAAGAAAGAAAATACAAAAATATGGAGTACTAGACCAAAACACATATGTTAACAAAAACGATACATAGGTAGATTATACCTATTAATAAAGAATTCTAAGAACAGACTAGATGAAAACCTATTATACCAATGAAAAGATTCTCTATGAATAAATCCTAAATTAACCAACTTATCAGTACACGCATTCCCTTCACGAAAAATATTCATCCGCGATAACATTAAACTCTTTAGTGTAAAATATGATTGATGGATGCATTTGAAACAAAATTTAAATGAGGGAATAAAATATCATTTTTATCCACAAACACACATAATTCTTCTATTAAGACAATTGTCATCGTCAAAAATAATGTTGCCAAACTTATGCATAAAATGCATTCACTAGTTGGCAAAGATTTCCTCTCCATTGTAGATAAAATGTCATGCAATTTAATCAATACCTACAAATTGAAACATTGCAAAGATTACAGATATTTGCTCCATTTTATATGTGTTTCTGAATCATAAGATAAGGCATAAGAGCGAAAAGAAAAGAACTACATTCAGTATGATGTTTACAAACAACTCATTTCCTGAAGTAACTATGAAACAAATCAAAGATGCTCTCTTCCTTAAATTGGTGCACTGCAAAATACAATAAACAGCATATATAAAACTTGTATCATCCAAATATAACTCCTGTCTATCAGTCTAGAACAGATAACTCCGAATCAGATTCCACCACTTTGCATAAGAGCACGTGTTTTAGTGCTTCATCACCAATAAGACGAGCTAAGTTGGAATCTGAAATGCTGGAAAAAAGTGAAACGTTAGTGAACTGAGTTGACATTAATCAGTACTGCAGCTTACAATGAAATTTAGTATATATTTTGGAGTGAAAACTGTAGAAAGTAGAAACTAAGTTGCTCTAATTGTGCCAAAAAGAAAGAAGTGAGAACCTTAGGGTTCCAAGAATAGACGACATTGATTGATGAGCAATATGCTGGAATGGTGTTCTGAGCTATGCATGCTTTAAAACATATCTAGTGATAATGTACACTTTTTGATGATGGTGATTCCTTGCAATCTTTGCCAATGGTTTTCCCAGAAAAAGCACAAAATGACAACTTCCTTTCTGCAATGCACTATGATACATGGTGGCACTTACACCGTACCAACATTGCACGTCCATTGATAATAGTTTCTAATTCTCAATTTCAATACCCAAATGCTGCCTTTTCCTTTGTCCAATAGGGTACTTGCAAAAAGTTTAAAACAATGGAAAAATATAGTTAAAAGAAGGAGTTCATGCACCGGTCTAGTTTGAAAAAAAATAAAACTAAATCACAACAAGAATTTTAACCATTACTTACTATAGTGTCAACTATGAACGGATGTTACTAGTACTAAAAAATATTAAATTAGTTTCCGAAGTAATATATTTTTTTAGACCAATTACTATATGTAGTGACTTTTTTTTTCTATATTCTATCTTTTCTCTCTATACAATTTTTTATTTTGTTTTGAAGATTGATGAAAATTTCATGAATTTTCTGACTATATTAAATTGCATTCTATTGATTCTATATAAACAACAAATTAAAAAGTGAAGTATGAATATAAGAAGAGGGTGGGAACAAATGATAGCATTAGACAAAATGTGAGATTATAAAAATTAATTAAGTCAAATCTAAAGCGACATTAATTTTATAGTGATAGCAGTATGTATACCTACCAACTCTAATCCGTTGATGATATCCATCAACTTTAATTCGTAGGTAATATTCACTAACTCTAATTTGTAGAAAAAATTATTAATAATGTTAATAAAAATATTTATATTAATAATAATATTGAATTTATTTATGGATATAAATTCGTGGATAAAATTTGTTGATAAAGTAAAATTTACCTATAAATAAAGATTAGTGGGTAATAATATGTAGGTAATGTTGAATTAACTTACGGATTCAAATTCGTGGATATATTTTGTAGAAAATGTTGAGTTACCTACGAATTTAGATCTATGAATAATATTCGTATGTAATGTTAAATTTACTTACGGATTTAGATTCGTGGATAATAAATCATCAGTAAATCTGATTTTTTTTAGTGGGATGATGTTTTCGTAGATACATTCATGATATTACACACGTCATTTGCCCAAGGATAACACGCTTATTCATTACCTCTAGATTATTTCATATATAATGTTACACTCAAAAAAAAGTTTCTATATGTAAATGTATTTTTCTGTACCCATTTACATACGGATTTATTTTTGTATATAATTCGGCAATAATATCTAGTTTGTAATGGATTTGGAACTCTACCTACCACTACAAGAAAATCATGAAATAGAAACCAATTTCTAGAAACCAAAATAATTAGTTGCAATAGTAACTAAATTAGAGACCATTTTAGAAACTAAAAAGAAATTTGGTTTCTAAATTAGTTTC
>Ga0123342_1008153_pt1 | contig 13396 bp, 3 predicted proteins | sample Turbeawhitnodule_FD_89960 | JGI IMG/M metagenome (GOLD analysis project Ga0123342, IMG submission 89960) | Root nodule microbial communities of legume samples collected from Mexico - Turtle bean Mexico white nodule | ecosystem: Host-associated > Plants > Roots > Nodule | place: Mexico: Nepantla...
CGGCTCCGCTGCCGCCACCGCCGGGATGCGCCGTCGCCGCCTCGGAGCCGGTAGCAGCTCCGCTTCGGTAGGAAGCGGTTCCGGCAGCGGAGGAAGCAACATGCTGCGGTTCTACACCGACGACGCTCCAGGCCTCAAGATCTCGCCGACGGTGGTGCTCGTGATGAGCCTCTGCTTCATCGGCTTCGTCACCGCGCTGCACGTGTTCGGCAAGCTCTACCGATATCGATCCGGCGTCGGCGTATGATTCCATTTCCCAATCATGGATCTGACGATCACCGGTTCCTGATTTGGATCACGAAATCCGATTCTCGTCTCGGTAAACCTGCGTTTTTTAATTTACGCGTTATTTTTTTAATTTTGTAAATCTTCCTAGGCTTCATTAGGCTTCCTGTGTTTCTGTAGCCGTGAAATGATTGGATCTTCTTGTTGTTGAAGGAAAGCGCATTTTGCCTTTCCGCTAAAATCAGTCACTTCATTCATTTATCGTTTCTTTTAATTCATTCTATTGTTACACTTTATTTTTTTAAATTCCAAAACAAAAAACGGTTGCGATTTTAGCCATTTCTGTTATCACTGTAGCTTGATTGCGTAGAAAATTTCAATTAATTATTGATTTACATGCTCCACATTTATTATAGAATACTTTTTACTGAGAATAAGAGAAGATACAATTGAACTATAATGGTTTTACGTTGCAAATACTATATTTGATGTTATTAAGCTCATAATAAGGATTTATATGTGCTTTTGGAAAGTTGGTTGGTTGAAAAGGCTCAACATAATAATTACAATAACCTGAATACATCAATGTGGTTACGCAATTGTGTTTAGAAATTGTTATATGTTAGATAAATTAGCAGCAAGTATTGTCTTTGTCTGTATATATAAGGAAAAAAGGTATAAGTCTATATTTGAACCATGTAAATTATCAGTTTACAGGTTCTTTTTAAGATGTATATTTCTAATATATGATATTGACCTTTGAAGAAAGTGACTATCTTATGGATTGTCACGTTTATCATTGGATGGACCAGCTGGCTGTAAAGGTAAACAATTCTTTCAACTGTTAATGATAACTTGTCCGTTAATGTTTTAGACAGAACTTTCATAAACATTGAATAAAGAATTTTATAAACTAAAGTTAATTTAAGTCTAAGTTAAAAAAAAAATTACAAAATTATATAATGTTTTTTACAAATTGGTTTAAAGAAAAACTGATTTCGATCTCTTTTTCTTTTAAGTGTTTACAGCAGATCTAGTTTAAACATATCAAGCTGATTTTATTTGATTAAATTAATGAGATTGCCGTACAAATTATCCTCATTAGATTTTTCTTTCGAGAGTGAATGTAAACCGTCCGAAGAATGTCTTGTTAGTTGAGAATTCATTCTAGTGAAGCTATCTTCAGTCATTGAAGAGAGATTGATTAGATGGTATAAAGTATAAGTTTCCTATAGTTAGGGCTAAATTTGATATTCTTTTAATTGATATCTCATAGGTTTATGTGATGCTTTCGTGTGAATATTTTTTAGGAATGGTAATGCGACTAACCCGTGCTGACTATCCCATACATAGGGGTGACAATGCGGGCTTATCTGTCTCACAATAAACCCGTCCCGCACTTGATTCGCAAAAGTGGGCTAGGTTGGTCCGCCCCGCATACAAATTGTGGACTGATTTTTTTAGTCCACCCCATATAAGGGTTGGTTCGCGGACCTGCGGGACCGCATAAGAAATATTTTTTAAAATAAAAAATTTAAAATAAAAAATTTGAATTTTTTTTATTTAAATGCATTAGGTAAATGGTTTCATAATATTATTTTCATTAGACATGCATAGTAAGATGTTATTAAAAATTTCGAACGGTGAAATATGAGGTTACATGAAGAAAATATGAAGGGGCAAAAAAAAATTTTAAAATTATGCTAATCAACTCGCCCTGCACTTAGCCCGCACAGACTACGGGTTATGCAGGATGGACCTAAGCAAACAAACAGATTAAAATAAACAATCCGTTTTATTTTTTCAACATACCAAGGGTCGACCCACTCCACTTTACCACCCCTACCCATAGATTGCAGAAAATTTTCAAAATTGTATTTCATCATGGAAGTTAAGTTAGTAACATTGTCGATAAATAAACAAAGTTAAGTTTTATGTTGTACGTGTATCTCTCTCCTAACTTGTCTTTCATGAGATGTTCATACAAGTAGAACCAAATTGAAATCGAACTCAAATTTTTGGAAACTAAAATGATATAATATTTAAATATTTGATGGCATCAATACAGTATTTGGTAGCAGACAGTTTTTTTATATCCGAAAATCATGATCATTGATAAAGATGAATATTAGAAATTATGATTTCTAAGAATAATTAAATTCTATTTTGTTGATAAAAAAAGTATTACTATAAATATTTATACACATTTTCTAGAGATTAAATAATTATTTCTTACTTTATTAGTCTTTAATTCATCATCATATTAAATAATTTAATAATAGTATGATAATTTTTTAATTAATTGTAGCATGGACGAACAAAGCCTATACAAATAAATTACACAATCAACAGTCAATCCTCAAAATTGATGGTTGAAGTAGATGAAGAAATTCCTTCCCCATACTTCCACCAAGCCACACAAAAAACACCTTATACTTCTGAACCCAAAATTTTATAAAATAATTAAAAAAAAAAAGCACTTTCCTATTTCCCTATAAGGCTGTGGAAGGTGAATAAATTTGTACCCAAGCAAATTCATGTTTGTAAGGCAAACTTGCATCGCAAGAGGCTTCACATGCATACACCACAATTGAAGCCCAATCCAGTGAGTCCACTTCATTGTCAACGCCGAAGTAATAAAGCAGCTGTGGCAAAATCTGGCACCACCAACATTAACAACTCAGTATCCAAAGAGAATATACAAACATTTGCTTGAACAAGCAAAAAAACAAAAGTATTACATGTAGAACAACATTCATATCTAGAGTAACTACCTGAAATTCACAAGACATAGGTCCGCTGCAGTAACTACGTCTAGGGATGTCAGCATTTGATGGTCGACCACTTGAAACAGGCCATATTGGCTTAGCATTAGTATTCCTATAATACCTGTTTAACCGAAACTGTAATTAGACCCAATGTATTCATAAATCCAATGCCATCAATCTGGTTATTATGCAAATTAATCTTTTTGAACACAATATGATTATAAGAAAATGCACTTTTATAGATTCATAATTTAAATTCTAAATTGTCTCCATACTCTTGTAATTTAATAAATAACTTAACAGTGTTAAGCTAACAGTTAAAACTTCAACTACTTTTGTTAAATGTGGCGATGTATGACATGTTCCAAAAGACTGGATCGTCTAAAATGTTAAGTTAATCAGAGACAAGTAGCAATGAACATATTTGTATTTCACAAGGCAAGATATTTGTATTTCCTCCCATCCCGTTTAGTAAATAATCTGCCTCCTAGGTTACACAAGGAAATTCACCATAGTTAAGCATTCTAATTTGGCGAATCTTAATCACCTTAGCACTTGTTCAGGGGCATTGTCGATGCATTCCTGGAAAGAGGCCCAACTCTTTTTGTCAGCGTCACCCTGTTCATAAACAATATAATTAATGACAACTTGAGCTGAGTCTGTTACATTGTAATCAATAATTAGCAAATAATACACATAAACAAGTACAAATCTTATTAAAATGATAAAAATGATACCTGAAAGCTATCAAAAATTGAATTCATTGTGTCGTCAGCCCTGGTCCTTGAGATCAAGGAATTAGATAAGGTATTTTCCTCAGACGTGTCTCTATTATCTTCACTTTCATCTTCAATGATGATCTCAAATTCAGGCCACAGATTCTTGCTTCCAACTGAATGATAATGAAAAATGATATCCAGTGTAAACTAACAATAACCTAAATAGTAGATGTCATAAAATTTTATACAGTGACGTATATGTTTTATTTTGGAATGGTGGTTCTAAGTTTCATAAGAGATACAAAGTTAAATATCTCTTCAAAGTGGTTTTATGTATGAGCAATATTGTAATTAGTCAGCATTTTTATATTCAATCTAAAAGTGACATAATTTCGCTATCAATGAGAAGCAAATAAATCTTGTAACAAAAGTACACAACTTTAAACCAGTTGACCTTTTTGTGACTCGAACAAGGTGGTTTCACTTTTGTTGGATCCAGAAACAGGCGAAGAAATTTGCATCTGAGGGCAAGCAATTTTATGCCCTGCGCGCCAACTCATAACCTGAGTTGGAAGAGAAAAAAACAATGTCATGGGAATCAAATTTGTGGAAGAAAACAGATACACTAAATTAATTCCATTACCTGGTGTTTCTCAGAGCAATACCGTGCTTGTTTGCAACTACTACAAACCTTGTCTCCTTTCCAAGTGCCACACCAATCACAAAGAACAGCTGGAAAGTAAGCACACATTCTATCAAAATTGAGGTAGATTCAGGACAATTTGTTTCATAGAATGCACCTACATGTAGTCCAAGACCTAATTCATCAAAAGTGTTAATCCACTTTACCTTAATGGAAAAGCATGGCATACATTACTTATATATATTATAATGCAATTATGCAAGTGGCCTGTTCAGGTTAAAAAATTATGTTAGAATGACATCACATGGTTATTTTTCCTGATAAAAGTGTGGTCCCACTGTGCGCAAAAACAGAACATAGTCATGAACTTCTTTTTACTTCATGCAGGACTCCTCAACACTAGTATTCAGTACATAAAATGAGACAATCATGAGTGTAAAGATTTAAAAATCAACATACACAAAACACAAGCCAGTAAATAAGCATCTAAACAACAGAAACAAAAATCTCTCTTCACCATACCAAAGCAGAGGATCTTCAGACAAAATATAGACACGTTTCCCTTAGTGCACAATTATATATACCTTAAGGCCTAAACATCACAAAACTCAAAAATTAATTTGCATAAATTGTCACAACAGATACATGAAAGATGGGAATGGGATTATTATCAACAAATGAAGCAAAACTATTATAATGGTGAGTAAACCAACCTCCACAGCCAGCAGGTTTGTGACTCTCATTATTCTGAGGGCATTCTTGGGAGTAAAATGGATTAACACATGGTAATTGACAACGGAAGACCTTCACACTTTAATAAAAACATAACATAATTAGATATAAACAATCAAAGGAACTAAAACAATGGAAAAGTTTGTTTCACATAGGGTGTTCCCTGACCTTCTAGATGGCTTCTCTGGATGGTGTTTCCATTGCTCACGTTGATCCCTGAGGAGGCATTTCATAGAAGGACACATAAAAACAAACAACATTCGGTGAAATGCCGTTTCCTTCTCAGTTGGTGCATAAACCTAGAAATTCAAGGGTTTAATGCAATGTTACAATCCACAGGTATAGCACAAACCATACATATGTCACACAATGATGAGGCATTAACTTCATACCTGAAGCAAGAATTGTAAAGGGTCTCCACAAATGTCACACACAAATGATCCCCCTGATGGTATATTCAAAGGGTCAAGCCAAGCCTGTTATCCACGTCACAACAGATCATACACCCGTCAGAAACATACACTTTCGTTGTGCATCGAATAAAGCAAGATAGAAGTAAAGTGTAAACGAATTTAATGAAAAGGTAAAGTACCGGGACTCCTCCAGCTTTGCTTGGGAAATATTGACGTTGAAGAGACCATTTATTCTTTGGCTTGTCAAAGAAACCAAGTGTGATGGGTTCATGTTCTTCTTCTTCATCATCCTCATCAACATCATCATATTCATCTTGATCTTCTACATTGTCATTCTGCATAGCCTTGAGCTTGTCAACAATATCTCCAATGGCATCAGTATCCATGTGTTTAGGAATGGAATAGAAAGTGCAAGTCTGCCAGATAGTGAAGACTGATTGTGTAAGTAGCACATAGGATTTCATCATTAAACCATAAATATATAGCTGTATAACTGATTGAAGACTGATCATTTCATCAAGCAATCTAACTTTGAATCATGAAGATGAACTTAGACACCAGACAAGTAACACTCAAAAAAAACTATTTTAAAAATTGTTCACATAAATCATTCAATATTATTCACTAATTACATTTAATACATCCACAAAAATTAAAAGCTTTGACAAGCTTGCAGGCAGCTCCGTGTGATCAAACATCCCCACTTGAATTCATCAAAGAAGTTATCCCTTAGTGTTAAGTTATACGAAGAAGGAGAAGTTAGTTAAGATAGTTAGTTAACTTCTCGAAAACTAAGGTGCATAAGTTGGTTTTACACTGTGGATAACCTCTTCACATTTCAGCTTCTCATTTTTTTCTTCTGTAAGCGTTAATGGAGAAATTTATGCTCATACACCTTAGCTTCTTTCTAGAAAAAATATAGCCATACATCTTCAATAGTAAACTGTGATAACTAAAATTTGGGACGAACCTGAAACTGTGACTGTTTATTATTTTGTATTTGATAGGTGTAACACACAATTTAAGTTATTTTGTCATATTTGTATGCTTATGAACTAGAATAGCAGAAGAATAATAATAATCTCTATAAATAACAGCAACAAGAAGAATGAAACTGAAACCGAAGACTACAATCTAATACATAAATTTTCAATTTCTAGCCACACAATACTACAATTTAATACACAAATTTTCAATTTCAAGCCAAGCAATTGCATTGATAGAGTGTTTTGAAGCCTACTTATTAACTTCCACGACACAATTCCTTGGTTTGCGGCGAAATCGGAGCGGTCGAGCGTGTATGCGGCGGCGATTCCAAGAAGACGACAGAACTTTTCTTTACTTTTCCGGCGAGGCAACGACGGTTAAAGAGAAAAAGAATTTGTATTATGATTCCGGCCAGATAATAGGTATCAAAGAAGATGGTGGATATGCTGGGTAGGGTATTGGTTTTTGGGTCAGACTGGGTATTGGGCACTGGGCCTGAAGAAAGTGTAAGGTAATTTCTTCTTACACCCCATAAATTTTAAATTTCTCACTGTATCCTTTATTGTTTAAATTACAATGAAACATTGCTTCATTTTTATTCTTTCTCCTTCACCGAAGTTGCTCTAAGCTTTTGAAATTGTTTTTTTGAATGTAATCTAACATACAATTTTAAATATAATTTGAAAGTTAAAATTGTGTTACATCTTAAAAAAATTGTGCAATGATTTACATCTTTCTCATGTAGGCTTATATAAATAAGTCTTATAAATAATTGAGTTTTATTTTTCTATTTTAATAAATGAATATTAATTCCTACTTTATGTTTTAGGTAAAAGAAATTTGGTATTGACCTTAATTTGTGAGAATTAAGACATTTCTACTACTTTTTCCAGTTTATTCAGTGGATCAATATCCAGTAGAATACAATAATTATTGACACATATTTCGTCATTTTTTAGTAATAAAAGAAATTAATGAATAGTATTAATACAAAAATAATAATTTCATATCGTATATTAGCATCCATATCAGTATCCATTGTCAGTGTTTATTGAAAAGAATTAACGTTAATAATTAACCTTGAAAAGAATTACTAAGTATTTTTAATTTCCAAAGTAAAAGATAAAGGACAAAATTTCTCTTTAATGTTAATTACATATTAATATTAATTTCCTACTAATAAATGCATGTGGGAATTAATATAGATTGGAACGCATGTTCAATTACTTCAACTTCAAACAAAATTAAAGTTTTAATATTAAAATAATTTTTTTATTATATTAAAAATAAAATATATCAAATATTATAATAATTATTGTTCTAAACTGATTATTTACCTACATTTTTTTATAGAATTAAGAAACATATAAATTTGAGATATTATATATATATATATATATATATATATATATATATATATATATATATTTATATTTTTATATATATTTTATATATGTATATATATATTATAAAAAAAAAATATTTAAAATTATTATATTTTATTTTTATTTTTATATTTTTATATTTTTTTATAAAAAAAAAATATATATATATATAATATAATATATATATATATATATATATATATATATATATATATATATATATCCTTATCCTTTTAATTGGAAGTATTTGTCCTGGTATATGAACTACGGGTCACTGTATTTTTATTAAAAAAATTAAACCATAGATAGGGAAGACTCTTAATGATAATCAAATTTTAACTAACATTATGCATGTATTTTTAAACTTTGTTATGAGTCAGTCTTTTGAGTTGATCATTATGATGTGTGGAGCTCTATCTATGATGGGGTGGTGGGGAAATTTGGAATCACATGAATTTTATAGCTTTCGACGGGGGTGGCTGACACGTTTGAAGTGGGGATGACTGACACGTTTGAAGTGTGCGCTTTGATGCAAACTAAGGTTTGGTCTTAAATTTCTGCAAATTCGCGCTCTGCTATGTTTCCCTTTTCCAGTTGGTGTCTGGAACCCTTGAAATGTATGAGATTATGTGCTGTTAGGTTTTTCTCGTATGGTTAGTGTTAAGGGGAGTTAGGTCGGTGTTTTGTGCTAGTCTCTGGTTATCTGGTTATTGATTTTCTGTATAAAGGTGGAACTATTCCTAAAGTAATTTGTATTTTATATTTAATTGTTATTGCTGATAAAAAAAAATTATATATTTATTTAGATTTGTTTACTTTGTTTGGTCCCAATGTACGTTGTATTTCATTCTCTTCTTTTACTCAATATATTATTTTCAATAAGCTAGTTTATTTCCCTTTGAAGCTAGGGTTCATGGTTCCATTTCTAGAAATAATTAGGGTGAGAAATTAAATATACGACTTCACAGAAGAAATTCGAAAGAGCGCGTCTTTATCTAATTTTAATGTGGAAAAAGGAATATAAGGAGTGTTTTATATAATAAAGAGAGAAACATAAAAATAAATATATATTGATACATAGCCATTCTCTTAATACAAGAAAAATCCAAAAGATTTAATTAAGAATACATTCTAAGTAAAACAATGTCTTCATGTACTATCTCATCTCGGTTTAAGTTTTTCCATAATAACCACATATATACTATTTTAAAACAATTTTACTTAAATAATCTTACTTTCTTTTTTAGATGTGTCATTTTTATATAGCTAAAAATAATAATTAATTTGAAAACAAGTTAAGAATTAAGAATAACAGGTAAAAAATATGTTATTTTGTTAAAATAATTTTGTATAGCCTTTCTTACATGTATTATTTTTATTTACTGCAAATATAAAAAAAACATCAATATTATTTATATAAGAATACATAAAAATAAGAATAAGTAATATTGCATTAAAAATTAAAATATCAATCAATTCAAAAGAACAGAAGGTAAAATATTAAGGAGTATTTATATTCACCACGAATTTAATTATAGAATAGAGATCATTGATTTCTGTGGGAAGGGAATATTTTAGCCCATAGTTTTAACCTAAGTCAAAGATTTGAATGCACATTATCTACCTATATGTATAATCGTATATATATAATTATTTTCTTTCAAATCAGACCTACGTGCACATAAGTTTTTAAAAGGTTTGTTAATTGTTGAAAAAATAGGTGGTGGATTCATGCTAATTAATTCAAGGAGTTAATTAGAATATTATTATATCTTTAATTAGATCATATGATTAATTAACTGTCCCCCAGATTTAGAAAATTTTGATTCCTTCTCCTTCAATTTTTTTTATAGAAGACATAAAACAAGATCATTCACACAATATTTTTTCAATTTTTTAATCTCATACATATGAGTTTTCTTATAAAAAGTGTGACAACTTTTATCTTTTATTATTAAAATTGACCACCTTTTAAAGTTAAAGAAAAATCGTATTAATTGTGAAAAAATCATGTCAATAAAATGATTATATAAAGATTGTAATATGTTGACATGACTTTTACAACTTATAAAAATGACCATATTTTAATAATAAGGAGTAAAAATTGTCCCAATTTCATAAAAAAAAAAACTTTATACATATATAAGGTGTCATTTCTAAATTTATATTGTAATCAAAATTAAAATCCCCTCTCACATAACATCAACTTATAGAAAATATTTGAATTTTAATTTAATAATGGATTCATCGAAACAAAGTATTCCATATCGATGTTTCTATTCAATTCACATTCACTTGAACTTTTATTTATTTATTAAAAATATAGATTAAATCATTTTTAGGTTTTAAAATTTAAGCTAAAAAAGTTGCCTTATATAAATATATCCAACAAAATAAATTAAAACATGCATTCAAATAATTCCTAGGTGTTGTTGAAAGATAAATAATGAAGTAAAATGTGCCTTTCGTCAATTAAAATATCTCTAAACTGTAAAACTTAGTGTTTATATTAGAGGTAGTTTTAAAAATAATAAAAGTAAAAAATTTAAGATAGATTTAGTGTGTAAATTAGAATTTTAATTATTTAATAATTTATTTTACAAATTGTATTATTTTTTTAATTTAATTTTTTAAATAATTTCATCATTCTTTTTTAAATTCTGGGACTTTTTTTTTATATTGTCTCCAATCTCAAACCACGGCTGAAGAGATAAAAAAAAAATTAGAACAATTTTATCTTATTAGATTTTTATTGTGAGTAAGTTTTATTTTCCTTTTAAGTTTTAAATTGTACTTTTTTTCAGTGAAGTTTGTATGCATAGAGCTTTGTGATTGTATTTAAGATTTTGAGTTTAATAGAGTTTTTTTTTTTGGATGAGTTGTTAGTTGGAAATGTTTTATAAAAACTTATATTGTGATGCAATAAAATTGATAGTTTTATAAATGATAATTTTGATCCAAAAATTGGTGACTTAGGTATGTATGGAGTTTTGGATATATTTAAGAAATTGAATTTTTGGAAGTTTAAAATGAATTTGTTTGAGTTAAAAAGTGGAAAATTGGTGGGATGTGGTATGATTGGTAAGGTTTAAGATAATCAAATAGAGTTACATATTTTTTGTTGTAATTGAATTGCATGTTTAAATGTTTTGAAACTTATGAAATTGTTAAACGTTTCAAATTTGAGGTGATGAGTCACTACAAGAAAATTACTATAAACTAATTTTTAGAAATCAAAATAATTAGTTGCAATAGTAATTAAATTAGACATTTTATAAACTAAAAAAAGTTGGTTTCTAAATTAGTTTCTATTATTGTTAAATAGTTTTTAAATTGGTATCTAATTAGCAACCAAGGTTTTAACAACCAATTATTTAGGTTCTAAATTTGGTAGCAAAAACTTTGGTTGCTAATAAGATACCAAAATCATTTAACAATAATAAAAACTAATTTAGAAACAAAAAAATTATTTAGTCCCTAAAATGGTCTCTAATTTAGTCATTATAGCAACTAATTATTTTTTGTCTCTAAAATTGGTTTTTATTTCATGATTGTCTTGTAATGAGTTAGTTTTAAATTAAAATTGCTCAACCATTTTAAAACAATATGAATGTTTGAGGATTTTGATCAATGGATTGAGATTTTATTAAGTTTAATAACTTCAACAGAAAATAAAAAATTATTGTAAAGAATCACTCAACAAATTGGGTTTTAGAAAAAAATTGTGTTCATTGGTCAAATTTCACTTAACAAAATGCTAAAAAAAAATATTGTTTTTTATATTTTTCAAACGACTTTGATATTTATAATTATAATTTAATTTGATAAATTTAAGTGTATATTTTAAATGTTTTAAATGAATAATTAGTAAGAATTGAGTTTTATATTGAAATGTGTTAGATTGATGTGAGTGAGAATTACCTGTGTAGTAATTAACGTAGTCAAAATTAGTATTGAAGTTTTACTAACTTTCAAATCACTTAGCTGAAGATTTTAATGATTTTAATTGTGAGAATTCCATGGAAAAAAAATTTCTCAAGGTAGTTGATTACATCCAAGGAATTACCCCCAATTGCTTATAAAATATTATATGAGTGGATAAGTTCAAATATTGAATTAAGTTTTAATATTTAGTGAACGAGCATAATTTGTGTTTCGAAGTCAAATTGAAATTCTTTGATTTAACATAATTGTTTTAATAACTGAAAAATCTAAATTTTTTTAAGATGATAATAATATGATTTTTTTTATTATAATGTTTGGAAAAATTATGGACACATATATTATTATATACTTATATTTTGGTAATATAATATGGAATTTTATAATTATTTACTTATCAAATATTCATTCATGTTATATATGTTACACTTTAAAGTAAATATTTACTATATATATGCATTAGGAGGGATCCTATAGTGATGGTAATATAGCCTCATATAGATTTGATGGGATAAGTTTGCTATGTTATATGTGTGCTTTATCCTGTTTAGATAACTTACTTATTTTAACTTGTGAAAGTTGGTTGGAAAAATTATGTACAATTTTTTTATTTTCTTTATATTGTTGAGTATGATGTTTATACTTCCTATCTTCCTCCACCTTTAATTGTAATTGAAATGGTAAGGACTATAAAAAATGATTGTTAGTGCACTTCATCAACTAAGTGTCACCATGACACAACAACATTATGTGACTATACATCATATGAATGTAACTCGAGGTAATTCATGCACAAATTCTACAACAATTAATACCTATCTTAAATCTAGTTTGATTTATGAGATATAGTCCTCCTAAATTTCTTGAAATTTTTGGGATCGACTTTGCAAATCATAAAAAGGTGGAGAATGTTTTTTAGATGACTATTTAACCAAATGAGAAGAGGCTACTTTTGTATAGTATAATCTCATCTATTTTATACAAATCATATTATGAGAACCAAAAGTATATATAATGTTGTAGATATTCTATGTGTTTATTACTTATTTTAAGTGTGAAACATGTGTGTCAAGTGTGATTTTTTTTTTGTTAGAAGAATATGTAAGATAATGGATGAAGTTTTTTATAAGAGTTTTGTATATATAGACATATTATCTTAAAGTTGGATGTTATTATTACATTTTTACTAAGCAAACATTAATTTGATTTAAGAAACAAAGAAATATTTTAGGGTTTTTTGACCATGATGGGGTTATTTTTTTTGCTTTTTACCAAAATGGGGTCTGTTTAAAAAAAATTACAAATTTAGGCAAGTCGTGTCAATTCGGCACGACTTCATATGCACAAATCGTTCCAATTAGACACGACTCTGCCATGTCATACTGAAGTCGTGCCAACTTGGCACGACTTCTGCCCTGTCATATTGAAGTCGTGCCAACTTGGCACGACTTCTGCCCTATCATACTGAAGTCGTGTCAACTTGGCACGACTTCTGCCACGTCATAATTTTTTAATTTTTTTTTAATTTTATTGTTTATATATTGGGTAGTAAGTTATGTAATGTTAAAAATTAATTTGATAC
>Ga0123342_1008154_pt1 | contig 13396 bp, 9 predicted proteins | sample Turbeawhitnodule_FD_89960 | JGI IMG/M metagenome (GOLD analysis project Ga0123342, IMG submission 89960) | Root nodule microbial communities of legume samples collected from Mexico - Turtle bean Mexico white nodule | ecosystem: Host-associated > Plants > Roots > Nodule | place: Mexico: Nepantla...
AGAAAACAACCTTCCATTATTTCCTAATGCTTTGAATTGACTTCTTGTAAGCCTTTGAGGTGGGCTACCAACTCTTTGAGCGTCTAGCACTTGAGCCTCTTCCTCTTCTTGTCCTTGAGTATTTGCCTCTATTTGGTCTTGAACTTGATCTCCATCAGTGACCTTGTTGTAAAAAGTCAAGGGGCAAGCCTTCAACGTTTGAACCATACTGTTCTCAGTCTTGGTAAACTTGCGCAAGGGGAAGGTTCATCATCGAACCATACTATTCCCGACCTTGGCGCATTACATCAAGAGAGAGGTTCATTAACTGGGGAACCATGCTATTCTTCGCCTTGGTGAACTTACACAAGAGGGGCTTATTGGGGAAACCAAACTACCTCTACTCTCCGTGTATCACTTCAAAGGAGAGGTTCATTAGCTGCAATGCACACACATTTCTTAACTGAATAATTGGAATTTTATTCGGGTGACCTCATTAAAAATCCTTATGAGGGAAAAAGAGTATCCCCTTAAAATGTGTACAATGCAAAATATTTTTAACTAAAATAAAACTTCAGATTGGTCGCGTTCTAAGTACGAGGGATCGCGCCACCCTCTAACGTTTTGAGCCTGTATGCTCCATTCCCAAGGGCCTCCGTTACTCTAAAAGGGCCAGTCCACTTGGGAGATAGCTTGTTTTCCAACTGGTACGGGTGAGCCTTTCGCATTACCAGGTCGGCAACCTGGAACTGCCGAGGTCTCAGCTTGGAGCTGTACTTTTACTCCACCCTCCTTTTCAAGGCTTCAGCCTTAATCCTTGCTTCCTCCCTTACTTCATCTAGTAGGTCCAGGTTCACCTTTCTCTCTTCGTTGGACTCCTTGACCACGAAGTTCAGGAAACGCAGCGAGTTCTCCTGGATTTCTACTGGAATCATAGCGTCTGAACCATACAACAAGCTGAAAGGTGTTTCCCTGGTTATGGACTGGGAAGTAGTGTGGTAGGCCCACACAATTCTAGGAACTTCTTCCGCCCATGTCCCCTTGGCTTTGTCTAGCCTTCTCTTTAGACCCCCTGAGCAGAACTCGATTGGCCGACTCGACCTGTCCGTTTGTCTGGGGGTGCTCGAACACATGTTTCACTCCCGGCTCTGTACATAACTTGCCCAATTGTTGGCTTGCAAACTGGGTACCGTTGTCGGATACCAACCTCTTCGGGATTCCAAAGCGACATACTATGTTCTTCCATACGAAGTGTTGGACCTTATAGGTTGTGATCTGTGCCACGGGCTCAGCCTCGATCCACTTCGTGAAATATTCTATGGCAACCACGAGTTACTTCATTTTCCGTACTGCCCAGAATATCGATCCCCCAAGTATGAAATGGTCATGGCCTGTAGATTGACCTCAACTCCTCTGGAGGCGCCTTGTGCCAATCAGCATGTTGTTGGCACTGCTTGCACCATTGGGCGTACCTCGTGCAATCCTCCCTCATGGTTGGCTAGTAATACCCTGCACGAATGGCCTTTGATGAGAGAGATCAGCCACCGATGTGGATACTTCATATCCCTTCATGTAGTTCTGCCATGATATGTGTGCACTGTTCACCATCTACACATACCAAGATAGGATGGGTGAATCCGTGCCTAAACAACTTCCCATCGATCAGGGTGTACTTGCTCAAATTTTTCTTGATTTTTCAGCAACCGGGTACCTGCTTATTCTAGGCATCTTCACCGTCTCCTGTGTTAATGACCGATGACTCCTCCTCATCCCTTCCAATGTGCTAACCTGTTGGACTTCTGCCACGTTGTCCGTGGTAGTTCGAGGTGTCCTCAAGGTCTCCTGAATCACTGTCCTCTACCTGCCCCCCTTGCCCGAACTGGCGAGCTTTGCAAGCAAGTCGGCTCGGGCATTCTGTTCTCTGGGTACGTCGACTAACTCAAACACCTCCAACGACTCCTTCAAGACCCAGACGTATTATAGGTATACGACCTTCTAAGGGTCTTTATCTTGGTACTCCCCCGTGACTTGACCTGTGACTAACAAAGAGTCACTCTTTGCCTCATATTCTACTTGGTTGTTACTGGCCTTGAAAGCAAACCGTAGGGCCTGTTCAATCAGCAACCCATCTGGTCCTTCCAAGATGACACCATCCCCACTACCTTCTAAGTTTGAGGAACCATCTACAGAAAGCACCCATTTGAAACCTGCTCCTTCTTGGTGCGTGGCTAGAGGAGAGCTCTACTACAAAGTCAACGTAAATCTGGCCCGTAATGGGGCTCTAGGCTCGTATTGTACGTCAAATTCAGACAGCTCTACTCCCCATCTCACCATTCTGCCTGCCACATCTGGCTTTTATAAGACCTTGCGGATTGGGAGGTCTGTCATTACTATCACGGTGAAGCTCTGTAAGTAGTGGCGAAGTTTTCGCATTGAGAATACTACTGCCAGAGCTGCCTTTTCTAAGGCCTAGTATCTCACTTCTGGCCCTTGCAACACCTTGTTGACGAAGTAGATCGGCCTCTACACCTGGTCTTGTTCCTGCAATATGACCGAACTGATCGCCTTCTCTGTGACTGCGAAGTATAGGCGAAGCAGGGTACCTGACTTTGGCTTGCACAACACCGGTGGACTGGCCAAGTACTCCTTCAGCTTTACAAACGCCTTTTCGCACTCTCGGGTCCACACGAACCTACAGTTTCTCTTTAGGCACTGGAAGTAAGGGTGCCCTTTATCTCCCCCTACCGATACGAATCTGGACAGAGAGGTCATGCGTCCTGTCAACTGCTGCACCTCTTTCACCAAGATCGCACTCCTCATGGCTATTATCGCAACACGTTTCTCAGGATTTTCTCTATCCCACGTTCAGTGAGTAAGAAACCTAAGAACTTGTCTACCTCAACCCCGAACACACACTTCTCTGGGTTCAACTTCAACATGTACTTCACTATCGTGGTGAACATCTCTTCCAGGTCGACTACATGTTGCTCTTTCTGCTGGGAGGTGACCACCATGTCGTCCATGTATGCTTGGACATTCCGCCCTAACATGGGTGCTAGTACCCTGTCCATCAACCGCTAGTAGGTGGCACCTGCGTTCTTTAGCCCAAAAGGCATTACCTTGTAGCAATAACAAGACAACTCTGTCATAAATGTTGTCTTGCACTCGACCCTAGGGTGCATCATGACTTGGTTGCAACCAGAGAAGGAATCTAGGAAGTTGAGGAGCCTACATGGAGAGGTGTTGTCCACCAAGGCTTCAATACTGGGCAGCGGGTAGGAGTCCTTCGGACAGACCTTGTTGAAGTCTGTGAAGTCAATGCACATCCTCCACTTCCCGCTGGCCATTTTTACTAATACCACATTAGCTAGCCATTCGGGGTACTGAATCTCCCTAATGTGGCCAGCCTTCAACAGCTTCTTCGTCTCTTCGTGCACGACCTGACGCTTTCTTCATTGAATTTTCACCTTCTCTGGTGAACAGGTTGGACCTAGGGGTCCATGGTGAGACGGTGACACAAGAAGTCGAGTCTATGTCGGGCATGTCAGAGGCAGACCACACGAAAGCGTCAAGGTGGCGCACTATAACCTCAACAACCTGATCCTGCGACTCTTGGCTCAAAGATCGGCCAAGTTTAAACATTTTCCCCCCGATCTCTCTTTCTACTACATCTCTGACGAGCTCGGGTCATTTCTCCCTTGCGATCTCTGCGTGGGTGATCCCTTCTTCCCTGGGGGCAATGTTGTAACAGCGAACACCCCTCTCTTTGTCTTGAGGCTATTTTCGTAGCACTTCTTAGCCTCTTTTTGGTCATATTTGATAGTGATCACTGCACCCTCAAGGGAAGGCAACTTCATCTTCATATGCCTTGTGGAGGCAACTGCTCTGATCTTGTTTAAAGCTGGTCTACCTAGTAGTATTGTTGGCCGACGAAACGTTAACAACGAGATACCTGATGTTGGTAGTGCGTGAAGTTGTGCCATCCGTGAAGGTCGTCCTCAACTTTATATGCCCACGCACCTCCACCTGGTCCCCAGCAAAACCATACAAGCATCCGGTATAGGGCCTTAACTGGTCCGTGGACAGTTGTAACTTGTTGAAGGTCGTCCAGAACATCACATCAGCCGAACTCCCTTGATCCATGAGGACGCGGTGCACCTTCCTTCCTGTTGTGACTAGCGAAATCACCACCGGGTCATTGTCATGGTGTATGACATCCTGGAGGTCGGCCTTGGTGAAGACAAGGTCGACATCGGGGGTCTGATCTACCTATTGTACTTCTACCGCCATTACCTCTCGTGCATACTTCTTTCGCTGGGAGGCAATGCATCTTCCCCCTGAAAATCCTCTTGAGATTGTGTTTACCTCCCCGTGAATAGGCACCTCGTGCCCCTGATCTACCCATGCAATTACCAATGCATGATCGTTCTGCGGCTTTTGAAGATAATCCTTTAAGAAACTGCTCTTCTCCAGCTCATCTAATTGGTGTGTCAGGCCCAAGCAATTACGTATGTAGTGGTCATTTGCTTGGTGGAACTCACACCAAGCGTTCTTGTTGGGCCCCATCTTCTTGTCAGTCTTCGCGAGCACCTTCAGCCTTACTGCTATGTTTGGGATAATGATCAACTCCTTAAGCTCCACTAGAAAATTATACTTCGGGGGCAGGTCCCTTCGTGTGCGCGTCCCCGCTTGGGTCCGTTCGTAGGGTTTTCCCGCTCCCTTTTTCTCCGTGGTCGCCTCGTGCACCCTCATAGACTGAGGTCGTCCTGCCGCTCGAGGTCGAATTGGGCCGATGAGACCTTGTTTCTCTGTTACTCGATCATTTGCAGCGATGTGTGCCAACGCTCGATGTCTGATCTCAGTGAACGTCTTCGGGTAGAACCTTAGCAACAATTCGCTGAAAGGTCCTGACAACATTCCCTTGACAAAGGTATGCACCGGTATGGCCTCATCAATGGATTTCAACCTTACCACCTGGACCCCAAACCTGTTCAGGTAGTCCTTCATGGACTCCCCCTAGTATTGTTTAATGTCGAAGACATCATAAGAAAGTTGGGTGGGAGCCTTGTTGATAAGGTACTGTTCCCTAAACAGTGTCGCGAACTGGTCGAAGGTGGTGATATGTCCATTGGGGAGGCTCAGAAACCACTCCAACGTCGCGCCTGCCAACGTGCTCATAAGCAACTTGCAGTATACAACGTCAGGTCCTCCCGTAAGCATCATCTGAGTGTGGAACGCCGTGAGATGGGCCTTTGGGTCCTCTACTTCTGTGAAGGTGACTTTCGAGGCCAGAGACGTAGTTGGCAATGTCGTATCCATGATCGCTTGTGAGAATGGCATGGGACGTGCCCTGAGTGGTGCAGGTGGGGCACATTTGTCCGTCACGCGCTCCTCTACTTGTTGCAAATCCCTGCGCAGTTCTTCATTGGCTTTGCGCAGTTTCGCGTTGTCCACTCGTGACGCGGCAATTTCAACCCTAGATGCCGCCACTTCCGCTTGGAGGGCATGCATTGTCTCCAAGATTTGTTGTGTGGTTACGTTGCCCCCTTCGAGGGGCGCAACTCCTGCGGGTCCAGCAGTTCCTTGCCTCATACTCCTTATATTACTGGTAAAGACTCCTAACGTGATTGCAAGTGGGACCTTTCTTTAATGGGCCCCACGGTGGGCGCCAAAATGTTCCTGCCGGTTGACTCGCTTCGCCGATTGACTTTAACGGTAGCCTTTGGCCCTTCTATCTCCGCCTGAGAATCATGCTTCCTTGATCAAGAAACCTCTCACCTGCAAAGACAAAGGGGCGCCCTATCGACCGTTAGCACTCCGACGTTCAAGTTAGTATTAGGGCAAAGAAACACCAAAAGTGTATATTGGCTTCAGCCTTAGAAACTATGTACCTTGTTAGGGTTCTTGGCACCCTTTATATAGACCAAAGCTAGGGTTTACCTTTGTGTTGTTACCCTTATCTAGGGTTCCTTGGAGAATGTCCCTGCACTATTTAAGTAATCTTAGCGTATCTGGCACATATAACCTCCCTTAACTGGAGTGCAACGAATAACAGAGTGGCCGCTTGGGTACCAACTTGTGCACCTAATCTCTAGCGCCATCTGCTTTGTGGGTGCCCTAAGCATTCACATGCCATGCATGCAACTTCCCTGGAAACCCTAACCCTAATGGGTCTTAACACCTCCTAGGATTATTCATACGTGTTGCGCCTTCATGCGCTATACACACCATGTGCATGGATCCCTCGTGACTTAGGCTTCCCACACGTCTCATGTCTTAACTGTTAACTTAGCATAACTCTAGGGCCCACCGCACGTGGCCCTCTACAACACTCAGTCCACCGATGTCCGATCTTCTCTCTCTACTCACGAGGTCTGATATCGATCTCCAACATCGGGGCTTAGGATACCAATACTCAAAGACCAATCAATCCCCTGGTAGGGGCGTCTGGGGCCCACCTCACGTGGCCCCCTTCCATTACCAAGCATCGATGCGCGATGTTTGAGGTCAATCTCTGAGTCGATGACCAAGGATTGGTCGGGACACTACCCCTCTCTCATCTTTCTCTCCAAGTCACTCCTTCCTATATAAAGCATGCCTCCCTCCATGTATTTTCACATTGAATTTGAACATAGTAAATAAACTCTGCATAAATGTTTTTGTGAAACTTGAGAGTTCTCATAGTGGGTCTTATCTTGAGTGTGTGAGAACTTCAAGTGGCGGCTCTTTCACCACTCATCTTGGAGTACCTCCTTCTCCAAGTGGCGTGACATCCCTTCTTCTTCTATAAGCTTTCTTTATCCCTTCCTCTTTTTATCTTCCTTTTGCGTCATCCATTCCATTCCTCTTTATGATATCATGTTTGTCTTTTAGTTTTGGTTATCACTTGTCATTCTTCATCTTATGTTCTTTCCATTTTCGCAAGTTACCTTCATCATCATAATCATCATATTGTGTTTTCCTCTTTGCACTTTAAAAGTGAACATTCACACTTACTTAACCACTTGGTTAAATTTGTGTCCAGTGGGAATGTTCTTTGGGTTCTCACCTTAAATTGTTAATCTCAAAATCATAATCAAAAGAGTAAACTCTAAAATGTGTCAATCTAAAATCAACTCACATCATTAGGCTAGAAGATTTGGATGTGGAGGAGACGTGGTCCCAATATTCAATTTCTCTTTCAGGGATGTTGTGTGTTTATATATTATGTTGTTTGTTTGTATATTATTTAAAATTGTAGAAATATTAGATTTTGATGGTTTAGTGTTTAAGTGTTTTTTTTATGTTAAATAGACTTTTGAATGTTGTGGATCACATTTTGAATGATATTGTATGATGAAAATGATATAAAATTTAATTCATACATTTGGGATAATGTATGGACTGATGTTTGTTTGTGTATTAAGTATTGATGCATATGTGGTAATAGAGATCTCCAAGCTTCACTGATGATCTAAGTCGCATAAACTAAGATATCAGGTGGTGAGAAGTTGATGGGGTAGTTCATGCACACCGTGACATATGAGATGCATGAACTTACCTTGATCCTTTCTCTTGGATTCGTTGGTAATCTTTGGATCAGGTGTTAGTCTCTGATAAAGCTTACTTAATAGGGTCTTCCGGAAGGCATTAGTTGTTATTATGTTTGTTGAATATCATGGATGTGTAGATCCATGTGATTGTTTTATGTTGAGATTTGAAAAAGATTGAATGAAATTGATCCATGTAATCAAGTTTTCTCTTTTGATTTAGTTGAGCATATTATAAAATTTTATTTTCACTAGCTTACCCTTAATTTTCTTTTTGTGTTGTGAACTACAACGATTGTACTATGTACACGAGCAAATGATCATTCAGGTGTCAGAGGATCTTGAAGACTTTAGGATGTTGTTTTGAAACTGATATTGTAAATATTTGTATTTTGATAAGCTTTAATAATGTATTAGAAATGTTTTGAAAAACTCTAAGCTCGTATAAAAATGATGTATTATATTGTAATAGTTACATATATTTTTTGGGTGTTATAATTTTTGTATAAGGGTTTGAGAAATGCCCCATTTTAATTAATTTTATTCTTTATTAATAAAAAAACATAAATAGATATAAATTTGATCGATCTAGATTGTTTAAATTTTAGCTAATGTACTAAAAGATTTTGTACTGTAAAAAGAAAAGTTGTAAAAACACATCATGTATGAAAAAAAGAACATGTCAAAATTTCATATCACTTTAACTATTCACATGATGGTTATTGGTCCACCAAATGGAATCTATTAAAACTTATACCAAAATAAATTTATTATATGACAACTAATTAATATTTTGTTATTATATTACAATATGAAAATATCATAACCTTTTTTTTTATAAAAGAACGTATTTTACCCTTTCATTAAACCTAGTGAGCTTTTTTTTATAGTAATTAGTCTAGTTTACTTATTTCGGTTTCTTCACGAAAGTAATTATGATTTTGGGTAAAACAATTCTTTAATAAAAATAAGTAAGTCATTATGGAAACAACTTTAAAATAAAAGTGTATATAACACATATAACTTTACTATAAAATAATATAATTAAAGTTATATAAAAATATATAAAATAATATTATTTTACATTAAAGTCATCACATAATATATGACTTATCCAATTTTATAAAGAAATTATCTAAAATTATAATTTTAAAAAAATTACTTTACTTTCGTGAAAAAAAAAACTTATTTCACTATTATAAACAATTTTTTTATTTGTTTATGCAAATATTTGTATAAAAACTCACACAATATATATATATATATATATATATATTAAAAGATAACAATAGTGTTGTTGTCAATTTTTCAATAAAAAATGTTATTTGTTCCTTTTAATTGAAATTTTAAGATAAATTCATTTTTACTTTTCTAAAAAATAACGGTGTAGATTTGTATAGATTAATTTAAACCCAACCACTACCTTGTTATTGAGATTATTTTATTTCAATAGTAGTACTTTTTAAATCTTGGATTAATTTGAACCTAACTAATACGTTATTGTTGAGTTTATTTAACTCAAATTGCTTTTTTTAAAATCTAACTAATCCAACCTAGTTCCAAATTCATTTTCTGTGCGATAACACAAGCTACCTAAAATAACGGTCCAAGGCTTCCTAAAATTAATTTTTCTTATAAGAGGGCAATAAATAGAAATTTTTCACATTACATACACCTAAAATTGAATAAGAAATTAGGGTTCTTCTTTGCTTAATAACTTTTTACCCTTGAAAAAGAAAAGGAAAAGAAGTGTTTTGTGGTGATTTATCCAATCATATCAACGTCCATCTGTGAGTAAAAACGAAGATTACGTGTGTATTGTAAAGCTGACAACATAATAGTGCAATCCAGTTGTTACATAAATTGGCCTCAGATATGGTCTGTTTTCCTAAAAGACTAAAATAAAGTTGTATGATGACTAAGATTTGGCTTTAGTTCACTTGGATTTTAAAGTACCAAGATATTCCACATGCAAATGGATAAGATAAAGCCTGAGTTCTTTCTTCTTTCTTCTTGTTATGTTATTTTTTTTTCTCATTTCTTTTCCCAAAGTAGCTATATAGCTAGGCTTCAGACATAGATCAATATATGAAGCTTTTCATCATGTCACTTTCCACTGAATTATCTCATCTAAATATCTAATTTTTTCTCATCCTTTAGAAGATGTTAAAGGTTTATGCATTGTATGGAAGAAAAGTAACGTTTTTACATCCATACAGGATAAAATATTTGACATATATTATGTACTACAATTTCACTCAAATTTTCTTTTTCATATTAATTTCACCACCATGTGTATAAACTAATAGATTTTTTTTATTATTTATATAGGAATTTGTTGCTACATCTGGATATCTTAAAGGGATTTGTATCTGATTTGGATTTGTAATTACTGTATAATCTGTGCTCTATCTCTTAGAATACTAGTATTGCGCAAAAATTGTTTTTTCAGGAACTTGATCTGATAGGCGGAGAAAAATATTTATCTTGTTATATAATTTTCATATAATGTGTATCATAGTTATTTGGAAGTGATCTTTTGGTGAAAAGGGGTTTGGAGATGTTGCAGGTAAAAGCATATAACTTTGTTTTCTTATGCTAGTTTTACATTATTTTTTTAATATATTTTCTACATATTGTGTGAGGTTTTGTCCTTTTTGTGTTTTGTTATGGTGATCTATGTTTAAAATTCTTTTTTATATGAATTGGATCATATTTTTATTTTTATTCATTCTTTGTCGACAAAAATAATATGAATGTGATGATCATTTAGGTTACTAATATACATGTTAATTCCACGACGAGTAGGACATATTGTCACATATATCAAAATATTGAAATTTTACTAAAATTGTGCTATTTTGCACTAAATTTATCAAAATGAACATTTGAATAGAAAAACATTTGAATAAAAAATTGTAGATAGATAAGTTGTGCTTGGGTAGCACGACTTCATTATTAAGAAGTCATCCTTTCCAAACACGACTTCAATTGAGTGCAAAATAATTTTTACAAAAGTTGTTAGGACACAATCCAACTATGGTTCAATGAAGAAGACTAAAGAAGTTGTTTGTTTAATCAGTATTGTTAAGTTTTTTTAAAAAGGTGAAATCATTAAGAACACAACTTCAGTTCAATTTGAATAATATCCAACCCCACCAACAAAATTGTCTTATCTATAATGTTGCACGAACAAAATAGATAGACTAGTATAAACAAAACAATATACATGGTTTGTCAATAGAATAGATATGGTCTACTAAGAACACAAATACTAGACAATATGATATTTAGACAATTTATAAGAGCAAAAAGACTAGACGATCATTGTCTTCTCCTATCTTTATATAGCCTTGTATCTTTCTTCTATAGTTATGTTATCAAATTATATGATTTTTCGAAAGTAATCATAATATGGGTTAGTAAGAAAAAAGATAACTTAAACTATTAATCTTCTTGTCCTAGATTTTTCGCGACACTAAAACAAGGCATCAAAGATTTTCAGTTGTTCAAAATATTTTCGTTTAGAAAATATATAAATATGTGTACGAACTTGATAAAAGATAATTGCAAATACTAATTTGATCAAATATGTTTAAAAAAAGATAAACCTTAGAGATATCCTAGAAAGAAAGATTAACAAAGTGATTTTTAATTTCAAACTTTAACTTTGTTTGTGCAAAATCTCTTTGATTGAAAACATAAATTGTATATGTGTATATTAAACAGAATTTGTTCAACTTTTTAATAAAAAAAATGATACACATTCAATTTGTTCATCCGATCGTCTAATGAATATATGCTACAAATTTACAAATCGTCTAATAGATTGTATAGCATACTATAGATTTTGTGTTTCTACATCTCAAGTGAGCATTTGTAGTAATCCAACGGAAAAGGAACCAAGAAAATCCAAGTTAGGAAGTCATCACTCAAAGATAATAACCAGATAGTGTTGTATACTTTTGTTGTGACTATTGTAAAATATACTCTCTTTGTTAGAATTCTTATTTTTTTTGTATTATTTTACGTACTCAAGTTAGTGTTTGATTGTCTAATGAAGATTTCGGGGTGAGAAAGTTGCATGTTGGAAAAAATGGGAGATTTCCTTCATGTGAAAGTGTCTTATTTGAGCAATTTTTCTAAAGCAAAACATTTTTGCCAAACAAAATTTCTCGTGGTGTCATTTTTGCTCAAGTAAAAGGTTCTAACTCAAGCAAAATATTGACGGTGTAATATGACTTATAACGGCGAGCTTTTCGCTCAAATGAAGAGTTTTCACTTAAGCAAAAAGTTCTCACTCACGCAAAATTGCAAGTAGTGTTGATATGACCTAAGGTGGTGAATATTTCATCCAAACAACAAAGTTCTCACTCACGCAAAATTGCAAGCAGTGCTGATATGACCTAAGGTGGTGAATATTTCATCCAAACAACAAAGTTCTCACTCTAGCGAAAGTTCTAGCCATGGAAATTTTCGCCCTAACAAAAATAAACTAGAAAATCAACCTACTATTAGGTTTATTTTCGCTTAAGCACAAATTTCTTTAACAGGTGAAAATCAATTTGATTGATTGGGTGATAACTCTTTTACAACAAGTGTACCGAGTCAAAAATAATAGTTTGTCTCTAAGGACGGATATTGAATCCACAAGAAACAATTATTTAAAATCTAATAGTAGCATTCACTAAGTATAAGAATATTACAATATTTTGATTTGATTTGATATTGACAATAGTTTGCATGAAAATTAAATAAAAGCAAAGTAAGCGAGTAAAAGATTTTAATTTAGAAAATTGGGAATGACGTTAATCCTTCTCACTCGTATGTAGTTTTAAACATATAACATTCCATCTTGATTGACATTGATGCAATATAAAAATCATTCATATTGATTCCTCACATACAAAATTATTAAGAGAGTCTCCTAAATATCAATTCCTCGCATATTTATAAAAAATCATTATCATTACGAACAAATGTTATAAAAAAATTAACATTCCAAATACATTTCTAGCATTCAAATATGTTAAACATTATCATTTAGGTCAGATGCTTAAATGTATGTTCCAGTCAAATCTAAGGATCAAAATCATGAATAGTTTCAAGCTTTGAGAATAAAATGATAATATCAGTCATCAATCAAGAACTGAATATTATAGATAAATATCACCTCAATACATAAGAGTTTTCCAAAGAAATGAATTAACCACTCATGGTGACTATAACAAACATGGACAACAAGCAAAGATGATCATGAGTGTTTCTCCTTGACAATTGCCTCCTTTAGGGATTCCTTCATTTGGTTACTCCCAATGATGTCTAAGGTTATTCCTTACACCTTTTATTTAACCTAATTGAGCTTAGACTAAGTGACATCTCGCTTAAGCGAGATATTACTTGCTTAAGCGAGTTTTACGACACTTTGTCTTTTCTTGACTTCAATTTGTCCATTCTTCTATAGTCCTTTGTCTCTATCTTTCCTTAAATTCCTGAAATTAGCTGAAAATAACACAAAAATGGAAATAAATCATTCTTATTCATCTCATGATCCAAAAAATTGTAAAAAGGTTCAAATTCCTAAATTAAAGATTGAATTATAACTCTATTAACAATTAAAGTCCATAAGTGTCTAGCTTTTTGCATGAGATATTACTAAATTATGACACTTGTCAGTTACTATTAAAATCCATTTATATATCATAATAAGTGTGTTTAATGTCTTTTTAACGGTTTGAATCCAAGAAGACCTATAGATAACTGATAACTCTTAGGAAGTACACACTCAACTCAACTTTTTATGCTCTATTTTCTCTTATAATCACAAATATCATATATTCTTACTGACTACTGACTTAAGCATCATATAGTCTTTTGCAGGTGGACCT
>Ga0123342_1008155_pt1 | contig 13392 bp, 9 predicted proteins | sample Turbeawhitnodule_FD_89960 | JGI IMG/M metagenome (GOLD analysis project Ga0123342, IMG submission 89960) | Root nodule microbial communities of legume samples collected from Mexico - Turtle bean Mexico white nodule | ecosystem: Host-associated > Plants > Roots > Nodule | place: Mexico: Nepantla...
TTAAAATTGCTGTACGGTTTTATTTTGGTTCAAATTGTTCTTGAGCTTCCAAACTGTTTTTAGGTTCCATTGAGTATTTTGTGTTGGCTGTTTTGTTTTTAATTTTATTTGAGTCTTATTGATGTTTTAATCGGTGCAAAGTGTTTGTGGTTGAGTCTTTTTGATTTTTGAATCCATAGAAGTTTTGTCAAAGTCATGTTCTTCCTACAATGTCATAAATTCCTAGTGGTGCCTTTTATTGTTGATTTGGTTGCTTGATTATGATTTTGAGTGCAGTTTATATTTCTGTTTTTGAAGCTTTGCTGCCTTTTATATTTTCGTATTTGAGTTCATACTTGTGTGTTAGTTCCATACAAGTTCTTTCCCAATAATTTTCATTGTGTTTTTGAAGTTTCCTTGTTGTTTTCTAATTCCAGTTTAGGATTTCTCTGTTTTCACTGTTATTGCGCTGGCTGGAATCTATCTCAGAAATTAATTATGTGGGTGAAAAATTCTGAAATTTTGGATTTGAGTAGTTGTATGTGTTTGAAAAAAAGTTAAAAAAAAGAATTACATTAAAATTCAAAATACAAAAAAAATGATAAATGAAATACAAACAGAGTGCAAAAATTCTAACTCTGGAAAAATGGTGATGCGGCAGTGATCTTGAAAAACATATTACAATTATTTGGCTCACTCTTTTGGTGAAATTCCAACACCTATTTTGAGCTAAAACATTGAAGTTTCTGTGGTAAAATTTTCAAGCTCAATTTTGAAGTATTATGTCCAGCATAAATTTGGGAAGTTGTGAAAAATTTACACACAAAAAATTTTGTAGTGCTGTTTAGGTTTTATTCATCTATTCTAGTTCCATTCACTAGGATTCCACTTTGTGTGCTACCTTTTCTTGTGTGCCTTAATTTTTTGCTAGTCAATTTTATTGAATACTCTTTGAAGTCATGTCAAATATCAATTCCCTTTGCTGTAGTCCTAATTTTTAAATTAAGTTTTGTTGCTTTAAACTTGCTTGACCTCTCTTTGGTGGAAGTGACCTAAAAGGTGCTTTGGTGAGTAATAGAGCTAAAATTTTGTTTTGGTGAAAGATATATAACTAAAAGGGAGCTGGATTAAAGATTCAAGGTTGAATAACCTAAAGAGACAAAGCAAGGGACAACAGCAACCTCACTTGAAAAACACACAAATATACATAAAGGAGCTACAAGTGAAGGAGTGCAAAGAATAAGACTTTAATTTTTGTGCATCAAAAAAAAAAATTTGTTGACCTAATTTCATTGCATTTCTTTGAGTTGTAATTTTCAAGAACTTTGATTAATTAGTGGATTAATACGCTTTAGTCGGTGAGTGTGTCTTCAAGGTTCCAAATTGCTAAGAAGCCTCACCTTAGGATTCGACTAGTTTTAAAGCTTTCTAGAGATAGCAGTATTCTTGTGTGTTTTATTGCTTTACATTGTTTTCTTGCATAAAACTTTGTTTTCATCTTTGATTGTGCTCTAAGTGAATTACTTAGAGAAGGGTTTGTGAAAGTATTGTGGATTAGAATCTGGCTAGGTAAGGCTTGGTACTTAAGTGATCCAAGGAATCCACCTCCCTTTCCTGGGAATCTACCTACGGTACTCCACCTATCTTTCTTTTGGTAAATTGCTTCTAACAGATAACTTTCAACATGTCTTCTCATTCTTCTAGTCCAAGTGAAAGTGATAAAAAGTCTATAAAATCTCTTTTAAAATAATTAGCCAAAGACTTTCAATCATTATCACATAAACAATTGCAACATGAGGCCCAAATCATAAAAGATAAAAAGGAAAGGGATGCTCATCTTGCTATTTTAGAAGAGGAGTTGAAAATTGTGAAAGAAAAGGATGAATACATTAGAAACTTAAAAAAAGTCACATGCATCTAGTTCTAGGTCGAGTGACTCACATGCTGAGGGGAGTTTGAGAGTTAATGATTATTATCAACCTCCACCTAGAAGAACTAGAAGAGAGAGCTACAAAGAGACTAGGGTAGACCTACCTCATTTTTATGGAAAGGAAAATGTTGAAACATGTCTAGATTGGGAAATGAAAGTAGAACAACTTTTTGCTTGCTACCATGTTAGTAGGGAGAGGAAAGTACCCCTAGCTACCTTAAGTTTCCAAGGGAATGCTATGTATTGGTGGACTGCCCTAAAAAGAGAGAGACATCTCCACAAGGATCCTCCCATTACATATTGGAACGACTTTAAGGGAGCCTTGAGATGTCGCCATATTCCCTCATACTACAATAGGAAGTTGATGGACAAGCTCCAAAGACTTCATCAAAAAAATATAAGTGTAGAAGAATATTGGCAAAAGATGGTGTTCTATATAAAAAGGGCAGGGATTAAAGAAAAAAATAATACCACCATATCAAGGTTCTTAAGTGGTCTTAATTTGAGATAAGAAACAAAGTTGAACTTTTACCTTATAAAGATTTAAATGACTTGATTAAACTTAGCATTAAAGTTGAAAAACAATTTTGGAGAAAACAATCAAGTCAAAAACAAAGTTCATACTTTGTATCTTATGACAAGGATGAGTTCCAAAAAGGGGAAGATCGTATAAAAGAAAAATCTCTAGAACCTTCCCAAGACCTATCCAAATATGAGCATATCTCAAACACTTGAGCTAGAGAAATTTAGTGTTTTAAATGTCTTGGTAAGGGTCATTTAGCATCTCAATGTCCCAATGAAAGAACTATGATCTTAAGGGACAAAGATGAATATAGTAGCCAAGAAGAAGAAACTAGTCAGAGTGAAGAAAATGAGAAAAAAAAATAAAGAAATAGAAAATCAAGAAAAAGCCCTTAGGGAAAAAGCTGAGGCATGGGAGAAAAATGTTCCTTCCCACAAGGTCATTCAGAAAGAAGAAAAATTTGAAAATAAAATTGAAAAGATACTTTTATCTGAACAACCTTTAGGCCTCCTTCTTTGTAAAGGAACACTTACATGCACTGCCACACTTGCTAAAGTTTGTGAACTACCTCCTCAAGTCAAAGGACTTTTAAAAGAATTTGGTGATGTATTCCTTAAGGAAGGACCCATTGGACTTCCATCTTTTAGGGGTATAAAACATCAAATAGATTTAGTTCCGGGAGCTAGTCTGCCAAATAGACTGGCTTATAGAACTAATCCTGAGGAGACTAAGGAGATAGAATCACAAGTTCAGGAATTGTTGGAGAAGGGCTAGGTTCAAAAGAGTTTAAATCCTTGTGATGTACCTATTTTGTTGGTGCCTAAGAAAGATGGAAAGTGGAGAATGTGTTGTGATTTTAGAGTCATCAATAAAAACACCATCAAATATAGGCATCCAATTCCACAACTTGATGATATGATTGATGAATTGCATTGGTCCACTATATTTTTCAAGATTGATCTTAAAAGTGGATAATACCAAATAAGAATCAAAGAGGGTGATGAGTGGAAAACTACTTTTAAGACCAAATTTGGACTATATGAGTGGTTAGTGATGCCTTTTGGACTCACTAATGCACCTAGCACTTTCATGAGGCTTATGAATCATGTCCTTAGAGATTGCATAGGTAAATATGTAGTAACTTATTTTGATGATATATTAGTTTATAGTCAAAGCCTAGATTCCCACCTAAGTCGCCTTAGGGAGGTTCTTTTAGTGCTAAGGCAAAATAGTTTGTTTGCTAATATAGATAAGTGTAATTTTTGTGTTGATAGTATGTTTTTAGGATTCATAGTCAACAAAAATGGGGTACATGTTGACCCCGAGAAAATCAAAGCCATCCAAGAGTGGCCAACACCACAAAATGTAGGAGATGTTAGGAGTTTTCATGGTCTAACAAGTTTTTATAGGAGATTTGTTCGTAACTTCTCAAGTATAGCTTCACCACTCAATGAGTTAGTGAAGAAAGACACTCCATTTTGTTGGACGGAGAAGCATGAGCAAGCCTTTCAAAGGTTGAAAGCTCAACTCACCAATGCACCCATTCTAGCTTTACCAAACTTTGCAAAAACTTTTGAGCTAGAGTGTGATACATCGGGAGTAGGAATAGGTGTTGTGTTGTTGCAAGGTGGGCATCCAATCACATATTTTAGTGAAAAACTTCATGGTGCCACCCTCAACTACCCCACCTATGACAAAGAGCTCTATGCACTTGTGAGGGCCCTACAAACATGGGAAGACTATCTAGTCTCAAAAGATTTTGTCATACATAGTGATCATGGGTCTTTGAAAGATTTGAAGGGTAAACACAAGTTGAAAAAAAAGACATGCAAAGTGGATGGAATTTCTTGAGCAATTTCCATATGTTATCAAATACATTCTTGTATTTGAAAACATGCAAGAGCTTTATAAAGAAATTCTGGATTTTGCACACACTTTTTCTAAGTGCCAATATATAGCACAAGAAAGTTTTTATGTTTTTGAGGGGTACATATTCACAGAAGGAAAACTTTGCATACCCCAAGGAACACATAGAAAACTCCTTCTAAAAGAATCACTTGTTATGGATCTAACCCCTTTTGCAGGTAATGAAGATGAAGAGCCAGAAGCATTTTCAAGAGGGAGGGGATGATGGAAGAGGCCCAAGCTCAGGCCCTAGTTCAAGCCCAACAACTAGGTCCATGGAAAAGAGAATTCAAGAAGATTGGTACTCTACTACTGATGGCAGAGAAACGTTTCTTTATATGTTCAAAGAGGACCACAAGAAGTAAAGCCCAAGCCATGAGAGCCAGTTTCTTTATTTCTAATTTCAGTAGACTAGGGTTCCTTTAGCATAATGGGGGGGGGTGTGCTTATCATTATAGCTTGAGTAAAGCCTTTTAGGGTAAGAAGTTAACCTAGCTTCTAGAAGTTTCCTCCTAGGGTGCGACATTGACTTTAGTCAAAACCCTAGCAGCCGCTCTTTTGTGTATTCCCCTTCCTACCCTTGCTCCTTGTTCTCCAAGGCACTTGTACCTATATAATGGGGGGCTTGGCTCATGTTTTGTAAGATCAATTTTATGAGTAAAATGTTGCCAAATCTTGCAAGCTCCTACTCCATTGTCTAGTCTCTCTAGGTTAGACACTTTGATCTTCACCTCCACCTTTCTCCATGTGATATGGCCCAACCAATCACTCTCCATACCTTTCATGCACCTACAAGGAACCCATAGCTCTATATGAGCCCTCCTTGATCCCTCACATCCATTGCTTCCGCCACCCTTTTCAAATCTCCAAGAAGTACGACCCATCTTTTGGTATCAACCTCTCAAAGAGTACAAATGGAACATGCCACTTACTTGGATCAAGCCTCATTTCATGGCACAGTAAAAAGCAAGCATGTGTAGCTTTATCCACTGCTGAAGCTGAATATATAGCTGCTTGTAGCTGTTGTGCGCAAATTTTGTGGATCAAACAACAACTTGAAGATTTTGGATTAAAGATTAGCAAAGTTCCTCTTCTGTGTGACAACACAAGTGCCATTACCTTGACAAAGACTCAAGTCCAACACTCGAGGACTAAGGATATTGAAATAAGACACCACTTCATTCGTGATCATATAACCAATGGACACTGTGAAATCAAGTTCGTTTCCACAGAGAGTCAACTTGTTGATATCTTCATTAAACCTTTATCAAAGGACATGTTCTATTCTCTAAGAAATGAATTGGGAATTCTTGATATGCATGCTTTACCTTAATTGTGTCTTCTTTTAATTTGTCTATTTGATGAGACAAATAGGGGGAGAAATGTTGTTGGGAGCTGTAATGTTCTCAATTGTGTTAAACTGCTTTAAAATTTGGAGTTTTAAAACTGTTGTTTTCTGGTTTACAAAATTTCATCCGGTTATCTCTGCAAAATAACTTATTGTTCTTATACAACTCTGCTTATTTGAAAACTGATGTATTGTGCATATCTGTTTTGGACTAGATTATTATGAGTTTTTCAGTGAATGCAGGATTCAACAAATTTTAAACAAAGAACATTCCTAAAAGCATCCCAAGGATTTGTCTCCATCAATTAGTTGGAGATTGTTGAAAATGGGAAGCTTTGATGTATCAAATCCTCTTGGAGCCTGAAGCTATGTTGTGTTTTAGGTTTAGGTTTTGTTATGGGGTTTAGAATCTTTGTAAGATTAGTCTTGATTTAATACCAATTTTTGAAAAAGAGAAGTTTAATACTCTGATTTGAGAGATTACCAATTTTTGTGAAAAGGTGTTTTTCCAAGTTTAGCAAGATTGTTTTTGAGCTTTTTTATGATTCAAGAACTGATCAATAGGGTTTTTGTTGTACTGTAATTCTAGGTGTTTTCTACCCTTGTTTAGTTTCTTGTAATTGTTCATATTACACTCAGTAAAACTGTTGTAAAATGCTGTAAAGTCAGTGTGATTCTGGCTTGAGCTGTTGGCTGTGTACAAAGAGGATGAGTAGGCTTTGTGGGATTCAAAGTCACCTCTTTGTGGTGTGTGTTTGTAATTTGTGATTGGTTACATAGTGAAATACTCAGTGGTTTGACTGAGGATTGGATGTAGCTCTAGAATTGAGTGAACCAGTATAAACCTTGTGTGTAATTCTCTTTATCTCTTCTTTCCATAACTGTTTGATATTTTCCGTGGTCATAAACAACCGGTTAAATCGTCATTTTAACCGATTATAATTCTGATATCTGTTTTTGTTTGTCCATTTGATTGGCTTTCTGAATTGCTTTTCTGATTTGATTGTTAAAGATTCAGTCTAAGGAAAGTATTTGTGAAAATATTTTATAAACAATTCACCCCCCTCTTGTTCTAGCCATCAATCCTAACACGAAACACTGAAAATAGTATATATCACAAATATCAGAGTAGGGAAGAGAGAGATGACACAAAACAATTATATTGATTCACTCTGAACCACAAGCTACATCAAGTCCTTAGTATAGCACTGAAAATTCACTAATGCAATCAAACTAGATTACAAAAAAAAACCAATAGTATTGATCTTGAACCGTAAAAGAACACACAACACTCTTAATAAGATCAGATATCATAAACACTATCTAAATTTTTTTACAACACAAAAAATATTAAAGAATGAATTTAGAATACACTTGAGTTTTACACAGTTGAAGAACAATAGACAAGATAACCCAAAACCTACTTCACATTGTAACAACAAGATTTCAATAATAATTCTAAAGGTCTTTGATTTTCTCTCTTGATTAGTATTTTGTAATCTCTTTTGTTGCTTTAAAAAGATCAGAAATCTATCTTTATATAGACTTAAAAGATTGTTAAATCAGTTTGATCATTTAATGAAATATGTTTATTGAAAATCCTAACAACATTATGTTAAAATCATTTAATTTATTTTTAAAACTAATTAATTGTTTTCATATTCTGTTGAAATCACAACATAAAAAAACAGTTCTTTATTGAAATAACTGGTTGATTTTATCTAAAAAAAAGACAAAAGAAAACATTTTTCTTAAAAAACCTTTAAGTGTTTTCAACCAGTCGATACAATATATCAATTTTTTAAAATATTTGTTGTAGTCACCAAACTTAAACAGAAGCAATTTCACATGATTTAAAATACGAATCAACTAATTAAAACTAACATATATTTGAAAAACAAAACATTCAAAAGAGATTTCAAATCAAATGAACTTGGGTCAAAACTAGATACAAATTAACAATACAAAATCTACCTAACTAGACACAAATACACACAACAATAGATCTCCATGATAGATTTGAAAATCATCAAAGTCTCGTTGTTCAACATGTTGGTCTTAAGTAAATTTCATCTTATATTTTTTTTGTTTACTTATTTTTTGCAATTAAAAAGAAAAAAATGCTTGTCCAGATTGATATTTAAACTTGTGTTTTCTATAAAAATAAAGAAACACTGGTGTAGAAAGACAAAATGAGTGCGGCTATTTTAAATTTATAAGGGCGGTTGTATAGCCGCATTTCATCAGCACGCACTTGTATATCGAAGAGATAAGAGTGCGACTATATAACCGCACTTGTATATGCCAAAACATTAAAAAAAAAATTAAAAAAATTTAAAACATCGTCAATCTTGTGTGAAGGCAACGTTGATGAAGAGTGGCACGGGAGCGCCAACAACGACAGAGGCAGCAGAAGTAGTGGCGGACAAGGAAGCAGCGACAAAGCAAACCAAAAAACCCACGAAGGCAATAAAAGAGTATTGAGCAATGCAAGAAACCAAACAATGTAAGAAAAACGAAAAATATTTATATATGAAGAGTGGCATGGGAGCGCCAGCAGCGGCAACGGATAGGGAAGCAACAATGGAGCAACGAATGCCAGCCAATGAAATAGTGCTTCGAGACCACCAATGCAAGGAAAAAAACATATATAAGAAAAACGAAAACATCTATGCATATATTTGTGAAGATGAAGAGGAAGAGAGCTCAAGAAACTTGCATTGGCATAAATGGAATGCAGATGCTGTAGAAGGAGATGAACTTAGAGCGTAAATGCGAAACGAAAGCAAAGACGAGAAAGAAAGTATGAAATTGTTTGTGACGCGCTTCAAAATTTAGGGTAAAAAAGGATTTACGAATGCGGCTAAAGGTAAAACCGCATTCGTAAATCAAAATAATTTAAAAAATGCCATTGCGTTTTTTACGAAAGCGGGTAGCGAAAAAGCCGCACTAAATAAAGAGTACCCTTTTCTTCTTTTTGCACTAGTGAAATGGGGAATTTCATTTGGTTTCTATTTATATTGACTTAGAATAATTATGTCTCCCAAGTTTCAAGTTAATTGGTATTTTCCAAATAATGCTTACTAGCTACAATTTCCAACACATTCTCTTTTTTAGGAGATTAAACGATCCCTACTGTTGGAATTGTCAATTGAAAGTTTGTCTCCTGTTATTTTATTTATAGGTTTTATATTTATTCATTTAACTAAATGGAAAGAAAAATATGTGTACAAGGTTGGCTTCACTCTATCTACATCTCAGGGTGCCTATTATTATTTACAGTTCATGTCTTACTGAATAAGAAGTTCATGCATAATATCTATTGCTTGTTTCTTTTTTAGTTTTGGTTATTATTAGTATAGGTATAGTTTGTGTTATAGATTTTAAGAATGTAACATTATTACATTGTAGTATAGCTCAATTAATATTAACTCAGTATTTCATGATCTAAACTCAACAAGGATCAAAGTAGTATCATATCCACCGCCAAATATTTTTGATAAATTAATTTTCATCAAGTTTATGGCAAACCATGGCCAACCTTCAATTGTCAGTGACCTTTACAGCTAAATTTAATATAATATTATTTTTATTTATTTTTTAAAAATTGAAAATGAATAATTTTAAACATATTTTTATTTATTTTAGGTACCGGATGTTGAAGTATAGTTCCATCCCAAACTAAAACAATGTAAGATCAAGCGGATGGAGCAAGACAGATTAGGATGTGTGTTGTATTGTGTAAAATGTTGAAAAATTTATATTTTGTAAATTTTAGGTTATCATTTTTATGCACTTGTATTTTGGTATACTTTAAAATGATATCTAAACTTTGATATGTGAATGAATTTTTTTTATTATAAATTTGTGTATGTATTATTGAATTATTTTATTAGTATTTATGAAGTTTAATTAAATTATGAAATTAATTTATGAAAATATGGTTAATTATATCATGAAAACAGGTTTAATTAAATTATATAAACAGATTCAATAAACTTACATAAATTGTTTTGACCAGTTAGAAAATTACGACATTTATAACTAACATAAATTACACTCTTAAAATGACCACTTTATACAAGGTGTTATATGGCGGGTGCTACGACGGTTCACAATAGACCTCCATATTATACTTTGTGGTGGCCAGATCTATGGCGGTATTCAAAACCGCCACACACGTAAATAGTGGCGTTTATAAATAACATTATATACAAAAATAACTGCCACCACATACACGTTTTTTTGTAGTGAGTTTTTCGTAAAAGAATTAGTTGAAATTTTTTCTAATACTTCCCGTTAAAATTTGAATCAACTACTTTTCTGAAATAATCACTATATATTTCTAACAGGCTTTATGATCAAAGTTTTAACCTATGTGGGAAAATCTTTAAATGTCAATTCAACCCCCTTCATGAACTTGGCTTTCTTTTTCTTTTTACTATTGGCATCAAGGTTAGTCCTTGAGAGTTATTCAATTTTATTTTAAAAATGGATGACTTTAAGCTTCCTTTTGTTGAACAAACGTTTATCAGCATACCTTTTATGTTTGGTGGCGTAAATTACTCATTATAGAAGGTCAAAATGAAGAAATTCATGGAGTCCATAGATAAAGGAATCTAGGATGATGTGGTTAATGGTCCATTTGTTCCAAAACATGTTGTTAATGGTGAAACTGTTGAAAATAAATAGTCTTAATGGTCTAATGTTGCGAGCAGGAAAGCTCATTTTGATTCTATGGCTAAGAATATAAATACATCTACTATAAACCTTGATGACTGTTTCAGGGTATCTCAATGCAGTTCAGCTAATGAAATGTGGGATATATTCAAAGTCAAACATTGATGACTCTTTTAAGGCAAGTGTACTGAGTCAGAAGTAATAATTTGCCCCTAAGGACGGATATCGAACCCATAAGGAAAAATTATTTAAAATCCTAATCGTAGAATTCATTGAGTATAAGAATGTGTACAATAATTTGATTTGAAAATATTAACATAAGTTTGCGTGAAAATTAAATGAAAAAAAATAAATTAGTAAAATAATTCAATTAAGAAAATTGGAATGAGGTTAATTTTTCTTACTCGTCTATAGTTTCAATGAATAAAAACATATAATATTTAATCTTGATTGACTTTGTTGCACTTATAAAAATCATTCATATTGATTTCTCACATACAAAGTTATTAAGATTGTCTCCTAAATATTGATTCCTTGCATATTTATAAAAACTTCTTATCATTACGAACAAATGTTATAAAGCAATTAACATTTCAAATCTATTACCAGCATTCAAATATGTTAAGCATTATCACTTAGGTCAAATACTCATAAGTAAATCTAAGGATCTAAATCATGAATAAAGTTTCTAGCTTTGAGAATAAAATGATAATACCAATCATCAATAAAAAATAAAATATTATAAATAAATATCACCTCAATACATAAGAGTTTGAACAAATTACTCTCAATCCCAAATGAAAGAATTAGCCACTCATGGTGACCATTACAAGCACTGAAAGCAATAGAAGAATATCCAAAGCATTTCTCCTTGACGATTGCCTCCTTTAGGGTTTCTTTCCTTTGGTTCCCCCTCCAGATCACACCTTTCTCTCTACTTTACACCTTTTATTTAACCTAATTGGGTTTGGTGTAAGTGACATCTCACTTAAGCGAGATATTACTTGCTTGAGCGAGTTTTTCGAGAGAAAAAGGCCAATTTTACTGGAGTGAACACGCTTAAGGGAGTCTTGGGCGAGTTTTCAGTGCTACAACTTTTTCTTTTCTGCTTGTCTTCAACTTGTTCATTCTCCTTTAGCCCTTTCTCTCCATCTTTCCTTAAATTCCTGAAATTAGCACAAAATTGGGAATAAATCGCTCTTATTCATCTCATAATCCAAAAAAATGTAAAAAGGTTCAAATTCCTAATTTAGAGGTTGAATTATAGCTCTATTAACAATTAAATTCCATAAGTGCCTATCTTTTTGCATGAAATATTAATGAATTATGCCACTTATCACACATAAAGCTACTTCAGATGTCAATAGAGCAAGAAAGCATGCACTTATACAATAGGGAGAAACAACTATTGAAGTGCAGAAACGATTCACTCACATTGTGAATCACTTGACTGGTCTAGGAAAGGTGTTTGATAGGGAAGAGTTGATCATCAAGATATTGAAATGCTTAGATTGGAGTTGGCATCCGAAAATAACTATAATATCTGAGTCCAAATATATGACAACATTAACTGTAACAACTTTGTTTGGAAAGCAGAGGGAACATGAGTTTAAGCTAAATCGGTTGAATGAACTGAAATCCAAGAGCATAGCTCTCAAAACCAATGTAAAAAAGAGGAATCCGAGTGTGGAAGAAGAGGATTCAGATCAGGATGAGGCTCTGAATATGCTCACAAAGAAGTTTAGCAGGTTTTTGAAAAAGAAAAATCGTGACAGGTCTTAGTTAAAGAAAAGGCATGCCTCTAATTACACCTATTTTGAAAGTGGTAAACTAGGGCATATGAAATTAGTGACCAAATCATCAAAGCAAGGGAAGGTTGTAGGATAGAAGAGTAGACAAAGACAAAAGAGCATATGGGTCATGGTATGATAATGATATATCCTCCTCTAGCACATCAGTTGCAGAGACTGGAGAAGCAAATTTATACTTCATGGTTGATGGTGAAGCCTCTAGCAGTAATTCAGTGCGTTCCTATTTAACTGAAAACTCTAAAATTATTATCAACTACTGCTTGCTTTTAATGAAATTCGTGAAGAAGCTAATAGATTTGTTGTTATTGGAAATAGATTGAAAAGTGCTAATAGTTGGCTTGAATCAAGGGTATCATTAGAAAAAGAGTTGAATGATTCTAAAGATGAACTGATTAATCTGGAAATTATATATAAAAATGCAACCTGTAAATGTATTGAATCAAGTAAAGCTAAAATGGTTTTTGATAATTGCAAAGTTTAGCAAGAAAAAAATAGAATATTTGTTTAAAACATTGTCTAAGTTCACCATGGGAAGATCAAATCTAGAAATTGTTCTAGGATCTCAAAATGATGTGTTTGATAAAGTCGGTTTGGGTTATAAATCTATTAAGAAGTTAACCAGTTTCTTTGTTCTAGAAAATCAAAATATGTTTCATTCAATAATTCTAAAAAGTTCCCTTTCATATATTTTTTTTATTGCATCAAAAATGGTCATTCATCAAGAACATGGAAGTTTAAATATTTCTTTGTTCTAAGGAGTTTAGCAAAATAGCTGCCTGAGGAGAGATAGTGATGTGAATGCAATAGCAAGAATACAAGATTCTTTGACATTGTTAGGAACAACTTGAGTTGGTCATGAATTGGCACTTTAATTAGAATTGGATCAATGTTCTAATTCAAGAACTCACCAAGACTTTGCACCGAACCAAAACTCACATGGAAGTCCATATATTTTCAAATTGAACCAAGCAATAAGAATGGAAGAAAACATAATTGAACTCAGCCAAAAACATAAAACTACCGAACATAAATTGAAGAATAAGCTAAGAAACACAAATTCAAACAGTGAAAAGGATGAAGAACACTAAAACAATGGAAACTACCGATTGAAATTGCAAGAGATGAAAGAATGAACACTTATTGAATGAAGCTTGCTGGATTTGAGAATTTGGAACTGCATTCACGCCACTTGGAGTCTTGTTCCAAGATAAGTGAA
>Ga0123342_1008156_pt1 | contig 13386 bp, 8 predicted proteins | sample Turbeawhitnodule_FD_89960 | JGI IMG/M metagenome (GOLD analysis project Ga0123342, IMG submission 89960) | Root nodule microbial communities of legume samples collected from Mexico - Turtle bean Mexico white nodule | ecosystem: Host-associated > Plants > Roots > Nodule | place: Mexico: Nepantla...
GATTGCACACAGATGTTTATACTGGTTCACTCCAAACCCAGAGCTACATCCAGTCTTCTCAGAAACCCTGAGGAAATCCACTAAGCAATCACAACCTTGATCACTTACACCACAACCAAGAAAATGACCTTGAACACCTCAAGACACACACTCTTCTTGGCCAACACACCAACACTGATTGCTGATCTTGATCCCCTCAAGAACACACAACCAATCTCAACAAACACAGAAACAAAACTTGATTCACAGAGTACAAGGATTACACTTATTGCAAAAGATAATCTGAAATCAATACAAGCAGAATCTTATTCCACAACTTTTATCAATCATAAACTTTCAGCAATCTCAGCTCTTTGAAAAACTCAAAAACTCTTAGCATAAACTTGTCAAAGATTTATTCTCAATTCTGTTTTTCTGAATTTATTCAAAGATATAGTTTATTATCAAATCTTAACAAACTCTTAAATTGCATTAAAAGATTGGTCAAAGCATTTAATGACTGGAGCGTAAGCAGTTAAATCATTAAAAGCTCAGTCAAAGATAAAACAGTTTTCTCGAATCAATCGGTTGTTTCCTCGAATCAATTGGTTGTTTTGGTTATAACAGCTTAACCATTTGAAAAACAGTTTTCAAATCTTTTCTTAAAACATCTAAGTATAAACAATCGGTTGTTTCGACAAAACAAAAACAATCGGTTGTTTTAACTTAGTTTGAAAACATTTTACTTTCACAAAGATTGAGAATGCTTATGCTTTAGATTCGATCAAGGGGTGGATTACAACACTCAAACTACCCCAGAACTAGACTATAACAGCACAACAACAGCAAGCACAGTCAAGGCTTCATCATCCTACAAAGGGTTTAGATTCTTCAAAGCTTGAACACCACTTGGTTCAACACAATTAAGTACTATATGTAAAGAGTGTATATCTGTAAATTGATTAAAGCGTACCTTACACCTCTGCAAATGGTTTATTTATAGTGTTGGTTATGGGACCTTGTTGTGATAAGTTGAAGAATATTTGTACCATCTTTCGGTCAGTATTTAGCTTATTTGTCAGAGATATTTCCCACATAATTAGAGACATGAATATGACTCATTAAGTGCTCTTGTAACTATCATTTATTATGCCTTGAGATGTTATTTGATATGGTCTGTCGGTCGCCAAGGCCGAGATTGATTCGTTTGGTACCGGACCGGTACATCATTATTTACATTCTATAATTATTCCTGAATGTTTTCTAAACTTGTTTTAATATGATTAGTTTATATAAATCAAAGATTTAATCAAAACAAGTTTATTATTTTGATAAAGAAATTTATTGAATAAAAAATCTTTTAACTCAAAAGTTTTCAAAAAAAACAGAGCACACATATTCATTGAATTAAAAGGTTTTTTGAAAAATATTGTAAGGAATTAAATCCAAGTTAAAACCTAAGTATTCTTCAACGTTTAAATCTTGTGTTAACTTAGAAATTATTTTGAATTTGAAAGTGCATTTACTATTAAAATCATGAAATAGAAGGATTAGATAATTCAAAAAAATATATAAGATATTTTTTCAGTGATTTTCATGTGTTTAAATGATGATTGACTTTAACATTCAATGGATTTTGAAAATATGCTTTGATATATTTAATGCTATTTAAGTTTGATTACTATCAATGATTAAAACTTATATATATTTAGAAAGTTTTTGAAAATGCATTCAAAATAGAAATTATGAAATAAGAAGGTCTAGATAATAAAGAAATATCATGTGCTTTAAATGCTTGAAGGAAAAAATACCTTAATAATTATAATTTAGTTTTGAATACGGTTATGCTTTATTGATCTTATTCCGTATCTGTATAGAAAAAATTTCAAAAAGTAGAGTATATGATTGATAATGTATTAACCATATATAAATCAAACTAAATATGTCTACACATAAATCTTTAATTTAAGTTAATCTAGAAAGTCTTGATAATTCAAAGATATTAGAAGTTATTACTTTCAGCGATGCCCATGCTTTAATCTAACGATTATATTAATTTATGATATTCACAAAGAGTTTCTAAATGTACTTTAGGAACATAAAGACACATACAAGTCAATATCCAGAATTTCCATACTCAACGCCTAATTAAGGAATCCATACAGCTGATGAACGAAATTGGTGCAATCAAGCATTAAAGTGTCATTTAGTCTTTCCTTAGAAGAAGCACACACAATGTATTTATTCCAAAAGCAATCATGTGTCAATGACGTATTCAGAGCTTATATCAGAACATTCCTAATTCAATGTCTAATACAAGGATAGAATAAATTCAATATGAAGAAGTGAACAACATGATTCAAGCTTCTCATATATATATATATATATATATATAAGAATCACAAGTATAAAAAGAACTCAAGAGTGCATTGACGCAAATATCAAATGAAGATGACACAAAGATTACTTCAAAGGAAACATTTCATGACTCGGCGTCTACTACATTAAAGGAGACAATGTGATAGATTGAATTGATAGTAACAAAGCTATAATGGTTTGATGTTCACATCAGAGATAGAAAGGAAAAAATTCAAATTGTTTCACATACTCAAAGACGCGCAAAATCTAATCAAAGTAGAATTTGCCTTATTTAGCCTCTGATGAGAAGAAGACGATGATAAATACACAATTATGAAGGATAATATTAAAGATATTTGAGATCACAATATTGAAGTATTAATGCTCACATTCGGGACAAAAGAAGAAACAATTAAAACTACACTCAAAGTTCAAGACGTAGAAGAATCAATCAAAGCAAATATCAAACGATCATGTGAACAAAGAAAAAAATCAAAGCTTCAATTGTCACATTCTGAAGACTATATATAGATCTTGAAGATGAACAAGACAACACACAATTGCAAGAGACAAGATACAAAGGTTACATAGTGCATTCTTATTCTTAGTATGTATAGTCTTTCTTAGAGAATTTCTATATTTGCTGTTTAGAGCACTTATTGTTTGGGAAGTGAGTCTTATATTGTAAATTATTCACTCTGTGGAAATAACCTTGTGAGCTTTCACTATTGCTCAAATGTTTCTCACTTATTTAGAGGTTTTGATCTCATGGGGAGATTAAGACTGGTTTCCTAAAAAGGTGTTTAATACTTATTACCTGGAGACATGTCTAATGCTCGTTACCTGGAGAGGTGTATAATACTTGCATTTGAAGAGGTGTATAATACTTGCATTTGAAGATGTGTATAATACTTGCACCTGGAGATGCGCATAATACTTGCACCTGGAGAAGTTTATAATACTTGTGTTAATAAAGGCTCTTAAGTGAGTTACTTAGGGGGACTGGATGTAGCCCTAGTGTTTGAAGGTGAACCAGTATAAAACTTTGTGCATACTTCTTTCTATCTCTTGCCTATTTTAATTTGTGATGAATTGGTGTTTTCGATTAACGAATTGAGTTCAGACTCCATTAAGGCCCCCTCTTCGGGAGTCAATTGTACCTAAAGATTTTATTTTTCTATTTATAATTATTGTCTTGCATTGTACAAATATTCTGTTGATAGTGAAACCAATTTTTCAAGGGAGAAAACTATTAATTGGATGTAGGATTGATTGAATCTAAACTAGTATAAATCCTCATGTGTTCTTTATCTTTCTATATCTCTCTCCCTTTCATTGATTTTCAATCTCTTGTTTCAATAAGATTCTCAAACTGATTGCATTCTAATTTTCAGATTGAAAAAAGTTTAAAGAAAGGAATTTTTTAAGAAAAAGTTTTTAAAATCAATTCAACCCCTCTTTAATATCTCACAGTTTCATTGACTCTATGAGTTGAAAAATGTTATTCTCTCAAAAAAATACATCTTCTTATGAGTATTTTGATTGTTTTGGTAGAGTTTCTTTTGATTCTTAGACGTTTGATGTTTTCCGTTCCTATTAGGTAAGAGAAGGTATTCAAATTTAATTATTAATGATAGAGGGTTATTAATTGAATAGTTGAAAATTATGATGGGAAATGTTTGAGTTGAATTGGATGTGATGATGCTTTCATTGGTTTGGAATATGAATTTTGGTTTGGGATAGTAAAAATGAAATATGAATTTTGGTTTGGGATAGTAAAATTGAGTTATATAAGCAACAACATGTAACTTGTACATTAGATGAGTGTATCGAGATCTTCTAAATTTGTTTTGAGTTTATCAAACACCAAATTCTAGATTGCAATTTGTTCCTTAAATTTTGTAGATTTGTTGTTTCTACATATCTGGCCTCAACATAAAGTTTTTACTCAAATATTGTTCAAGTGAGGATCATTAGTGTGGATACATTGGACTATCACTTGAGAAACTAAAATAGATGTTGAAGTGATAACATTTTTCACTCAAACGTCTTGTATGGAATTCAAATAAAAAAAATGAAACAAATTAATTTTCTCTCCTATAGCGTGTAGTCAAATTAGTATGGAATTTACCAAAAATCTCATTAATAATGCACATGTTGATCTATATGCTTACACTTCAAAATTTTAGAAACACAGTCTCGTAGATATTAAGTATCAACTTTTATGTTAAAGCAAATTACATCTATCTCCGAATTGCTTTTAAGATTGCATATATCTTTACCATTTTAATCCCTATACAGATATTACTTAATTCTTTGAAATACATTGCACTAATTTGTGTCACCTAAAAATATGTATTACATTGTATACCCTTGTAAAAATAGCTATTATAAGCATAAAAGACAAAATCACAACTCGTGAGGCTTACACTTGTTTGCACAATTAACGTAACCAAAATACCGTTGCCGCAGTTTGATATCAGTTGTTTTCTGAATTGTTTATTTCATTATTATTTTACTTTTCGATGGAAAAAGAAAATAATAATGGAAAATATATTTGGTTAGGTTTTAGAGCTCGTTTATACTTAACAATATTATTTTTTAAAATAAGTCCAAATAGAAGACAAGAAATAAAAAAAGGGCGTTTTCAATGAATTAAATGGTCTAATATGTTACCAGCAACGTCTCAATGTTTTATTTTCTTATCAGAAGTCATAATTGAACGTCCCACATTTGCATTTTTTACACACCAATGGCACAAACATGAAAATTTTACACTCTGGTTCATGTCCACTGCACAACGCATCATAATGGGAAGCACGTGGTGAAGACGGAGCAACGTTGAAAGAGTTAATTAAGGTAAACTAATCAGAAATTGAAGTTTGAAGTTTGATGTTTGGTTTGAAAAACAAATTTCACCTTATGGGATAATTTGGTCTTATATTGCTTATGAGACAAAAATGATGGGAAAATGAATGAGGGGAAATAAGAATAAGAATCCATGCAACTTTCCTCATTTCAAAAGTTTTCTCCTCCAACCCCACAGATTTCTTGGACCATCTCCCATAATATATGAAGCGCAGAAACTTAGACCCTTGTTTGAAATCATTCCAAACAAACAATCAAATCAATCCAAAATATATATTCTTTTACCTTAGATTATAATTCAAGAAATTTTTTGCCGAATCTCTACACCTCAATTTAGGTCTACACAGCTTTTAGTGTGTAATCATAATCCAGCTCACAAGATATTCTACACACACACACACACACACACATATATATATATATATATATACTGTAATTCTGCATCCCATATCATCCATTCTAAAATTGAAAATGTTTCATTCCTCCTTCTTGACCAATTGTCTTGCTAGACTTTCACCAGAGGAAGCTTCAGGAAATGCAGGCTCTCCAAGACAAAATAATCAATTTAAATGCAAGGTAAAGTTGCCTACTATAGACCCATACAGAGAGGATCAACCATTCCTAAGATAACACACATAACAGGGGCTTTATAACACCAGGCTGTCTTTCTTTGTTTTGTTTTTTACAAATGTAATTTTGGCTGAGAAAGAAAAAAAATTTAACATAAGCTTGTCAAGAATCCAAGGTTCGATTTAAGATTGATATCTGACCTGAGTCCCCATTGAACAAGAAAACTTCTAGAGGGACATAAGGCGAAGACATTGATGCTCCAAACCTGTAGCTAGGTTGTAACATTTTGCTACCTTTTGCGCATGAAATCGTTCTAAGACGTGGCCCAGTTCTCATTTGCCAGATCTGCACGATATTATCAATCAAGAAAACGAATTAAATTTCCATCAAGTAAATAACACTACAGGTAATGTTCAGTAGGAAAATGTTAAAATTTAAAAAGGTATGATGCTCTCTTTCCCTCACAGTGCTTCTCTTCACGGCAGAGAACACATACCCTAACTCACTCTACACTCTGAAATCACTTACAACCGAACACCACACCCACATTCACTCACAACTTCAAAAGAAGATTGTAGAGGATACAGAAAACTAGAGAACCTTTTCATTATTCTCCAAGAACATACAACAAGACCTATATGTAATTCTGGTTTTAACACAAAACCAGAATTAACTAAACAACAGAATTATTAAATTTGTTTAAAAAATTGTTATTACAATAGGTATTACAGAAAACTTGTTCAGTAATTTATGCACAACAACGGAATGAAGGGGGTCAGTGTTACACTGACAGTAAACAAGAGAAGAAACTGTTATGTTATAGCAATATGATTTTTAATGGCACAATTGCAGCAAACACTTACCCTTCCAATAGTTTTTATAAAAGATATGAAAATATATAGTCCACTTATAATGCAAGGTAAAAAACTAACCTCAATTATTCCTTTTCTAGGTGCATGAATAGCTAAACACAAGGAATAATCACTCTTTGATGGTTCAGAGTAAGAAGAGCTTGATGATCCAATATCTTTGTTCACCAACATCTCCATGAATAGACAGCTGGCATCCCTATATCCCTGCAAAAATACTAATTTTCATTTCGGTATTTCTTTTGGGAACGGTGAGGTGGTAAGGGTAAAAAAGTTCAAGAGCAAACCTTCCATAAGCGCACCACCACAAGTGCTTGAGTATCAAGCAGCAATATGCGACCAAGTGAATCTGTTATAGCAGCCAATGTACCACTGGGTGATAAGGTAAGCTTCTCACCTTTCCTAGGGTGATCTATTAAACTTGTCAGAGATGAAGCTGCATTAAACCATGAAGAAAAAAGTCAGATAATAGGATTTGAATTTAGAAATGGTGCCACAATAATGGAGAATATTAGCTCTACATTTTCTCTTTGATAGGGTCCAGTAGGTTCAGCTATATCTGTTTCTAACAGAATGTGCAAAGGAATCTAGCTAAGTATTCATTAATTTTTATGACACTTATAACGAGCTTCTTAATATTGCAATACATCAATTCCACACCAATGTTGATAATATACCGAAATGGAAAAGAGAGGTGTGCTGTAAATTGGTTATTCTGCAGAACTTTCTTGTAACAATCATATAAGTTTCTAACCATTTATTAATTTTTAAGACATTTATAACAAGCTTCTTAGCATTGCAGAACATCTACTCCACCAAAGCAGCAGCGATAAGATGCCAAAAGAGAAACGAGACGTGATCTAAAATAAAATGGTTATTTCTGCAGAAATTTACTTAACATTCATTTAAGTTTCTAATTGTAGAACACACTCCCCCGCCTACAACCTGCTCCCAAAAAAAGACAATAACTACAGAAGAACATGACATAAAAATGAAATATAAAAGGCTGAAAAGAGGTATGCAATATGAAGGCAATGAGATATGAACCCATTCTAGAAGCATTCCTTTCCATGTTAAGATAATAAAATGTAACCTATCCACTCATGAGGTTTTCAGCAGAAGAAGCCACTAGAGAGGGTGCATCCTTTTGCTTTGGTCTCAAACTCACTAGTAGTGTAACGTTCTTAAAGTCTAAATTTCCTAGTGGAAGTCCCTTTCTTCAAGTTATAGTTATAAAATCATTGCACCACTTTTCTACTGCCTGAAACAACCCATTTTAGCATGATAATACATAATTTTTTTTCCTTTTACAAGGACTCACCATCCTCTCTATTATACAGATAATAATTTGCAGGAGCCTGTTTTTTAATCACAGAAGACAAGCACTAAAATGGGTGTTACTCCTACCTCGGGCAAAAGGCTGAGGCTTCTGATCTGATTTCCTTGGAGGATTCTTTGGAGAGGACGGTTCACTCCCCCATATCAACTTTGAAAAAGAACTTAATGTGGAGAATGTCGCTGGTACAACTTTAGACAGGATTGCTCCCACTAAAGACCTGCCTTTGCTCTCAGAAAGTCTTCCCAAAGGATAAAAAAATAACAGGGTCAATATAATACTTATTACTATGACTACAAAAAGGATTTCATAGAGCATATCAAATCAGAGTACATATTGTTATAGAAGTAGCATAAAATTATATCAAATAATCCACCAAGTACCTGTATGCTGAAATCACAGCATCCTCTCCTACAGCCACTGCACAATAATAACGTTGACTTGATGACTGCCCAACAATAAAAGCAGCTGAATTCAAATACCAGAAATAATTTCAGAAAGCTCCCATTATCTACGGTTCAAACAAAACCACAATCATGCTGTCACACGATAAAAAGAAATGAAAGATAATCACAATATTGCCAAAAGTGATACTATGAGTGAGAGATATTGCCAGAGGGAAAAAGAAATTTCTAAAACCCTACCAACACCTGAACATGTATACCACAAATAAAAGACACAAAAAATGCGGTTTCACTAATCTTACATGATGCTAAGAGATACTAAATGATTTGATGATAGTTTCCTCCAATCACTCTTGTGTACCTCTATTGTCTGGATTTCATGAAAATAAATTCAAATGATCACCATTACCATGGCAGACAAAAAGCAATCAGTTAAGAGAATTTACCTGTTGTTCCATAAGTGGAGGTGGCATTATGCCAGTAATTGCTGCATCAGAACAGGTACCATTCTTACCAATATTCCACAACTGATAAGGTATTTTTACATCAGTATTTCCAAAGTCCTCTGAATCTTGGCTCTTTGGTTTTTGGTCCCAAAATCGAGAGTGTGCTTCTTCAAACCATTGCTGCAGCATATTCTGCATTTCAAAATAGCAAAGCCTACAATTAGACCCATAATCAGCTACCACAATCCAAAAATTCAGACTGCAATATTGACATCCAAATAAAATGGACTATTCCAATACCTAGAAAGGAAGAAACAAAACTTTTCCAACAGACTATATTTCAGGGAAGTTGTAATAGGCAAGATACAGAAACCAACCAGTGTTTACCTGAACATCAGAACCATCAAAACGGGCAATTACACCTGGCATAATGAGACAAAACTCTTCTGAAGAGGTATCTTGAATCAAATCTTTCTTTGTTCCACGAACTCTTAACTTTAAAACTCGTCCAGGATAAATCATCTACAGGGAAGAAAACTGATATAAAACCTATGATTAACATAATGCCAAAAAGGGGACAAATATGCATGCAGACTTTCATATTACCTGTTTTTTATACCTTACCTATTTGCAAAATCTTAAATTTGTACCACAAATTTCTATTTTAAACAGTTTTTTTGGTATTTTTCCCATACGTTATTGGTCAATGAAACTCTTATGTTTCAAGCGGTAAATATTTTGGAAAATGCTAGAAGGTAAAGAACAGAAATGGAAAATGATAGAAGGTAAAAAACAGAATTTCTGAAACACACAAAAGTATAAATTTTTTCTCTATCTTAGAGCAACTATTTCTCTCTTCACTCACTTGTGACTCACCCACTCCTGTCATAAATGGTTAACAAGTCATTCATAAAATACCATTATTAAAATACTTTTTACTTCTATACAGAGGAGGATGGATGAAGGCAGACTGATCCGGCGTCCTAGTAAGGCAGAGTAACCAGCACATTAGTTATTGAAAAATTAACAGTCAAAATTGTAAATAACTTTAGAGTTTGTCATACATACACGTGTTTGATTTTATCACACTTAAAGCACTAATTTTCTAATAAATGGTTGTCCTTACACTTTATCTCGTAAAATGCATCTCTTCACTTTAGAGAAGCCAAATTTGGTCCTCTGTCTGAACTAAGGATTTGACTCCGTTGAGGTTAGGAAATGTACTTTAGAGAGTAAAGTACATTAATTAGAAAGTAGAAACGGTTGATATTGTAATTAACTACAAATTTATCATATATAAACTTGATTCCATCACAACTCACAACCACCGATTTTGTAATCAACCATTGTGAGTGCACTCCTCTAAAGTGAACCTCCTCACTTTAGAGGGAGGCTCTGAAGCATGGGAAACTTCAAAGAATAAAGGATATATAACTCTAGCTTAAGACCTAAATCAATCTCACAAAACTAATTTGCAAAAGCCAACTTATAAGGTGAGGATTATCCCTCACTACATACTTCAATTCGACCACATGAGTAGTCAATGTGAATCTACAACACACTACTACAGCACATCTCAAACGTGAAATTTTCAAGACTTTGACATTTGTGGATGGTCCGATAAAGTGACCCACTAGACCCAGTACCAATAACTACGTTAAACTCTGATTTGATCCTAGTATTTGTGTTTAGGACATAACTCTAATACTTTAATTTGAGCATAGGACAGACACGGGTTGTGAAGTGGAAATTACCTCTACTTGTATGCTTTAATTTAGTAATATCATATTACTAATCAATATGGATCTCAAACAATATCCATTGATAAGAAAACCAATTATTGAGATTCGTGCAAATTACAAACACATGCATAACAAACTACGACATAAATCTCAACGATTACAACTGCAATTCATCACGCCTCGTTGTATTCAAACAATCACATCGTTCCAACTGAACAACACACACACGTCTTCCAGTTCTCAAATAGAAAAATTCTCCCTAAAAATCATCACACAGCGAACAAGACGCCGTAATGGCAGCAAAAACATTACCTGGCGATGAATCAAATCTCCCCGCAGGGAATAGAGCAGGAGGTAGCCGGAGGAGGTGCCGGCGACGATGACGCGGTGGTCTCGGAAGGCGAGCCACTCGAGGGCGGTGATTGACTCGGCGTCGATGGGGGAGAGGTCAGGTCGGATCTTGAGGGGCGGGGCGACGGCGGAGTTGGAGGACCAGGAGAGGAGGAGAATGGTGGAGCGGTTGGCGAGGAGGATGGAGTGGTTGTCGATGGCGCAGAGGACGTGAGGGGTTTCAACCAGCCAGTGAGGTTTCCCCGCTCCGAGCTCGCCCAGTTCATCGCAGGCTATGCACCCCAACTCCGTCTTGTACGATCGCTTCGCCATCGCTTCTGAGAGATTCTTCTACTCGCCCAGGAATTGTCTCTTCTACACAAAACTAAACGAATAATGGATTTTAACAGACTCAGTTATACCAGGCACAACTTACGTAAAGCTCAAACAATTATTCGGGTCGGGTTCTCTCAAAGGTGACTTCATATATCTTTTGGGTTTTATGGATTTTGGGCAAATTCACACTCATATTACTTTGCCAAATTCTACCTCCACCTCAATAATAAAATAATATGAAATTTCTTTTGTATTGTTTCTTAAAAAATTAAATATCTTAATTTTCTCCTAACCTCATACCACATCCTTTCATTTTTTTTATTCTTGTAGTCGGCACACCCCCTTATTTCTTCAAAGTGACAACACCTTCAATGGTGTCCAAAACTTGTCATTGCAATCGTTTGAGAAAGGAATGGTTGAAGCGGATAGAAGGACTTCCATTGTTGTAAAGGTAAGTTTAATTTTTCTGTTTTGTGAATCGTCATACCATTTTTGCTATTTTATTTTTCCTTGCATTGATTATACAATCTAGTTTTCGTTTTTTAATAGCATATCAAATTGGACAATCTGGTATGTAGAACTTGATTTGGGACATACATACTGAATTGTACAATCCGGTATGTATCATCAAATCTGGAGAATGCGTATTAGATTGTACAATTCGACTCCATTGAACCCCCTTCTAGAGTCAATTGAACCTTCAGAGTACTTTCGGGTACTTGGGGAATTCACTTCTTATGCCTTTGAGTTTACTTATATGGATAAGGTGGAGGAGTTTATATCCTCCTTTAGTGTATGTTCTGACGCGATGGTCGAGTTCATTGCGGCCAAACCTTGCACTAAGGGTGAGTGAGTATTCATGAAGCTCTAGTCTGATTGTTGGGGACTTCACCTATGTCTATGAGTACTTTCTCTGAGAACTTAATATTATGTTTCCCTTCTCACCTTTTGAGTATCGTATGTTGATCGCCATGAATGTGGCATCGAGTTAGTTACATCCCAATAATTGGGCCTTTTTGAAGGCTTTCCATGTACTTTGAACCTACCTTCAAATACGTCTCACTATAAATGCTTTTATGTATTTTTACCAACTAAAACATGGTTGATGAATTTTTACGGCAAGTGCTCCGCGTTGTCATAAATAATAATTTGTCTCTAAGGACAGATATCGATCGCACAAGGAACAATTGAATATTCAAGTAAAAGATTCACTAAATATAAAAAACAAAATAATAAAAAGTTGGTTTGAAGATTGTTATAATGACAAAAATTAACAAGAAAACAAATTAAAGAGTAATTGCTTCAATTGGAAAAGTAGGGATTAGGTTTCATATTTCTCACTCTTATGTATTTTGATTAACATGTTTATATTAATGTCCATTGTGTTTATGGACATTAGCGGTGATTGTAGAAATTAATGGTTTTTTTTCATAGAGGGTGGTACTAATATCCATTGTGTACCTTTTGTAGATGCAGTGAAAGTTTTTTGGTTCTATAAGTTCCTTTTATCTTCAGGGAGTTATGTAGGGTACTTTTGAGGGCGTAGTAAGCCTTCTTTCTACCAGCTAACAGAGTCTAGAGGTTTATTGGTGTAAGGTTCCATAGCTTTAGGTAGTATACAACATATATCTGTCTCTGTTTGGGTCTTCTTTTGTTCTGATTTGGTAAGTGTAAAAGGGTTGGGATACCCCTATGTATCCCCTTAATTTTATTTCATTCTTTGTTGATAAAAAAATGTTTATATTAAGTTTTTTTTTATTGAAATTGATGCCCCTAGAAAATTCATTTATATCGATTTCTTACATATAAAATTCTTAAGAATGTATCCTAAATATCAATTTCTCGCATATTTATAAAAACAATTTAGAATCAGACTCAAACATTAATAACAATTAACATTTCAACTCTATTTTTAGTACCCAAATATGTTAAGTATTGTTGTTTAGGTTAGAACCCTAAAAATACCTTTCAGTCAGATTTAAGATTCTCAAACACGTCACGATTATTTAAAAGCAAAACAACAATACCTGTTCCGTCCGGTTGACTGGGACGTCTTCGTGCGCGACCTCAACCGTCAGCTAGGGACTCCTTCCCACTGGTTACCTGTGGATTCCTGCAAAAAGAGGACAAAAGGGCGCCCTAGCGGCC
>Ga0123342_1008157_pt1 | contig 13385 bp, 2 predicted proteins | sample Turbeawhitnodule_FD_89960 | JGI IMG/M metagenome (GOLD analysis project Ga0123342, IMG submission 89960) | Root nodule microbial communities of legume samples collected from Mexico - Turtle bean Mexico white nodule | ecosystem: Host-associated > Plants > Roots > Nodule | place: Mexico: Nepantla...
ACATAGCTAGAAAATAGGAACTAATAAAGACTAAATCAAACTGAATCCAAGTGCTATGCTAACAGCCCTATAAAATAGGACATTTATTCTAACAAACTAACCACGTCAGAATTAACCCTATCACATACACAATATCTTAGTTTATCACACATCTCCTTTTTCTCTCTTTACTTCCTATTAACCCTCATTTACAATTTGGGTATCATTCAAAAGAAAATACAAATATAAAGAGAGTACCTAATTATGATGAGAACAAGAGGTAGAGTGATTGATTATATATTGACTAATCACTGTTTATTATTGGATGAATAAATCATAAGTCAAATAATGAAATGTTTATTGGTTAAGCACAAGTCTTTAAGATATGAGTCTTATATTTATTTTCAGAAAAAAAAAAAAAATACTACATGTTTGAATCTATAGGATTGAGCTTTATGTTATAAAAGTCTTTTTTTAAGTAAAAATATTCTTCAAATGAAAGGGTGTAGTATTATTCATCTATAGATGGATTTTAGTGATATGAATTAGGAATATTAAATATTTTTAATAATTTTTAACATTCAATAAATAAATATATTAGATATAAGTACATTTTAATTTCTCAAATATAAATTTTTCGTCTTTAAATTTTTTGAATCCTACTATGCTTTTTTTTCTTCTAAATTAACTTTGTCTTCCAAATAAGTATTTTAAAAAGAAAACTCACATGTAATAGGATATTTCCTGGTATAAAATGCAAAATCAAAATCATGGAATTAATTTTTAATTATTTAGCCAATGAGTAAAGTTTAAAAAAAGTCATAATAAAGGGATTAATTTCTAATATTTTGTAAATTATAAGAACTAACATACAATTAATTTCATTTTGAGAGAACAAAATAATCTTGTTCAATATTTTAGAAACTAAAAACATGTTAAAGTTAATATATCATTTGTTTTTTCCCATCTACTTTAGTTTAATTCAAAGTTCATTCAATGTATCAGTTTGAAACGTAATTAACCCTATAAAGGACTAGACAGTTCCAAATTGTTGTTACATTTGCATTGCACAAATGGGTATGGAATATGTAAACAGCATGATATCAAAATAATTTCATTTATCTTATTGTGATATTTATTTGCATTATAATAAAAATTAAAAATAAACAAAGCATATATGTTTCTGTGAGATCCAATAATTATCAACAGTCCCAAAATGTTTGTCTGATAGAGAAATGTGAAAATTCAATCTTAACAGTTCAGTGAAAATGGACAATAATTAAAATTAAATTTAAAAGAACTAACATCAACCATTTTCGTGTTAACTTCTCAATTCTAACTATATATATGTTCCAGTCAATAATGAGTTAAAAATAATAATTCAAACAAAAAATAACACATTTCAACATATTTTGTCCTCACTTTTTTTTCCTAAACTGAGAAAAATTGAAAATAAAGTGAATTTTTATAGTTGCATGTGTCAGTGGAAATGCATTTTGATGAGTGACTGAAAGAGATAAAGATGAAAAAAAAAATTGAAAAGGAGTAGAAGAGGGAATATTCAAAAGCTTATTAAGCTTCATTTCAAAAAGCTACTTTTCTTCCTCTCCTTTCTCTACGTGTTGTGTGGAGATTATTCTATCCAGGTAACATTAAAGCAAGAGAGAGATATAGCAGATGAAAACTAACATATACCTCATAAGATTAAACATATTAACAGAAAAATGCTTCTATGAATGAACATTATGTTTGAATTTCAAAACATAGTTAGATTAGAAGATTTTATTATATATAACTTGATCTTTATAAACCCATTTTATGAGTTTCAGTCGACTTCATAATACTTTCGATCATCATATTGATAAAGCAAATTATGTATACATATATATTCATCACATACACATACCTATGAAAATCAGACCCTAATAAGAAGGACAAAGATGGCAGATAAACCAAATATACAAACATACAAATGGTTATGAAATGAGTTTCATGCTTTACTAAGCTAGATTAACAACATCACTCCATCAGCAAGAACAAGAATCCATTAGAACTCTAACAATTAAGCTATATATCTATATGTATATATGTATTCTGCATCTGCATACTACAAACTAGTCATGAACCCTGTGACTTGAAAAGGGTGATCTGAAACTGAAGTTCAAACTCCACTTGGGGTAAAACTTGAAGCTGCTACACTTTTAATTCCTGAAAAGAAAAAGAGCTCCATATCTGGTGAAGCAAAAAATGCAATTGGGGATTTCTTGGTGGAGCATGTGATGGCTACCCTTCTCTTCTTAGGAGCTGGTGGACATGTTGAGACTTCTGGTATTCTGAACCTTTTACCCTTTGGTGTACAACATGTATCTTCCTCATTATCATCATCCACACTCTTTATTACTTCTTTTGTACCTGAAGAAGAATAAGAAGAAGAAGAAGAAGAAGTAGGAGTAGCATAAGACCTTGCCATTGATTTTTTCTTCTGCATTCTTTCCACAACTTTCTTACACTTCACTAGTGTTCTTGAAGAAGCTGGTGCCATGTAACCTAAGCTGAATCTTAATGTCAAAGGGTCTTCTCCTTGAAGAACTGCACAAAGATTAGTTGAAAAGTTGAGATTGCATATGAAAACGGGGGCACAAAGAAAAAGACCCTTTTGTAGGGTAGAGAAATCCTATAAGGTCAATTTATCTTCTGATTTTTAAATTAACATGAAAGATTCTTCATGGTTGAAAAGTTACGGAGCTGACATCACACAACTGCAAAAATAAATAAACAAAAACAGTGCCACAGCAGCAACCTACTGCCACTTAGATTAACACAGATTAATTAATATAACTTTTATATTATTAATATATTTTTACACCTTATTTTTTTACAACATGCTTTTATTATTATCACATCTATTATCTAAATCATTTCATATTTTCTCCCTCTCAAACTATTGTTTATAACTTTCTGTATACTATTAATTTACACACAAATACAATTCCTCCAAAAAAAATCTAAAAGAAAAGTTGGAATTAAAGTTTTTTAGCAATGTTTGATGATGAATGTAGCCGGTCCCAGTTAACACCTTTTTCTAACTCTACGCGTTTCTTCTAAAGCTTTTTCAACTGAACCTAAACTTTATGATCCAGGTTCTATAAGGTATCCCCATTTTACTCCTTTTTTTAATACCAAAACTGGGAAATCAAAAAGATATCATCTTTATGCTTATATTTTCATTTTTCTTCTTTTTAATTTTCAACTAAACAGTATAACTTTTTATAAAATAAATACATATTCCTTTGATATATACTCTCTCTCTCTCTCCATATCTAAATAGTTCTAATTTAATTAGAATTTAATTTTCAATCTCTTATTTTTTTTATATCAAGTTTTAAAGAAGTTTTTTTTTAAATGTTTATTTTTTAAATAAAAACAGCCCTCTTAAATGTTACTAAGTAATTATTTATTTATAATGGAGAATGATATGTAATGAGTAATATAAGAAAAGTAAGAGACACAAAGAAAAGAGGGTATAAAATAACCAAAAAAAAATGAGGGTAAGAGATAATAGGGATATTATTGTTCCCTGAAGATGATGACTTTACGAGTTTGTTTATTCCATGAATTGTCTCAAATTAAGGACGAAATGGATTAAAATTTGGCTAAGTTATGGCAGCCAGTGATTGTCTTATATATGGTGTATTAGATCACGTATTTTACCATACAAAGTTATGATGATCTTCTTCCAGACACAAACCTAATGTATATACAATGATATATTATTACTTTTGGTTATGGTGGGTTGGTTGAGATTTCTTGCTGATTCAAAATTATAATTAATGAATTCCAAGTTCAAACAATTAGCATGGCCCTAAACAAAACGGACAACCATTTCAAACAACTTTTGTGGGTGAGAAACTCAGCAAAAACAACAAAAGCAAAAAACCCTAACTCAAATTTTGGATGCATAATATTTGTATATATTTACACGTATTTACAAAGCCATTAAAAATGTATTGAAGGTTTTAAAAGAGTATACACACAGTGCAGAATTTGTAGAGAATTATTAGGCATCGACATTTGATATAATACACGAAATGAAACACATAGTTTTAAAATCTCTAATCATTGCATTAAAGTAGCATCAAGAGAAACCACTTTTGTATCAAAAAGTTGGTCAGATTCTATGTACATGAGGTTCAAGTTTACAACACTTCAGTTCAGCCTAAAGCTAACGGGGTCATGCAAGTATATAATACTCTTTTTTTCATTTTAAATTAGTGTATCGATCTTTAATCAAATTATTGTTGTTTTTTTGTTTGGATTATTGTGAACTTTTATCCAACCAAGATGTATGTATAAGGGTTGGATTACTTTTGAAATAATTTTTATTTATTTATTTATTAAAAAAATACAAATCTATGAAAAAAATACTGATTTTTATTTTCATTTTAATTGTTTTTCTTTTTTTAAATGATTGCTGTCATTTTTATAATATTATAAAAATTATTATAATTTTTTCAGATTTTTTTTAAAAAAAAAAACACTCTTTCATACCCACACCACATAGTTACGAGATAGCATGCATTCAAAAAACTGGTTCATCTAATGGAAAGTTTATGGTTGATTCTCATGTATGTAAAAATTTGTCTAACTAATTGCAATCACATTATTTGCAAATAGAATTAGTCTTTTATAATTAAAAGACGATGCAATGAAAAAAAAAATCGAGACAAAAGATAAAATGAAGGGAAAATTATATTTAGATTTCCTTTTGTTGAAAAAATAAATCATTTTGTTGAAAAAATGATTTGTCGAAATTAATAAAATTATATCTAATTACTTATAACCATCCCTATGATTCCTCTAAAGTGTTAAAACAATCACCAACTTTCCAAAATTCCGCTGCCCAAATATATTTGAATAAATATTGTGAAGAACATAGATCCTAAAAATCTCTAATCATCACTATTAAAATAACATTCAAGGGACCCCTTTATCTAAGAGTGAGTTGTATTTCATTTAAAAAGCTGAAGTTTACACTCTTAGATAAGCTAAATCTAGAACTCCTTAAAAAAAGTGATTGGAAATTCTACTAGCTTCTAATATTCACACTAAAATTATTAAATAAAAATTAATTTTAAAAATAATAATTAATTAATTATTATATTGATTAAATTATATACTATTTTTTAAACTATTTTTTTATATTTAAAATAATTTTTATTACTAATAAATAATTTTTAAAATGGTATCAATTAGCTATTAAGTTTTTAACTATTAATTTAAAATATAAAAAATTAGTAACTAATTTAATATCAATTTAAAAATTTATTAATAATAAAAATTATTTTAGATATCAATATATTTTTATTATGATAGTATAATTAATTATTATTTTTCTTAATATTAGTTTCTATTTAATGATTTTCTTATAATGATAAATATACAATATTTAATAAAAAAAATGAAAATTAGTTTAGATATTTAGTTTTAGTTGAAATTTGGCACATCTTTAAAAATAAGTAAATGTAATTATGTATATTCGATTTATCTTTGTAGCATTTTGAAATGAATGATTTATTATTGACATTTTTAATATTATTTAATCAATAATTATATTAACTATGGAAATAATTGTATTTAGTTTTAATTACATGTCAAATAAAATCACACGTTGAATTGAACGCTAAGTACAAACTTAATTAACATTAATCGTTAGTGATAATATCGATGCACCTAGGATTCCACTAAGGATTTCTTTGAAGTGTAAATTAACTTTTACTATAAGATAAATTTATATAATTGTGATCATAATGCATAAATATAGGCAAACTGATAAGGACATTTGGCTTTTAAAAGGAAAAGATCAAAGAGAAATTACATAAATTATGCAAAGTTAAATTTACCTTGTGATTAAGAGATTAGTAACAATTTCACAATGATGGCAAGTAATCATCATACTAATATGTTGACCATCAAACTTAGTTTTCGTAAGTACTTTACAAATTATCAATTCTCCTTTTTAGCCAATATCCTGCACAACAATATCATTCTCTTTTTATTGTTTGGTTTAAACACATTAAGATTCTCCAAAATTAACCAAGTGCTTATAAATATCTGATTTGTTTTTAATATACCTTTTTAATTTATTTTTTTCAATATTTTTCCAAAAATATTCATTTTTTTTAAATCACCTAAATTATTGATATTTGACATAAAATGAGACATTTACGTCGAGTGTAATTTTATCGTTCCATTTTAAGATGAGGTTGAAGAGATAGAGAATCATAAATTAACTTTTGTGTTATTAATTAATAATTCATTAATATTTCATGTTTTATTTTTACAACAAAATTTTGAGATTCCAGACGTTAAGGTGATGAAGAAGAAATTTTGTTAGACGGTGAGACTTCAATACTTTCTTGACATGAAAATATTCTTTTGAAAAGTATAAAGACGGGAATCTATGTCTAAAGTACTAGATTACTGAGGAGTTTATCGATTGGACTCCAATTGATAACTTAAGTTATTGATAATTTTTGTAAGGCTTAATTAAGTTTTAAGTATCTCATAAATTTGAGTATTTTCAACTAAGTTTGTATTCAAATTTTGTCATTCTATTGAGTCCTCAAAATATTTTTTATTTTTGTCTAAGTATAATGTTGTTTAATTTTGTTGTCAACTAGAAGACGTGATTGTTATTTTTGTATTTTCATCTCTAAGTAACACTAATCAACATGCTTTTTCTCTCTTCAATCTCATCCAACTTGTTGATCAACTCACTTCTTCGCTCTCCAAGAGTAACTTGACCGGTGAATTTGAAGAAATTAAAAAGAGAAAGACCAATTTAAAGATAGAAAGACTCAAAAGTAATCACGTTATATCTTTGACAGTAAAATCACAGTATATTTAGACCAAAATAAAAAATATTTTGAACACTTAATATAATGAATTTTTTTAATAAAAACTCAACTAAAAATATCTAAATTTATAAATACTTACAACTTAATTAAGTTTTTTGCAATTACATATATATTTAATTATAGTTTTTATAATCTCATTTTCTTATTTATATTAGACGAGAAAATAAAGTTTGGCCAAGAATAATGCACTCCATCTATTATATCTAGGGTATGTGCATTGTTTTCTAATTGCTTTATATATAAACTTTTATAAATAATAATGTGAATTGTTTCTCATTTTGGTTGATGTAAGTTGAATTATTAAAATCTTAATTGATTTCACATAACATAATTTGACCTTAAAATCTAATTTCATGTAACTTAATTTGACCTTAAAATCCAATACAAAATATTTCTATTTATAAAACTTTTATTCTCATGTGAAGAGAGTGGATAAGTTATATTCATCTAGAAAATATGAAAGTTATCTTGTAACCTAATAAGTTTCATTCTTTTAGTTTTCTATTTTAATTAATTTAGAATTTATAAAATATTCCTAAAAATGTAACAAAACTAACCAACCATAGTTTTAGACCTACCTAAAAATAATTTTGCAATCATTACATTTTCCAGAAATTAGATTTAAAAAAATATAAAATCACAAAGCAAACGGCTCCTTATATCTTTTAAAGCCGACAATTCAAAAGTATCTCTTTTGTTGACAAGTTTGATTGGGCTACGTATCAATGTGAACACCATTCATTGCTTTTAAACATTTTTTTATTAAGTTATTTAAAAAATAAAGGTTTTGTAAAATTAATTTTAATTACGGAATAAACTAAAATATTTTTTTGCTTGAAAGCTTCTATATTGATTAATCCAACTCAAACTACAATTAACTTTTTCTTTCAGTGATTCACACTTCAAAAGAAGTAAAAAAATAATAATAATTTTAATAAACCAAACAAAGCACAACACTGTGTGTGAGTTGAACTTAGAAGTTTTTCACCGACAAGGCTTTTTAAGTGAAAACCTTATCTTCTTTTTTCGGCCTTTTAGAACCGTGGGAAGGGGCTGGTCCTACAAACTTGAGTCAAGGCTTTTTAAATTTTTAATAGATATTAATCTCTAATTTATACAAAACATTTTAATTATATAAATACATATAATAATATTTAATACGTGGATATTTGATATCCGTTTAGTGACTATTATTTGAATTTATTTAGAATCAAATATTAAACTATAATTATTGATTAAGAAAACATTAGTTATTAAAAAAATTATTTCCAATTTTATTTTATAGATTAAATTTCTTTTAATTTACACAATTAAAGTTATTTAAAAAATATTTTTATTTAAATTTATACTTGACGGTATAACTTATTTGAATTTTTATTTAAATCAAATTTTATTTATACTAATATTTTATGATAATTTTTGTTTGGATTATACTTTACATTAAATTTTTAATTTAACTTTATATTTTAAATTTTCATTTTAAAAATAAAAAAGTGACCACGGAGATCCATGAATATTCTCAAAAATTAAATAATTTGCAAATATTTTTCAAAGAGGTAGTCAACAAATTTTGTTAAACAAGATGATTTGGGAGTATCCCCGTCGTCTTTAATCCAACGAGAGTTTTGAAAATATGGGATTACGACATTTTGACCTTATTTAAAAGAAAAGAAAAAATAATAATGCTAAATTAATATATATATATATACAAATTTAACTTTTAAATATAATAATTTTATGCATAAATTCTAATTCTAATGAATGTATATGCTTTAAAAATATATTATTAATTATTATTTTTAACAACCGACTAAACCAATAACTTCCTTATCAATTCAACCAATCTCCATGTATAAAACATTTAATATTATTTTTATTTGATGTAAAATTTTCAATCCATTCTCTTATCTCGAAAATACATTCTCTCACGTCGAGACCTGTCAACTTATTCCAATAAACTTTTATTACGATAGACTCTATATGACTCTAATACCATATTATGAAGTAAGCTTTAAATTTAACTCTTTTTTACAAAATCATCTCAGATAATGAGATATACACTTATATACTTATATACTATGAATTTTTTTTATCCCTAATCGATATAGAATATTCAACAAATGGATAATTCAGAATGTAATTTTTACACCATAGAAAATGAAAATATCTGTAGGTTCGACGACTTTGGAATTAGATCCTTTGACTTGGCAACATTGTAGCAGCCAATTGTGTGCTTTGTAAAATACCAATTTTGTTTGTTAAATTTGTGAAATATTCATTCATTGTGTGAATAACTAATCTTTCTCACATAACCTAATTGATCAATTTGAATAAAGTGCATAGTTATTGAAAACAAGCAGACTGTAAACTGAACTTCTAATTATAACAAACAGCAATGTTCACACATACCAAAAATGTTCATTAACTTAAGACAGATGCTGCAGATCTGAAATGAACAACATTGTCTTCCCAGTTGAACTACCATTAAATGGTTAAGGGACAAAAAACAATGAACATGGTTTCTTGTCTCATCTAGAAGTTAGTCCACTCCTACTATACACATCAAATATAAAGGCAAAGCTAACAAGTAAAATAAATGAGAAAAAGAAAAAAGTTACTAGAATTGGAGCTAGCATCTACACTTCCAACTCTGAAACATTTTCTTCTGAATCATGTACCTGCAATGGCCTCTGAAAGGCAAAAGGAGGTGGTGGAGGATCAACACTCAATGTACCATCAAGTACTCTTACTACCTCCCCCATCGAAGGTCTCCTTCGTTCATCCATTTGAAGGCACCAAAATGCAATTCTCAACACACGCTCCAGTTCCTCTGAATTGTAACCCCCTTCCATTCTTCTATCAACCACATTCACAACCCTCTCTTCCATCCACTCTTTATAAGCCCATCCACAAAGTTCAACATGTTCATGATCACGACACCCGGTTAACAAGGTTAAAACCACCTTGCCAAAATCCTCTACATCCTTCTCAGCTGAAAAACCACAATATGTTGCCTTTCCATCTGCTATAGCAAACCCAAATTCACTCACCTTGGCCACCAAGTTTTTATCCAACATAACGTTTTCACATTTCAAATTTCCATGGCTTATGAACTCCCTGCACCCTGAGTGCAAATAACATATGGCTTTTGCCACACTTGAGCATATTTCAACTCTCTTTCTCCATGTTAGCGTCTTGCTAAGAGCAGGATCATCTATGTACTTGTCCAATGAACCCCTTTTGCAATATTCATACACCAAAAACCTGTGATCAAACTCACAACAATAACCCTCCAGTTTCACCAGGTTCTTGTGGTGGATGCTACCCATCTTCATAACAGCACTTCGGAACTTCCTTTCCTCCAAGGTCGCGTTCAGGTCTTTAAGTGCAATGGGGTCATTGTTTGGTAGCAAACCCTTGAACACCTTTGGCCCAATTTGATTCTTGAAATCCCCTGTGAGGCTCTTGATTTCTGAGAAGGAGAACACAATTAAACCCTTTGAGTTTGTGCCTGTGAAACCTGAAGTGGCCTTTGGCCTGGTAGAGTTTTTTCTTTTGTAGATGAAGAACATGATTCCCAACTGGAGAATAACAATGATGAAAAATGTGCCTGTGGCAGCCCCCATTAGGCAAGAAACACAGAGAGGAGGAGGTGGTTCAGAAGGAGGAGATTTTGTGAGACTTGGATTTACAGCAAACGGACCTGAACATCTCTTAACAAATGATATCGAGCTTACAGATGGACCTGAATAACCAGTGACATACCCAGTTTTCTTTATTGAGCATTGTGGAGTTCCGTCATTGGAAAAAGTTGCAGCTGTACAGTGCGAATCATTCAGACACAACTGTTCACAATGCTGCAAATTACTTGTGATGACAGAATTATCAGGAGGGTAGAATGCATATAAATATGTGTTCTTGTATGCTATCATATTGGTGCCAGATGCACACTCTCGTTCAAAGGGAACCAAACATTTGTTACCCCCAGTTACCTGAAACGGGCATTTGCATTCAGCAGAACCTGAGGCATTGAAGACACAGACACCAAGTTGACCACAAGTTGCAAAGACCTTGCACTGATTCTCAACAGCTTGCCAGACCGATCTCCACAATCCCAAACTTTCAACCCAAGAATATAACCGAAGATTTCCATCCACATCGAGCCGAAGATATCTGTAATTCACAGAATCATTGTGATCCTCTCCAAATGCAGACCAAATAGGTTTCGAACTCCGGTCTCGTAGTTCTAGAGCTCCACTGGTTGTAAGGAAAGCACTGAGATTCGAAGCAGAAGAAGGGTTTTCACTTGTCCAGTAGATAACATCACTTTCCCAATGTAGCTCCAAATGCCCAGAAGCATTCATGTGAAGACTATAGTAACTGGACTTGCTATTCTTACTTGCAGGTGCAGCACGAAGCATTTTATTGGGAAATAAACTTTGTCCGGGGAGAAGTACATCAGATGGAGTCTCAAAACTTTGCCAAAGCATGTGTTGCTCTTTGTCCATTAGAACAAGATTTCCATTGTCAAGAAGTGAAGCTGAAGCAACAGATCGGCTACCCGTTTTGGTGGTCCAAACAGAAGCTTTATGCAAGGAATCAAACAGGACCAGTTCCCCTTCTTGAGTGAGTTCAAAGTAGGACTCGTTACCTACTGTGACATCACCCCCAGCAACCCAAACCATAGCTTGTCGGCTATATGGTATAGAGTTGGAACTGAATCTAATTCCAACACTAAATTGGTTGGGTTGATCTGAAATGTTGAAGAATCCAATTGCAAAATCACCATTGGAGGAAACCCAATAATCATTGTCAGCCACAGAAAGTTTGGAACCCAAGGGAATCTCAGCTCCCACAACAGAATGCATCAAGAGGCCAATGAGTACACATAGCAAGAATGGTGATCTAAGGAGACAATTCCCTTGTCCAAGCATATCTAGATATGCTTAGAGGGGCAAATTAAGAGATACAACAAACAATCCCAAACCCCAACTCTCAGTTACATGTGAAAGACATTGAACTCCATCTCAGCAATTATCAAAAACAAATGGGAAGATGGAAGCTAAGATAAGCTAAAGATTGAGGTTTTCTGTTTTCAAAGCTCAAAGTGCTGTTCAGAGGTGAAATGATAAAGAACACAAGACACAAAATTTCTAAGAATATTAGGTAAGGAGTGAAGACAAATTTGAAGAGGTGAGGAGAAAATCTCAAAAGATCCAAGTGGGGCAGAAAAAGGAAAGGTTTGGTACCTTAAGGAAGAGTCAAAAGCTCAGAAATTCAAGAAGCCACCAACTACCATTCTCATCACAAAAGCTTAGCCATTCCCAGAGACAAAAACTCACAAGGGAGCAAGATATGGACTTGACAATGCAACCTCAAACAAGAAAGATTTTGGAGCCATGTGTGACTTAGCTGCAAGAGGGAGATTACTAAGAAGAAGCACTTTTCCTTCTTGCACACAGTCACAGGGAGAAAAATGATGTCTCAGAAATAAAAAATTAAGCTTTAAACTGAAATGTGGCCCAAATTAGGCCAATGAGGAACCCATTTTCCAGTATACAGTAACTTTTCTGTGCTCAAAGAGACAAAGAGAGTCTTGAAAGTTGAAATCGAATGTTGTCAAATTAATTAAGATAACAACACACCCTACTCCCTCTAAATAAAAAAACAAGGGATAAAAAGGTTATTTTTCAATACTGGCATCATGACTAACCCCTTGTTTGCTTTCATCTGTGAATGTATTGTTCACGGACAAAGAAGTGAGGGAATATCAGCTATTTGGATCTATGGTTGTGTATGGTTGTGTGAGGGAGAGAGAGAGAAAATATATCTGTGAACAGTAAATATTTTCACCTCTCAAAATGAAGAGATATAGAGGAAAAGTCATGTCAGCATCCCTTATTTCTAAATTTACCCTCATTTAAATGTGTCATAGTGCTTCATTTGAATGTATTAGTATTTAAATTTTTTTATTGTACAATGTTTAAAATATATATATATATATATGTAATATTTAAAAAAAAGAAATAAATAATCATAAATCTTAAGGAAGTTTTAAGTTTGTTTATTATTTTATAAAATATAAATTAGGTAAATAATGAAAAACCAGTGTAAAAAAAATTATAGTTAAATAAAATCTTCCATTTATATATTAGTTATTAGAATAAATCAGGTTATACCTATTTTTCAAGTTTTAATAAGACATTTTATTAAACGTGGTTGGATTTAGTTTTGTTTAAAAAATATATATACTATATCTAATTAACATTGAAAATATTACCTAGGTTGGATCATGGGCATCACCAATACTAAATATTTTTCATTTTATTTTATCTTTATTTTTTATTATAATTTTTTATGAAATCCTTTTCTATGGTTAATTAAGGTATATTTTTGTTGTTGTAGTATTTTTTAGATTGCTTTATTGTGAGGTTTTTTAATATTAAAAAATAGTAACTTTCTATTTATATAAAATGTGATTTATTTTCT
>Ga0123342_1008158_pt1 | contig 13380 bp, 6 predicted proteins | sample Turbeawhitnodule_FD_89960 | JGI IMG/M metagenome (GOLD analysis project Ga0123342, IMG submission 89960) | Root nodule microbial communities of legume samples collected from Mexico - Turtle bean Mexico white nodule | ecosystem: Host-associated > Plants > Roots > Nodule | place: Mexico: Nepantla...
CCCCCCCCCCCCCCCCCTCTAGTTTAAAGCCATACATTCTAACAAATCTCACATAGTTTTATATATTTCAGATGAACAGGATCAAAACTTTTATATTGTCATTGATTGGTCTAATAAGGTTTATTTTGAGTTATAGTGTAGTAAACAAACTAGAGGTTATGAGTGTCGCTACTACATGATTAGTGGATGATAACCATTGTGTGAGCTGGTATTAATAGAGATTGAGAACAAGTAATATGCTATAACTCATCAAAACACTGATAAATTATATTATTACTTCTAGACTTAACGTTAACTTAATTTCAAATTTTATAGTTTTTTAACGACACACACCCGCTGAACTTAGAAGCAATGAAATATATTAGAACATTAAAGGGAAAATATTTTGATGAATTGTGTATAACACTTTAGGGTAGATGACACCCTAGTATAAATTTTTGTATAAGTAGGTTTTTATATAACGTTGTGTTGTTTTGGAACTTTGTTTAAATTTACTAAATATATTTTATATACATTTATACTTGTGGATTGATTAATATGCTTACAATACTCAAATACTCAAATTCGTAAGTTATTGTGTCAATATATATGTTTAAAAGGAATGTACTATTTACAGGTTTGAAATTACACAAAATCAGCCAAAAATTGAAAGAAAAAGACATACACAGACAATTATAACACACCAATCATATTTTTAACATTTTTAAAGACAGTTATATGAGAAATGTCATTATTTCCTTAATATATATTTTTTTTTAATTTCAACAATGACTTCGACTCTGTCCATCATTATTACATTCTTTATGACAATGGTTTATAATAAAATTACTAATAAAAATACTTATTATTGACAATGATCCATGATTAAACTACAACTTACAAGAATGTCTTAAACAACGGGTTAAGAATCATTTTTAAAAGGTATAATTACCTTTCTGGTCCTTACATTTAGGGTCAATATTCAATTTACTATCGTGGTTATTAAAAAATTCAATTTGGTCCTAACTTTTTTAAAAATGTATTTAAGTTGGTCCCTTCGATTATTAACTTTGGACTAACAATGTTAAGTGTTTCCGGTGTGGCACAGATAAGTGCAAGCATAGATTGTGATTTGTTGTACACATAGGTCTCCTCCTCCTCAACTTCCCCTTCACCCACACCACCTCCCCCACGTGCTTCCCTCCCCAACTCGCCTCCACGCTTCGCTTCCTCACCTTCGTTAAGAGCCTCCACAACATCTCTTTTGTCTACCTCTCCCACCTTCGTTGTCAAAAAGGCTTTGGTGCTTAACAACTAGTAAATGTCCAAGGAACTCTTCACCACAAACAACATTACTATTTCATCGCCCTAAACTTGTTGTCGTGGAAGTCATGTCCTACAACCAAGCCTTCGTAGGATTGGCACCATACGAACCCTATTGGCGAGAGCTTCAAAAGATTGTGACTTTTGAGTTTCTCTCCAACCACAAAATAGAGCAACTCCGCCACATTCGTGTCTCAAAGGTTCAAACCTCAGTCAGAGAGCTCTACAATTTATGTTATACTAGAAATATAAACAACAAGAACAAAAAGGAGAATGAATCTAGTTATTGTGTTGCTACTTTGGTGGACATGAAATAGTGGTTTGGACATTTGACTTTCAACATTGTAGTCAGGATGGTGGTGGGGAAGAGGTACTTTGGTATGGTGCATGTGGAGGGAAAGGAGAAGGCAAAAAGGTTTATGAAGAATTAGGGGAGTTCATGAATTTAATTGGGACTTTCACTGTGGCTGACGGGGTTCCTTGCTTGAGGTGGTTGGATTTGGGGGGCTATGAGAAGACCATGAAAGCAACGACTGAGGAAATGGACAAGTTGTTGAGTGAGTGGTAGGAGGAACACCGTGAGAAGAAGGGTTTGGGTGGAAAAGGTAAAGGGTGATGGAGATTTCATGGATGTGATGATTCCAACGATTAATGGGGCTCAAATTTATGGGTTTGATGTTGATACAATATGCAAATTCACTACCCTGGTTAGTAGTACAATATATTTAAATACCTGTGATGATAAAATATTAATGACATCCTAGAAAAAATAAAAATTAGGACGAATAAGAAAATTCTATTATTTGAAAGATTGAATATACATATATAGTATTCCACTTTATTTCTTTGTTTTTAAGGAGAAGATTCTTTTGATCAAACTTGAACATATTTGCAGGAATTGATTTTGGGTGGAACTAATACAATTATTGTTAGTCTTACATGGGCACTAAGTCTGCTGATAGACATGTGATAATTTTAGAAATGTATCCAAGGAGAAGAAATAAAGAAAATGTAAAACAGAAAGGGATTCTCCCAAAATTGAAATGACTGTTTATGGCTTCTCCTCTCCTCCATTTCCCTATTTAATCCCTTCGGGTTGGAGAGGATGAGGTGTGTGAGGTTCCTAAGGTGGGAGAGGTAGACGACGAAGATGTTGCAGAGGCTCTTGACGGAGGTGAGGAAGCGAAGCATGGAGATGAGTTGGGGAAGGAAGCGCACGTTGGGGAGGCGATGGGGTGAAAAGACAGTTGAAGAGGAGGTGCACTTATTTGTGCCACGTCAGAAGCACTTAACGCAGTTAGTCCAAAGTTAACCGAAGAGACCAACTTAAATACATTTTAAAAAACGTTAGAACTAAATTGAATTTTTTAATAACCACAATACAAAATTGAATATTAACTTTAAATGTGAGGACAAAAAGGTAACTATAACTTTTTAAAAATATGTTTTAAACATTATTAAAAATCTATTTTGAAGTTATGTAGTCTATAAGCATTACATTCTCCTAACCTTCATATATGTTAACGAGAACAACCTAAATCTCATATACACTTTTTTGTTCATATATGTTAATGAGACAACCTAAATCTCATATACACTTTTTTTTTGTTCTACTTACTTTGTATATTGTGAGTACTCCATTTACGTTGAGATTTTAGTTTACATTTTAAAAAAATTATGCTACAATTTTTAATTAAAATATCTTCCCTTTACCAAATCAAAAAGTCAAGATGAATGTGTTCAAAACACATTAAAATCTAGTGTGTATATCCCTCAAATCCAGAAAGACCGTGCTACATATATATCTTTAAATTATGGACAATTTGATTTAGTCAATAAGATCATAATCATATCTTTTAGAAACATAATTTTGAATCTTATTATTGATAAAAAAAATGTCATTTATGATGTTTGGTGAAGCTCTTCCGGAGCTCAACATTTAGAATTAAGAAAGAAAATGTTGAAATGAAATCCAACAAAGAGATCCAAGTTGGTAGCAAGATTTGTTTGAATTGATATAACCGAAATTAGCATTTTTGGAAGTGATGAATGAAGTTGTGGACACTAAATAAACCCTCACTCTCATCACCACCTAAAAGAAAGAGTTTGGAAAATGACAAATGGTGATTTTAGCAACTTTTGAAGGGAATCTTGTTGAGTGATGAGAGGGAAGTGTTTGATGTTTGACATTAAACCAATAGTGGCATTGATGTCAAATTAGCAGTGCTCAGGATCTTATGCAATCTCTCACTTCCTTTTCTTATTGCCCCAATTTGCTTTTATGTCTCTTCCACACTGCAATTCATCACATTCACCTTCATTTTTCTTTTGGAGTGATGCATAGTTGGAGAACGTGAAATATTTTTAGCCTTTTTTTTGTCGGTAAAAGACAACTTTTTTATGCTACCCTCTAGGCTAAAGTAAGATCCATGTAATCCCTTTTTAATTTTAATTAACCCCTTTTAATCACAAGCTTTGACATTAAAATTATAATAATGCCTATGGTCCACATAATTCATCACACAATCACAACTCTTTAAGTGGACACATCCCATTAGATTCCCTCACTTTTCCTCTTAATGGCTATTAGAGTTTCATTTTTCTTAAATATTTTAATTACTTTTATGATGGTGCTCACAAACCTAATTTTTACTAGGTCTACTCTACTAAACCTTTTTTTTCTCTTCTGAGATTTTAGAGAAGATAGTTTTATATGAATAAAATTTTCTGATACGTAAAAATCGCATTTATTCTGAAAAAATAAATTTAGACAGAACTATGTGTTTCATGTTAGTAAGTAAATTTGACTCTTGTTAGTTTTTTAATTGACTCTGATATATTACCACATTCATCAAAGTAATAAGAAAAATATTACTTTCAAGTGATTAAAAATATTTAATGAATTATTGTTGGCTTCTCTTAATTGATATTTTATATACATTGTGATTTATTATAAATTATTAAACATGGTTTCGGTAACAAAATTAGTCATACGCGCTAATGATTTAGAATTTGATTTAGCCTTCGTTTCTAATCCTTCTTCGATAAAAATTAGTTTATTATTCTTGATACTGAGTTTAATTATATTTTTTGTCTTGGAAATTTGTATTAAATTTGATTTTGATCCCTCAATTTCAAAATATTTTATTCCTTCAAAATTTTAAAAATATTTTAATGTTTTAATTTTTTTTAAGAACATATTCTTTTAGATTTAAAAAAATATATATGTTTTTCAATCCCTCGACTTACTTTTTAGTTAGAGGGTACAAATAATTTAGAAATAAAAAAAAAGTAATGCATCAAATTTTGTTATACATATATCACTATAAAAATAAATCTATATATAGGTAGATTGTTTTTAGTGTTTGCAATGGGAGAATCTGTTTTGGTCTCTTAATTTTAAACAAATCTTTAAATTAATATATATATATATATATATATATATATATATATATATATATATATATTCTTAGAGTGGCTTCAATAGTCTTCGTCTTCTCGTCCTTACGGCTCTTCTGCTCGGTGGTTGTCTTGTTTCTTCTCTAAGATGAGCGGGTGGGATATTTGTGAGGGTGCTCTGATGCTCAAGTCAGTTCGAGTACAATATACAGGTAAGTTAAGGATGAAAAATTAACTCTGACATTGGATCTCCTTTAGTATTTATAGTTTTATGTTGGACTTCAGTTCTCATGGACCTACTTTTGAGCTCAAACGAAGGTCCAATTGTACCTTAATCATAGCTTATGATTAAACTAAGTTAACTACAGTTAATTGCGGATTTATTGTCTGCTTCCAAGTTCATTCGGACTCTCGGTCACCCGGTAATACAATAAATATATATATATATATATATAAAATTTATTATAATGTATAACAAATATATAATATTCTTAATTTTCTTTATATTTTTTTATTCCATTTGATATTGTTATTGATAAAAAAAAATTAAGTTTCTATTTTTTTAGAAAAAAGAAACAAGATTATATTTTATTATTCAACTAGCAATAAAATCGTCAACGAACATGATTAAATTAATCTACACATATAATGTTATTTGTAATCGACATACTATCTCAATTTATAAAGTTAACTATCAATTTCAGTTGACAAAAGTATTGCATTATTATATTTTTTTAAAAATTAAGAACCTTTATTAAAAGACTCAATGAAATATTGTGTTTAATTAATAGAGAAATCAATCTGAACAAAATAAATAAATAACAACATTAAAAATTAATTAAGCCTATATAGTAGAATAATTAATAAAATACAATTTGCAACAACGTTATATATACAATAATATATATTTGAAAATAATTTTATAAAATATAATTAATATAATATAATATAATATGCATTAATAGAATACAACATGGATAATATAATTTTAGTGCTAAAATTTCATTTTACCCATTTTTTTTATATACTATGTAACTGGAAAACTTTCCATTTACATTCGTTATATCACACAAGTACAAAGTTTAATTTCTTTGTTTATGAAAGATGCAATTAAAATAATGAATGAAGTGAAGTGTTAAAATCTAAATTATTTAATAAAATAAATGCAACTGTTTTGACTATTTTTAAGAAAATTATGTATATTATATTATAACATTTTTTATTTTTTTACATCATTCTCCTTTTGTGTATTATAATAACATTAATACACAAATTAGAGACTAACACTCTCATTCCATTTTATACTCACAAATTAAAAAAAAAATCCTCTTTAAACAATCAACTCAAGTTTCCCACTTGTAACTTTATAGAATCATACACACACTTTTCAATCTATCCTATTTAATCTTAATCTATAAATTAAATTTTAATATAGTTTCTTTAAGAAAATAATTTATAATAAAAAATAATCTCACATAAAAAAAATGTCATTTTAATCTATTCATTGTAAAAGTAAATCAGAAAAAAAAAATTGATATACTCATTTCACATGCTTCCTTTATGATCCTTAAGTGGACATGATGAAACTAAGAATCAAAGCAAGCTCTGAATTGGACTCAGCAGAATCTTAAAATAATCAAATATTTTTTATAATTGTTCAAAAACATGATTGAATTGATCCTTTTAATCTTCGAAATTTATTCTCTGCACCCCCATTTTTAACCTGTACCAACAATTGTCTAAATGACCAAATTGCCCTTCGTCGGCTTCTTCCTGGCCACCACCACTATCATCGTTGGTGCACCATCCTCGCCGCAGAAAAGGAAAAAGAGAAATAAAATGCTGTCATTAGAAAAAGAAGAAAAACAATCTTATTCCAAAAAACTCATTCGAGAAGGTATATGTTTTGGAAAATTTATTCTAAGAAGTTTATTTCAAAAAATATTTCCTATATTTTGAAAACTTTATTCCAGAAAATCTTGTTTTGGAAATCTTATCTTGTTTCAGAAACGTGTTCTAGAAAGCATGCTATAGTCATTTTCAAAATTATGGGTGCAGATTAAAAAATGAGAAGTACAGAAAGTAAAGCCCTAATGTTTTGGTAAAGATTGGCCTAGGGCCCAGAAAGAGAAATCATAACGTAAGATGGACTGTTTCTTCCTGCACCTCCATATCTTCTTCTACCACCTCCATACACAAAATGAAAATACATTTTTGTCCTTCTTGTGTCATCCCCATAGAATAGTTTTCGGATTATGTAATTCGGAAACTCATTTGAAAAAAGACTTCCGGATTACATAATCCAGAAGTTAAATAAAAATTTCGGATTATGTAATCCGGAGAATAATCATGCATCTGAAAAATGGTTTCCAGATTATGTAATCCGGTAACTAATTACAAATTTAAAAAATGACTTTCGGATTATGTAATCCGGAATATTATAAAAGGGCATTTTTGGAAATTTGAAAACTTATGGAGGTGAGAGAAAAAGGTATCGTAAGATGATTACAAAGAATCTTCGTCCCAATGCACATTCCAATAATTATCCTCAATAAAATGAATGCGTGCCAAAGCTAGCGGATTGGCTCAGCAGTCAACCATGATTTGGCATTGAGTTTTCATTATGATTGGCATGTTGGACTTTTTTTTAAACTACAATAAAAAAATTATTATATTATTTGAATATATAAATAATAATATTGCAACTTAAATTATTAATATTAATAAATTAAATTTTAATTATTAGCTATAACGGAGAATTTAATATATAAAAATAATAATTATATTGATTTATTCAATTAAAGAAATTAATTAATTAATTAAAGATTTAAAAAATATATTTATATGATTAATGCTTTGTTTGGATTGGGAAGTGGAAAGGTAAGGGTGTGGTGTGGGGGAGTGGAAATGTGAAGATTTGATAAGAAAATTTGAAGAAAGTTGAGGGTGTTTGGATTGTGTATGATATGGTGGATGTGTGAGAAAAATTTATTGAAGTATGTGAGTGATGTGATTGTTGTAAGGATATTTTGAATTATTTTTAATTGTGTAAAATGTAAGATCCCAAATTTACCCTTGTGTATAAAAAAAGATAAAATAAGTAATAATTAATTTTGTGCACATTTTAGTTAATTAAAATAATGTAAAATTTCAATTATAAATAAAAGAATAAAATGATGTAAAATTAATTTAAATTACAAGAATAAAATAATGTAAAATTAATTTAAATTACAAGAATAAAAGAATAAATAAATAAAATTAAAATTTTAAATATAATTATATTTTTTAATTTTATTAATTTAAATTAATTTTGTTAGGTAAATTAATGTATTTAGATAATTCTAATACTATTTATGATTCTTTAATATATAAATTATGTTATATACTTAATATATATATATATATATATATATATATACAAAAATTAATATTAATCATGATTTTTATTATTATTATTAAAAAATAATATATTTTAAAATGTAAATGGGTATTTAGAATATAGGATGAACACTAAGTAGTCATTCATTGAAAGCAAAAATCTATAAAGTCATTACATTTAATCCAGAAAGAGATAAAGATATGTTAATTTCTTTGTGATTTTGATATTATGACAAAATTAAAAACATAATAATGTTAATTAGAAAAAGAAAACAAATCCCCACTACTAACATTTGAATCCTTCTTGTGCAAACCTTTAAATGTTTTTCTAGAAGACATATCTTATTCATGCCCAACAATAATTGCATCTCTTTTATCGCCAACGTCTTCAATGCACCATTTGAAAAATTACAGCCTAAAATCATGTCACTTCTAATTTGTTTTGAAGAAAAGAATAAAATTAAACAATGAATAACTTTAAAATAATATTCTTAAGTTTGCATCAAATATAATTAAAAAAATTACTTCATACTTAGGACAATCCCAAAATCATTTTCCGACATTTTTTTCAATTGTTGTTGTTCTCAAAATAGCAAAATATCCACAATCACAAATAGGTGCAACGAAGGCACTCGTGCTCCCACCAGCATGGATAAAAGTACAACATTTTTGCACACCACAAATGGTACAACTAGACGATGATGAGGTGTGATACGCAGACATTGAAGGTCACTGAAGCAATGCTCTCAATTCTCTAATAAAGATAATGAAGCCTAAGTTTTATTTATGCATAATATAAATAAAATGTTACAAAAGTTGCATTCAAAACAATATCATTCTCTAAATGAGTACCATGAAAACCTGAATATTAAATAACAATTTATCAATGCTCAACATGAAAAATAACAATAAGAATAAGAATTTATCAATGTTCAACATGAAAAATAAAAATAACAATAATTGTTCTCGTCGGTTGACTTTCTCGCCTGTTGACTTGAGTGGAAGGCTCCGCTCCAACCTGTCTCCTCTAGATTTTGTTATGCGTCTTCTCGTTGCACTGGAACGTGGCTCTGTAGGGACAAATGGGGTTTTACCTGTTGATCACACTTCGACGATCAAGTAAATGAGAGCTTACGAAAATAAGATAAGTATTTAGTTTCAGTCTAGTATTCAAAAACAGTGTACCTTTACTTGGGGTCTCAAACCCCTTTTATAGCTTACTCGTTTAACAACTTCCAATAACGAGAATCTAATCTCAACTGAAAACATACGTAACAGAAAAACATTATCTTCATGGGCACCTTCACTCATGATGCTACAACAGAAGAGAATCTTATGTCCATTTATTCTCGGACCCTTTCTACTTATTAACAACTTTATCTTCTGAATTAACAACTTTATGTATATGTTTATTCAGTTAACAACTACAAATATATTGGCATCTATTTTATTCTAACCGCTTTAAAGAATATATTTATGTATATATTTAACTAATAATCTTATATCAACATATTACCAACTTATTATTTTAATTATTCTCCACCGGGCTTACCAATACAACTGGGTCAAACACATGACCCACCCTTTGGGCCCAATAGCCGAGCTGACCTACCCACATCCTGCCCGGTACAAGAACAATAACAATAACATAATGATAAGACGATCAATGGCGTTGATGACGTTCAATGTCATTTATTCGATCCTCAATTCGCTCTATCCTTTGATCAACCCTGTCAATACGTGTATTCATGGACCTCATACTTTCTCGGATGTTTTGTATCCCGCTCGAAATTTGGGTTAACATTTCGGCTTGAAGTAGGATTGTAAATGTTTCTTCATCATCTTTTTCGTTTGCCTGGTCAGGCCTACCAAGTTGTCAAACACCATTGACCTTAAATATATTTAATTTTCTCATACTTTTTTTTCGAGAGTAATGATTTTATCCTAGCATTATTGTTGCATCGTTTGACAAGTCCAAACCATACACCTGCATGATCCGTGTTATCATAATGTCATACGACAAAGGCATGTTGTTATCCCAACATTTAATCATGTGTTGCATGATGTAATGAGGTCAATTAATCAATATATTATTTTTGATGCACCACAACAAGAAAATATCTTCATTCAATAGTTGTGCAAAGTTGTTGTCACGAGGGTACAACATGTGCACTCATGTGTAATGTAATTGTCTGTCATTCATATTCAGACTACCTGCATTTCTGACATTTTGACCTTGCACCTCTTCATGAATCATGGATGATAACGCCATTGCTCGATCAAAATTTACTTCCTCAGGATCGTTCTAGGGGTTAACTTAACACCATCATACCTAAGATTTGCAATGCTCATCCAATCCATTTTTCTTATTTCAATTCAGTTTGAGAAAATCTCAATAACACAGGATCTAGGGCTAGGTTAGGACCCATCACTAGCTCGTGCTTCAGGGCCCATCATTCCTCAGAGGATCACCAGGAGTAGAGCCCAAGCCATGGGAGCTGAGCACCAACTAGTCTCTTTGTTTTTAATTTCAGTAAAGTAGGGTCCATTTAGCATAATATGGGGGTGTATTTATCATTTTAGCCTGTGTCAGACCATTAGGGTTAGAATGTAGCCCTAGCTTCTAGAAGTTAGGACTAAGGGGCGGCATTAACCTAGGTCAAACCCCTAGTTCGCCCCTCTCATGTGCCTTTTATGCCCCTCTCCCATCTTGTCCACCAAGGAACCCATTCCTATAAATAGGGTGTCTTACCTCATGTATTTACACATAGATTTTTCATAGTAAAGAAACTCTGCTTGAGTGATTAGTGAGCTTGTCTCCTAAATGATTTGGAGTCTTATCTTGAGTGTGTGAGCATTTCAAGTGGCGACTCTTCCTCTCTTATCTTGGAGTTCCCACCCTCCAAGTGGCGTGTGGCGTGTTCACTATTGTCATTCTCCATAAGCTCCCTTCTTCTCATCTTTTCCATTCCTTTCCATTTCGCCATTTATTTTCTTCAATTATGTTCTTGTTTATTTCTTTTTTTCATTTGGTTATCTCCTTTAATATTTTCTTCATTTAATGCTCTTTCAATTCCACAATCATCATCATAATCACCATATATTGAGTTTTTCCCTTTGTCCTCTAGAAGTGAACCTTCACACTTACTTAACCACTTGGTTAAGTTCGTGTCCAATGGAGATCTTCTTTGGATCTCAAACCACAATTTCTAAAATCCAAAAATCATAAACAAGTGTCACCATAAAATGTGCAATTATAAAATCAACTCACATCATGTGGTATCAGAGCATGGTTATTTTGTGCTTATTTGCTTTAAGTTGTTTTCGGCCATTTAAATTCTAGCACATTTAAATTCTTGCTTTTACCTTCAAGAAATTTATTTTCCACCTTTAAATTCTTGTCATTCTACAATTCTGCAATTTTATTCATTAAGCACTTTAAATCCACTTTTGAATTTTTCTGTGTCAATTTTTTTTCCTTACCTCATTTTCTTGAGTCTTATGTTCTTAATGTTCTAGTAGTCTTCAAACCCTTTTTATTTATTTTGCTTTTAATTGTGAATAACTAAAAGCAACTAGAAATTTGTTTGAGTAGAAGTTGATTTAGTTCCAAACAAAGAATTCAAGTGATCATATCAATTGAATCCCAATCTATTTGTGAAAATTGAAAGTGAAATAAAATATGCATGCCAATATTATGGACATTTTTAATCCATAAAACAAAAGCATAGACAAAAAAAAAAAGTTTGTGTAATTCACTTTTCAAGTTCAAAATTACTAAAAAAAGGATTGTTTTTATGTGAAAAATTGTGTTCATACTTGTGGAATTTAATCCTTCTTACTTTCACAATTTCTAAAGTCATGCAAACCTTCATAATTAAAGTTTAAGTAAGTTTTTTAGAGTCTTTTTTTTAGGTGCTTTTCTTGTTTGTCTCCTCAAAATTTTGTCATTCCCTTATTTCCAATTTGGTTTAACTCTCTTGCTTTTAAGCTTTTCTTGCTTGCCCTTCAAACTTTCTTAAGTTTTGTTGTGGGAATATTTGGTGAGCAAGTCTAAGAGCTTTGTCATCTTTCACTTGAAGTGTTTGCTACCAAGTGCTGACCTTTGTGTGTAGAGAGAAAATCTTTCTTGAGTGCATTACTTGTTAATGTTTTTCACTAATTTCTTGTTTTCTTTTATGCAATTATGGCAGATTTGTCTTTAGGAGAATCTTCAAAACCACAATCTCCCCAAAAGACTTTTCTTTTGGGAGAGCTTGCGGAAACCAAGAGGACATTGGCCTAAAAGGAAGAGGAGATGCGACAATTGGTGGAGAGGTTGCAAAGACTAGAAACGGCTTAAGAGAGACAACCTAGAGGAAGGAGATGAAAACCAAGAAGAGCCTGTAGAAGCTATACTCACTATGGGAGCCAAAAAGAAGACCAAGAATGGCGAGTGTATCATTTTGAAGAGAGGTGCCACCAACACCCACCATCCAAACCTTCTTTCCCTTTTATCAAATTGGCTAGTTTTAATTGGAAAAGTGATCCCAATGTATATTTAGGATGTGAAGCTAAAGCAGAACAAATTTTCAATGCGTATGAGGTCCAAGAGGACCAAAAAGTTAAGTTAGCTTCCCTAGAATTTTTAGATTATGCCATGCAATGGTGGCATCAAACTGTAATGGACATTGGTTGGAACAAGATGCCAGTTGTGGTCTCTTGGTATGATTTAAAGGAATGCTACGCGCACGGTTTGGTTCTCCTCATTATAGGAAGGAACTCTTGTTGGAGCTCCAACGACTTCAACAAGGACCTAAGAGTGTAGATGAATATTACAAAGACTTATAATCTACTTTGACCAAAATTGATATGCATGATAATGAGGAGTCAAAATTAGCTAGGTTTGTGAGTGGTTTAAGTAGAAAAATTCAAGATATTTTAGAATTATGAGTACTTTTCTTTGGAAAAATAGGTTCACCTAGCCATCAAGGTAGAATCACAACTTTTGAAAAAAATCAATTTCAAAAATACTCATAATGATGGCTTCTACAAATCTTCTTGGAAAGATAAAAACAAAATTTCTTCAAAAAAATTTCCTTCCAATTTTTCAAAGGAAACCACTTTGAATCATAAAGTTTCTAAATCTTCCACCTCTACCTTTAAGTCACCCACCAAAACCTCAAACACAAAATGTTTTAAATGTTTAGGTTTTGGGCACAGTTGCAAATTGTCCATTTAAGAGAACCATAATGGTAAAAGGGGGGGGGGGGGGGGGGTTGGGGGGCCAAAAGTTACCGTTGCCCAGGGCTCGGTTCCCCC
>Ga0123342_1008159_pt1 | contig 13379 bp, 14 predicted proteins | sample Turbeawhitnodule_FD_89960 | JGI IMG/M metagenome (GOLD analysis project Ga0123342, IMG submission 89960) | Root nodule microbial communities of legume samples collected from Mexico - Turtle bean Mexico white nodule | ecosystem: Host-associated > Plants > Roots > Nodule | place: Mexico: Nepantla...
GACACGTGTAGGGTTGGATGCTACCTATTGCTCCAGCCCAGATGACGACACGCGTAGGGTTGGATGCTACACAGAAGTGACGCTCGAGTTATCCCCGCCCAGATGATGACACGTGTAGGGCTGGGTACTACCTGCTACCCCAACCCAGATGATGACACGTGTAGGGTTGGATGCGAGCCACACGTCCAAAGCGCAACTGCCTGGAGAGAGAAAAACCCTAGGTATAAAGGTAAGCGTAACAAAATTTGCAGAGGGACGTTTTTCATTACGGCTCATTGCTTTGGGTTGAGTGCACTTTAGTACGGTTCTGCAGAGTATATTTTTCTCTCAGTTTTTGGGTGTTCTTGTCACTGACTTGAGCGTCGCAGCGCCACCAGCCACAGAGGCGCCACTTTGTGGTTTTTAGGTTCTCAGAGAGGTTATCTGTGGTGTGGACTTGAAGGGCACGTGGTGTCAAGCTGGTGAGGGAGAACGTGACGAGGCAACGCTCTTGCGCTAGGTCAACCGGCAGGAGCATTATGTTTTGAGTTTGCTTGTAGTAAGATATTTATTATGGGTCTTTGTATGATTGTGGGGAGGTGAAGTTGGTGTCTTATGCAAACTAAGGAAATTTGGTTTCTTACACCATTATATTGAGGTTTTTTTTTTTATCAGCAAAGAATTAATAAAATTAAAGATGACACTTCAGGGGTGTCCCAACCCTTATACAAAAAAACCACCAACCCACTCACCATGCTTGTTAATCATGTTGCAAAATTCCTAGTTATGTATAAAGATTAAAACATTGGTGCATGGCTTAACTAATTACATTAAAAAAAAGCATACTTCCAACTTTGCAATTGCACTTCCACATTCCATTCCAACATACCTACTTTTTTCCCCTTTGCTTTCCTTTTCCCTTGCACACCATTCTATATTCAGAATGCTAAAAGGTTTCTACCCTGCATAAAAATTTCCTTAGAGCCAAACTTGTGATGGTCTGATTGGTCCAACCATCATTGTTACCACCACTGTGATTAATATAAATACTCCATTATTGTCTAACTAACATAGTTGTCCTCATAGCCAACCTTTCCAACCCTCCAGCTAAGCCCTTCCATGCTGAAATAAACCAGATGTTGTTTTTGACAGCATGAGCACAACAAAGCAAAACTTTCCCTGCTTAGCCACACAAAAACCACTATCCTTCACTTCTGCTATGTTGTCCAGCTAGCTGAAGAAAAAGGTAAAAAAGAAAACCCTTGATCTCCAAGTTACTAGGCCTTAAACCTGCCACTACAAATTCCAATTCTGCTCTCACACGAAAGCCATATCCTTAGATATGAATTTTTTGGATTTGATGTTGGATCGTGAACAGAGCCAATAAAAAACCCAATCCTTCAACATTTGAGAATATAATAAAAGGTGTTGTTGTCATGATGAGTAAGAGGGACACATGAAGGACTAACTCACAACAACCTATCTAGGTTCTCTATTATAGAAAAGTGTTAACTTTCCTGGTTTCAGACCCCATATGTTGTGCTGATGAGTTAGTGTTGCACGCGCCTTACTTCTCCATCTTACTAACATGCTCCTTCAATTCTGATGTTCTTGTGACTTACTATAGTCATTGTAGATTTCTTCAAAGTGTTCCTGCAGAGCCTCACAACTAGTTTTGATAACAACACCTCTACCTCTGACCACACCTTTCCACCCTTACCAGCTCAGCATACTCAACACACCTCATAACCTCTCCCCCCATGTATGAACATCTTTATGTTCCCTTGACAAGCTTGCCCAAGATATGTGTTGGATAAAATTGGCTTCCAACAAGGTTTCCCACTCAAATCTATCCCCCCTCCACCTTAATTTCCACCGCCATGCTGCATCTGCCCACTCCCCAACCTCATTCACTTTTAGACCCTGGTTTAGGGACAATGAGAACAACCTAGGATACAAAGTTTTAAGGTTACTATTACCCATCCACACATCCTCCTAGAATTTTGCTTTGTCACCACCTCCTAGTCTCCATGCTAGTTGTTGTTGAAACCAACCTCCTCCTTCTCCATCTGTACATACTTTATGCAGATCTTTCCACCACCATGATTGAAATTTCACTAGAATTTGAGACCACTCCAAATCCATCCTGTACTTTGAACCAGTAAGTCCTTCCACCTCCCTTTCTCTTCCGACACAAACCACCATCTCCATTTGGCCAGGAGAGCGCAATTGAATTTCCGAATATCTCAGATCCCTAAACCACCCTTCTCTTTCAGTTACACACGTCTTCCCAGCTAACTCATGATATCGGCCTCTTCTCCTTCTCCCACCCCCACAAGAACCTCCGTTGAATACTAATTATGCTTTGGTAGATAGAGCCTAGCGCTTTAAAAATGGAAATATAGAAAAGTGGAACCGCATTGATAACTGATTTAATTAGGCATATTCTCCCTGCCATGCATAAAAATCTTTCTTTCCAAATATTGAGTCTATCTTTTAATTTGGTTAGCACAGGATCCCAGAACTTAACCTTCCTTGGGTTCCCTTCCACTTCTAAGTCCAGATACTTAAACGGGACTACAATCTGGGCACAATTCAAGGTCTTTGCATAGCTTTTCAAAGCATTTCTATCAACATTTACTCCTGCAATCTTAGACTTATAAAAGTTTATCTTTAGGCCTGAGGCTAGCTCAAACCCCCTTAGTATCGCCTTCATGGTTACCACATTACTATGGGACTCCTCACATAGAAAAAAGGTATCATCTGCAAATTGCAGGATACTAAGCTTCACTTCCTCTCTACCAATCTTAACTCCTGACAGCAGGTTGGTCTTATTAGCTTGCCTTACTAACCCAGCTAAACCTTCAACTACCACAATAAAAATAAAAGGGGCAAGTGGATCACCTTTCCTCAAACCTCTTGTTGGTTTGAATTCCTCCATTGGGCTCCCATTAACGAGCACCGAAACTATAGCTAATTTCATACACTCTCGCATCCACATAACCCACTTGTTGTGGAAACCCAACTTATGGAGCATATCATATAAATTCCCACCTAACCCAGTCATAGGCTTTTTCAAAGTCCACCTTCATGCATAACCCGCTCCTCCCACGCCTTCTAAGATCCTCTATCACTTCATTAGCCATGAGCACGCTATCTAATATCCCTCTTCCCTTTAGAAATGCAGATTGGCTTTCATCAACAACAAAATTTAGCACTTTATTTATTCTACCAACCAACACCTTTGAGATGACTTTGTATATAGTCCCCACTAGAGAGATGGGTCGATATTGCTCGAACTCAGAAAGCCTTAACTTTTGGTACCAAAGCTATAAATGATGCATTGCACCCCTTTGGTATAGTACCTGTATCATGAAACAAGGCCATGGCTTTGACAAATTCGTCTTTTATGTACACCCAACTTTTCCTAATGAAATTGAAATTGAATTCGTCAGGTCCAGGACACTTTGATCCTTCGCATTGCCACACCGCTTCCTTGATTTCCCCTTCTTTAAAAACTGATAAAAGATTCAAGTTATCTTTTGAGGTAAGCGCTTTAAACTGTACTGCATCGAGCCTTACCCCAACATCTCTTGTTGCTTTGAACTATTCTCAAACACCTTCTTCGCTTCTACTCGAACCGTACACGATTCCTCACACCACTGACCCCCAACCTCTACACCCTTCACTTCATTTCTAAGTCTTCTCCATCTCAAAGACGAATGATAGAATTTGGTACAAGAGTCCCTATACTTGAACCAATTTGCTCTTACTTTTTGACAGATAAGAGAATCAATCTTTCTATCTACCTCCCTTAGCTGGCTCATTAATTCCATTCTTTCCAACCTTCCACTTCCCACCGAACCTCCATCCGAATCTAGGCTATCAAGTGACTCGATTTCACTCAAAATGTTGTTCTTGGTGGTATACAGATTGCCATACACTTCTTTGTTCCATATTTTTAAGTCCCCCTTTAGCAATTTTAACTTATCCTTAAGTTTCGATATTTCATTCCCCTAAACTGAATAGGATTGCCACTTTGCAGTCAAGAATTTTGGATTATTACCCTTTTGCATTACCAATTATGACATCACATGTAGAGCATAATTGTCTGCATTTATCGAGAGGTGATACTTGAAAACCAAAATTTTTCATTTGTTAATTAGTGAGATGATCATCACATTGGATAATGTGTCATCACTACTTCACATCCTAATCATCGAAAAATTTTGCTTGTACGTCACATGAATGTGACAATTACAACTAATGTTTTGGTTAAGCTACTTAAAGTTAAGTATATGGATCCATGTGAGAAACTACATTACGAACGAGGATTATTGTTTACATTTATTGAGAGGTGGCACAAGGAGACCAAAAAATTTCATATGTCGATAAATGATATTACCATCACACAAGATGATGTTTCATAACTACTTCACATCTCAATCAATTTTGCATGTACGTCATTTAGGTTTTGTAATCTTTTAGGGCTACGTATATAAATAAAAGACATTTTTAGGAATACTTAATTAACTCCATATAATTTTTTACATTTTATAAATAAAACAACTTTTGAAATACAAGTCAATCATAATTTATCTTATCATAGTGAGTAGACCACAAAAAGTCTATAGTTGGTATGAGACAATTGTCTTTCAATATTACCCGCATATAGAAAACAAAAATTGAATTGTGCTTAATAATTTCTACATAAACAAGTTACAAAAATGAAGTAAAACTATACTTGAACAAAATTATTTTCATAACCACATTTAGCGTAAAATGATGTAATGTAGCCTTATATCTATAAAAGGTTTACTTCTTAACGAAAATATTATCATGCAATGTTTTAGTGATAATCAAGCTTAGATGGTGTTATATCTACTTGCAATAATGTATTCCATATCAAATATAATCATTCACTTATCTACATTGTACTTCAAACTCAATTGTGTATAACTTCCCTTGGTGCATCCCGAAGGAGTTGTTGGTAGGTGAAAACAGGTGGAACTTTACCTGGCTTATTGCAATACTAAGGCAATCAAAGTGAAGCTTTGGTTGGTGGTTGCTGGTTTTTGTTGGAGTTTTGTTGATTGCTGGTTTTATGCAGGTGTAATTACAAGTTTGGTTGCTGTTTTATTTTTGTTTTTGACTCCTGTTAGGGGGGAAATTGGACCAGCACTTGGTCTGCTTTGAGCTGAATGCTCAGTGTTGAGCTTGGTTGGTCTGGTTTCTGTTGTTAGGAATGTATGAGTGATATTGTAGCATTTACCTGCTTAAGATCTTGGTTTTGTATACGGGTTGGGACACCCCTAAAGGGGTTCCTTTTAATTTAATTAATTCTTTGCTGAGAAAAAAAACTTGTGTATAACTTAAGCATAATAAGTAGGAAAAATGGATGAGTAAAATACATAAACAATGTGTTATCACTTACCATTGACCTATCATCAACAATTAACGACCTTTCTAAATGTTTTACTTATTCATAACCTCTAAATAATCAACCATACTCATCACCCCACTTTCCAATTTCTTTAAATAAGTCATTCAAACAAGAGGTCATGACTTTTCACCCATACTAAAAAATTGTACTATTAAATGACAACTACAATGATCATCAAACTTTGCATCAATAATGTCAACTTTGTATGGATGGAATCCAACATTAAATTGATCCAACATGGAAGCTTGTTTCATTTCCATAGTCACCCGAGTTTGTCCCTTGACCTTGCTTGACTTTCAAGTAGATGAACTGTCATGCACAAAATCAATGACATCAACATGCCTAAATTATGTCAAATCATGATTGGTAGATCTTACAAATCTATTACTTGAGTCTTACGTGTACATTTAGTTTTAACCTTCTCCATTAGTGCCACAATGAAGTTATAATTGTATACACAATTTAAAATGCTTAAATTTAATTGTTATTTTACCAACAATGTCAACCTCCTTAAAATGGTTCAAAATAAAATCAATTTTTTTGTTGCATAGACAACTTTGTCAATGAATCATCTGATGAGATATAAAAGAATTTAAGTCCAGTTCACATAATGTGCATTGCATTGAATGATGTGTTAACAATTTCATATTTATCTAATTACAAGCACATGGTTGACCATGAATAGATCTAAGTGTGCAACCACAATATTAATTCTAAACGCTAACATTCCTAATCTGATTGTACTTCAACAATATGACTTAAGACATATTTTGAGATAAACTTCTACAATCTTTCATATAAGGTGAAGCTAAAAGTATATCCTACAATATGAAGACTCTTATAAACTAATGCTTTAGTTTCCTTATGTTGTAATTTTATCATATTGTTCATATGTCCCAACAATTCATAAGTCTTCCAAACTACTTTGAAGCAACATCATCAAGTTCCAATGAACAATTTTCATCCTACAAATTAAATGCATAATCAGTAACAAATTAACCAGAAGACATAAATGAATGGCATACCTCTTGTTGTATTTCCTAAATGCATCACCTTATTCATCTATGCATTATCAAACTTTTGTTTGTGTTGGATTACCCATGCATCCTTCATATATTCAAAAAAATATAGGTTACAATGAACAACCCATAGTACTTTGAAATAACATTTTTAGGTTCCAATTAGTAATTTTCACCTTACAAATTAAATGCATAGTCAACAACAAATTTTTTTCATACTAATTAAACATAGGACATAAGTGAATGACATACCTTTCACTTGTTTTATTTTTTAAATGCATCAATTTATTCCTCTATGCCTTAACAAACTTTTATTTAAGTCAAATTACCCATACTTCTTTCATATATTAATCAAATACAGTTTACTATGAACAAACAAATTCAAATGAATTACAACTAGGATAATTTGTGACATAATTCAAGGATTTATTATCTTCCCCAAAGTCTCTATAGGATGCACTAACATTTACATTTTATTTTAATATTTTTGTCTATGTGAAAACAACATAGACAGTTTCAAGCTTAAGGAAAGACGGTGTAATTGTATTTATTAGACCAAGATTCCTATTAGTCACCAAAAAAATGGGGAGCACATCAACTTTGAGAAACAACCATTTAAGTTTTTCAAGGATTCAGATAAAGTTGTTTTCTCATTTACATCTCAACACACACATGTTGGATCGAATGCTTACTACAAGGCCAAAAGTTATACCAAATGGTTAGAATGTAACTTTTTTTTACTTAAAAACATAGTAACTCAAGTATCATAATTTGATTATGACTTGACTCGTCTAGCCTCTACCATGAGACAATTGATACACCCACAATAATCTCCCCCTTAGTAACTGTCCCACTAGGAATCAAACTCGTGACTTTGGTTCGAATACCCATTGTTGGAACAAACACTTTACATTAGACTAAAGGTTTGATGTGAGTTGATTAAGGGATTACCCATTTTATGACACTTTCAAGAATTGGATCAAGATTCTACAAGCAATTCAAGAACACAAATCAAGAAACCCATTTCAAGAACACAAATCAAGAAACCCATGGGAAACCCATTTCAAGAACATGAACCGAATCGAACATCAACAAGTAATTCCAACCGATTAAAACAAGAACTAATGACAAACTATTGATTAGAAACATTCAATAGCAACATTTGACCGATTGAAAATCAAGAAAAAGAAACAAAACATGTTTTAGAGTTTTTGATATAGAATGGGTATGGAAGAAGAAGATGAAGAGTTAAAGAAACTTATGTGGTTGAAGACAATGGGAGTGATCACACCACTTGGATGGTGGAAGGCTCCAAGATGAGTGAGAGTGCTGCCACTTGAGAATTCCCAAGACCCACAAGATAAGACAAAGAGAAGGAGAGCAAGTCTCACAAAGAAACCACTCAAATTCAAGAGAGTAACTTCACTTTCAATTTCAATATTCAACTTTCAACTTATGTTTACAAAAGCAAGGCTCCTCTTTATATAGGCATAGAGGACTGGTCATGAAAAGGTAAAAATACATGAAGAGTCACTTGTAAAAGAAAAGGCAAGGCATATGAAAAGACAAGGTAAATGCCACCCCTTTTCAAGTCACTTCCTTATTCTAGAAAAGTGATTTTTCCTACTACTTCCCTTTTAATGTTCTATCTTACATCTATTCTAAAGATATTACAAAGAGATGTTAATTGGCTTGGACCTCATGTTTTGAGAAGACTAATAAAAAGAACTTTAAATGCTTTGGGCTTTGTCCATTTCTCCTATTAATGAGGTCTTTACTTGCTTGTTGAGATGAACCTTCAAGTGTAGCATCCTTAGTCATCTTTATGTATTTTTGGATCATATCAAGGTTATAGTTAATAATTATGGCATAACTTTTTCCATTTACGAACGTAGAAACTCAAGTGTCATAGTTTTATTGTGACTTAGTCCACTTAGCTTTCACCACTACATAGTTGATGCAATCCACAACAAGACAAATACCATGGAAGAGTCAACCTAATGGGCATCTGATGGAAGAAGGCCAAGCTCAGGCCCAACAACTAGGTCTATGGCAAGGAAGATTCAAGAAGACTGGGATTGTGCTACTGATGGCAGAGAAACTTTCCTATACATGTTCAAAATATACCATAAACTCAGTGTAGACTAGAGTTTATTTTTGTCAAAAGTAGAATAGGAATTTTACTTGTAATTTTTCATAGTTGTAATTAGGGTTGGATTTAGGCCTCTAAAAACCAACCTAGGTTAAATTAGGGTTTCTAAAATCTCCTAATTAACTAAGGCCGGTCATTTAGACCTAAAAGAGTCACATGGAGCACACCTTATCATGCTTGCCTTGTGAACTCATTCTAACCCATTTCCATTTGAATTTCCCACCTATTTTGTAATACATGACCAAACCTCTAATCCTATAAATAGAGGTGATTGGCTCATGATTTGTAAGATTAATGAATGAGTGAAATTGCTGCCAAAGTTGCTAACCTTTCTCACTCTCTTGTCTTGCCTCTCTAGGATGGACACCTTAATCTTCTTCTTCACCTAGCTCAAGTGATATGGCCCAACCAATCACTCTCCCTACCTATCATGCACCTTCGAGGAAATCATAGCTCTATATGAGCCATCCTTGTTCATCTCTTCTACTGAAGCTTCTGCCAATCCTCTCCAAAATTCAAGAAAAGAATTCGGTCATGAAGGCACATTTTCATCATTTGGTATCTAGAGCCATGGTTCTTCAAGAGCTAAGTTTGCTTTATCTTCTTTTAAATTTTGTGTTCTTCAATTTTCCGTGTTGTTCATCAATTTTTTTGGTTGTCTTACTGTTTTAATTTCAATTTGAGTTTGAGTGTTGTTAGGGAAATTTCAATCGGTGCATTTGGTCAATTTGTTCTTGAGCTTCCGGTTTTACATTGTTTTAGGTTCCTAATTGATTATGTTGTTTTGTTTTTGTTTCATTTGAGTCTTATTGATGTTTTTAATTGGTGCAATCTGTTTGATTTGAATCATTTTAATTTTTGAATCCATACAAGTTTTGTCAACGTCATGTGCATCCAAAATTACCATCAATTCCATGTAGTACTTTTGTTATTAATTTTGGATACTTGATTTTAATTTGAGTACAATTTTATATTAAGAATTTGAGCTTTAGTGCATTTTTATTTTTCCAGATTTGAGTTCATGCTTGTGTGCTAGTTCCATACAAGTTCATTTACATCAATTCCATTGTGTCTTTGAAGTTTTCAATTATGTTTTTAATTCCAGTGTAGGTTTCCACTATTTTACTGATTCTGTGCTGGTTGAAAACATTTATGAAAATTAATTTCGTTGGTGAAAAATTATGAGATTATGTATTTCATCAATTTGAGGTGTTAAAAAAATTGAGGAAAATAAGGATAGCAAAATTCAAAATACAAAAAAAAAATGATAAATGAAAAACGAAAAGAGTGCAAAATTATTACTTTGAAAAAAAAAAAGTGAACGGCAGTGATTTGAAAAAAAATATCACAAATAATTGGCGCACTATTTTGGTAATTTTCCAGCGCCTAATTTGAGCTAAGACATTGAGTTTTCTATGGTTTAAATTTCACCTTAAAATTTGAAGTATTTGGCTCAGCATAAATTTTGAAAGTTGAGAAAAACTTTTACACAAAATTCCAGTAGTGTTTTTTTTTTTTCATCTAGTTCTAGTACATTCTCTAGGTTTCAATTTGAGTACTACCATTTCTTTTGTATCTTAATTTTTTTGCTTGTCAATTTTATTGAATACTCTTTCAAGTCTCGTCATATATCAATTCCCTATGTTGTGGTTCTATTTTTTAAATTGAGTTTTGTTGCTATAAACTTGTTTGACCTCTTTTTGGTGGAAGCAACTTAAAAAGTGCTTTGGTGAGTAGTGGAGCTGAAATTTTTTGGTGAGAGCTATATCACTAAAGAGGTGCAGATTTCAACATTCAATGTTGAATATCCTAAGGAGGTATAATAAGGGATAGCAGCAAGCTAGCATAAAAAAATATACACAAAGGAGCTACAAAGTGAAGGAGTGCATAGAATAGGTCTTAAAATTTTTGTGCATAATAATTTGTTGATCTAATTTTTTCTTTGAGTTGTATTTTGCACAATCTTGATTAATTAGTGGATTAATTTCGTCTTAGACGGTGAGTGTGTCTTCAAGGTTCTAAGTGCCAAGAAGCTTCACCTTAGGAAACACATAGTTTAAAGCTTTCTACTATTGCTTTGTATTGTTTTCTTGCATTAAACTTTGTTTTAATTTTTGATTGTGCTCTAAGTGAATTACTTAGAGAAGGGTTTGTGAAAGTGTTGTGGGATATAATTTGGCTAGGAAAGTCTTGGTACTTAAGTGATCCACCTCCCTTTCCTGGGAATCTACCTACGAAACTCCACCTATCTTTCTTTTGGTAAATTGATTTTATCACATAAATTTAAACATGTCTACCCCTTCTCCTAGTCATAGTGAAACTGATAGAAAATCCAAAAAATCTCTTTTGAAACAATTGGCTAGAGATTTTCAATCACTATCACTTAGACAATTGCAACATGCGGTCCAAATCATAGAAGATAAAAAAGAAAGGGATGCTCATCTTGCTATTTTAGAAGAGGAACTCAAAATTGTTAAAGAAAAGGATGAATACATAAGAAAAACAAAAAGATCTTCTCATGCATCTAGTTCTAAGTTGAGTAACTCATATGCTGCGAAGAGTCTTAGAATGAATGAATACTATCAACCTCAACCTAGGAGAACTAAAAAGGAAAACCCAAAGGAGACTAGGGTAGATTTACCTCATTTCTATGGAAAAGAAAATGTTGAAACATATCTAGATTGAGAGATGAAGGTAGAACAACTTTTTGCTAGCCACCATGTGAGTGAGGAGAGAAAAATACCCCTACCCACCTTAAGTTTTCAAGGAAATGCTATGTATTGGTGGACTGCCTTTGAGAGAGAGAGAGACGCCTCCATAAGTACCCTCCCATTGAGTATTGGAATAATCTTAGGGGAGCCGTGAGGCGTCGCCATATTCCCTCCTATTACAATAGGGAGTTAATGGACAAGCTCCAAAGACTCCAACATAAGAGCATGAATGTAAAGAAATATAGGAAGAAAATTGAGCTATACATTATGAGAGCCTCTATTAAGGAGGAAGAAACCACCACCATAGAGATAAAGTGGAACTTTTGCCCTATGTTGACTTGAATGACTTAGTCCAACTTTGCATAAAAGTTGAGCAACAAAATTTGAGAAAAGGATCAAGTCGCAAGGAGAGTTCTTACTCTAACTCTTATCCCAAGAGAGAGCATAAAAGAGAAAGGGAGGATAGTATTTCAAAAGATAAAACTAAAGAAACTACCAAAAGTGTAGGAAAAGATGTGTCCAACTCACAAACCCATAGTAAAGACATCCAATGCTTTAAGTGTCTTGGTAGAGGTCATATAGCATCCCAATGTCCAAATAAGAGAACTATGATCTTAAGAGGGAGGGGTGAGTATAACAACCAAGAAGACGAGTCTAGTGGGGAAGAGGAGAAAGAAGATAGTGAGTGGGCATATCCTTGTGACAAAGAATTAATGATGATTAGAAAAACCCTCAACAATCAACCTAGTGTGGACCATGAAACACAAAGAGAGAACATCTTTCACACAAGATGCAAATTTTTAGAAAATGTTTGTTCTCTCATTGTGGATAATGGTTCTTGCTACAATTGTTGTAGCACTAGGATGGTTGAGAAACCTAATCTACAATTTATACCTCATCCTAAACCTTACAAACTTAAATAGATAAATGAAGATGAGGAATTAACTGTAGACAAGCGAGTAAGAGTCAAACTTTTTGTGGGAAACTATTAAGATGAAATCTTATGTGATGTAGTTCCCTTGGAGGCTTGACATATCTTATTGGGAAGACCATGACAATTTGATAAGAAAACTATGCATAATGGTCTTACCAACGAGATTACTTTCATTCATAGGGAAAAAAAAAGTTTGTACTTTATCCTTTAACACCCTCTCAAGTGGTAAAGGACCAAGTGCAAATGAAACAAAAGAGAGAAATGAAAAAAAAAGAATAACAAGAAAAAACCCTTAGGGAAAAAGCTTAGGCGTGGGTAAATAATGTTCCTTCCCACAAGGTCATTCAGATAGAAGAAAAATTTGAGAATAAAATTGAAAAGATACTTCTATCTGAACAACCTTCAGACATCCTTCTTTGTAAAGGAACACTTGCATGCACTACCACATTTTCTAAAATTTGTGAACTACCTCCTCAAGTGAAAAAGCATTTAAAAGAATTTGGTGATGTATTTTCTAAGGAATGACCCATTGGACTTCTACCTTTTAGGGGTATAAAACATCAAATAGATTTAGTTCCGGAAGCTAGTCTACCAAATAAACTGACTTATAAAACTAATTTTGAGGAAACTAAGGAGATAGAATCCCTAGTTCAGGAATTGTTGGAGAAGGGTTGGGTGCAAAAGAGTCTAAGTCCTAGTGTTGTACTTGTTTTGTTGGTGCCTAAGAAAGATGGCAAGTGGAGAATGTGTTGTGATTGTAGAGCCATAAAAAATATCACCATCAAATATAGGCATTAATTCCTAGACTTGATGATATGCTTGATGAATTGCATTGGTCCACTATATTTTCCAAGATTGATCTTAAAAGTGGATATCACCAAATAAGAATCAAAGAAGGTGATGAGTGGAAAACTGCTTTTAAGACCAAGTTTGGACTATATGAGTGGTTAGTGATGCCTTTTGGACTCACTAATGCACCTAGCACTTTCATGAGGCTTATGAATCATGTCCGGTTATGAATCGTGTAGGCAGGGAGCAATGCTTGGTGAGTGTGCCTAGTCCAGCCACACCTGGCGTTCTCCTGGGAGCGTGCGATTCACCCAGATGGAAGAAACGCGCTAAGTTACTCCGCAAGGGAATA
>Ga0123342_1008160_pt1 | contig 13379 bp, 8 predicted proteins | sample Turbeawhitnodule_FD_89960 | JGI IMG/M metagenome (GOLD analysis project Ga0123342, IMG submission 89960) | Root nodule microbial communities of legume samples collected from Mexico - Turtle bean Mexico white nodule | ecosystem: Host-associated > Plants > Roots > Nodule | place: Mexico: Nepantla...
ATGTACATTTTGATGATTTCAATTGATTACTATATTTCTGTATTTGTCTGGCTGGGTTTGATCTTATGCAGGTTATTAAATTATATGGTTTATGCACAATACAAACTGCACTTTAAAAAAAAACACTATTTACAAATGCGATCATTTACCAAGACCGCATTTGTAAATGTGATTTATGAATGCGGTTTTTACCAAGACCGCATTCGTAAATCCTAAACCCCCTAACCCTCATCCCTCATTCAAAATAATATACAAATGCGGTTGTTTTAAGTAATCGCATTTGTAAATCTAATTTATAAATGCGGTTCTATGACCGCATTTGTATATGCCCAATTTACGAATGTGTGCTGATCAAATGCGGTTTTATGACCGCATTTGTAAATTTAAAATAGCCGCATTTGTTTTACATTTCTGCACTAGTGAATAAACTACAACTTAATTGAATTAATTTTATAGTTTATGAGTTACAAGCTCATACAATAAGCTATTATGATATTATTATAAAAAAAAAAAATTGTGTTGGTCAAACTAACTTATAAGTTTCTCAAATAAACTAGTAATTGATTTATTAGTTTACTTATAGTATGAGGAATGAATTGATGAAGATATGATCATTCTTTTAACAATAAAAAAACTAGCTTTCCATAAACTAATTTTAATTTATAGAGAAGTTAACCGTAGAAAGTTATTTATGTTTAGAACAAAATACTAATATATCGCATTTTAAGTAAATTAAAGACTAAAATAAGCAATTTAAGATATGAAATAGATGAACCTATCATTAAATAAATAAATCATCCGTTTAATAATTTATTTTGATGTGGAGAGGCGGTGGGGTGTAGGGCAGTTGAAGAGATGAAGTTTACGTGTACAACTAATCACAATCCATGTTTGCATTTATCTATGTCACATCATAAGCACATTTAACGAACGTTGTTAGTCCAAAGTTAATAGAAATGACCAACTTAAATGTATTTTTAAAAAACGTTAGGACCAAATTGATTTTTTTTAATAACCATGGTAGTAAATTGAATATTGACCTAAATGTAGGGACCAAAAAAGTAGTTATACTTAAAAATTAACACAAAACACAACTCCTTGTATTTTTTTTCTCTCTCTCAACTTTTCTACTCTTTTATTTTAGTTCGTTTCTATTTACTCTAAATATCTCTTATTCTTTGTTTTTACTTAGGATTTGGTCATCAATCTTAAAAGGGCTCGTTGATAAAAGTGATTCTCTCAACTGCAATGTTTGGACAACTTACTTTAGGTCATCAGATTTTGGGGTGGTTTTTCTGCTTGAGCTAGAATTTCCATTGGAATAAATAATTTAAGGTAAGGAAAGTTAACTTTAACTTTCAATAGTATCCTAGACTAGAAGATCTGTATGTGAAGACGATGTGATTCCAAGTTAAAAAATTTCTTGCACGAATGTTATTTGATGAAATAGTTTGACTATATGTTATTAGATTTTGATAATTTGGTAGTTAAGTGTTTTTTTTTTTTTATGTTGAAAAGGTTCTTGTATTATGTGATTGGATGGTATGAATTGTATATGAATAATGAAAATTATATGAAATTGTTGTCATACACTTATGGTAATATGAGTTGTTGCTTGATGATACATTAAGTATGAAAAACTTATGTTTAACTGAGATCATATAACACTTCACTAAGTAACGTATATGGTGAGAAGCTGCTGAGGAAATTCATACACGTTTGTTGTCTTTGTAGTCACAAGATATTGAATGTTTGAACTCACCTTATTCTTAATGTATTGTATTGGAGTGTAGTAGGTAAATAACGCTTATCTTATCACATTATTTATGAGTTTCTCTTTCTACAATAATGATTTTATACAATAAATCTCTCATTCTCTCACTATAATAAAACGTTTCATTGTCGATTTAATAAATTTCTCTCTCAAAAATAAATTATTTCAATCCTTCATTTAATAATTTTTTTTCTCTAAATTAAATGTTTTAAGTCTTATTTTTCTCACTATCACATTCAATTTAGTATAAATACATTCCTCCCCTTCTACTACCTCTCATGCTCCATTAGAATAACTTTCACTCATCCCAAATTTTCTCCAACCTATGTAACACATTCCTCTTTCTCCTAACCTCCAACTACAACCTCTCTCAACCTCTCTCTTTACAATTTCTCTCAATGTTTAGAACAAAACTTGTTGCAAATTAAAGTCTTCCATTTTTCTTTTTACATATTGTAAAAGACAATTTTTTTTGGTTTATTACCATGTTCCTTTTTCTTTCCAAGATTTTTAGCCTTTCTCTTGATAAGATAAGGTTTATGTTTCATTTTATTCTCCAAATAAGTATTCTTCTTGCAAGAGTCTTCCCCTCCCTTTCATGGTCTTCTTGAAGAAGTTGATAGCTTTAAAAACTACATTTTTTATTCTCCAATTTTAGACTTCACATAAATTTATCAACTTCGATAGAAAATGTGCATTGAGTGAGTGATTTCATGAACAAATTAGGAATGCGCTAAATTGTGCTATTATATTCCTTTTCATCCCTCAAAGCAAATTTTTACAGGTTTTTTATTTTTCATATTTACTCAGTACTAGTTTTTAATTTGTATATATGTGTTTTGGTTTCTGCTATGGTCTCTTGCATCATTTTATTATTATTATATCAAGAATCAATAAGTCGAAAAATTGATCACCTTATACAGTATCACGACCTTTTGGCTAAAACTAGTATCATGTTACCCTGCAAATTAAATGGATTAAGTTTGATTAGAAAAGATAAAACATGATTAATGGATTATTGGGTCTACGCTAATCTTTACACAACACAAAACTCAATAGAAAAGTATAAATAAGAGGGGATCCCATGGTAAAAAAAGGTAATGATTATTTCAATTTTGAACTAAATTTTCAGATATACACTTCAACTGATTTGAGCGTCGGAATGTCTTTGCAGGTACCTTACCCTCACGGACATACTCAATAGAACAACGAAAAACTGAAGAGAGAGAAGACAGAAGGGACTTGATAGAAAATATTTGATCTCAAATAAACTGTAAGAACAATTATTATTATTAGTAGTATTATTATTTTTCTCAGAACAATTATTATTATTATTATTATTTATCTTAGAACAATTATTATTATTATTATTATTATTATTTATATCAGAACCGTTATTATTATTATTATTTTGAGGTTATTTATACAATTCAAATGCTTTCATGTAAAAGGCTAGTTAATGTATAAGTATATATTGTTGGTATTTTTTGTTTCTCTAATTAATTTTATTGTAATAACTTCATCTTTAAATTCTAGTGTAAATGTGTGTGATATTTTTATAAAACTGTCTATTTTGTTATGTTTGTGCAATTTATTTCATTAGCAAAACTATTTCCAAGGTACTTGCATATTATTACATGGCCTTTATTTCTTATGCAGTATGTAACCAAATTATTTTTTGGCATTACCATTCTTTCAAAACTGCAGTTTGAGGTTTGTTTTAGCAGTAATACATTGCAACAAGACCTGAAATCTTTTGATTTTGAAATTCTTCGAACCCAAATAGTGAGGAGCCAGTAACAGTTGGGAGCTGTTTCTTCCTGCAATAAGCATTAAACTGTCACTTATTATCAATTTTACTCTTCCAATTTAACTTTGCAAACATGCAGATTATATTAGAGTAAATTACCATTCTCAAAAGAATAATGATATCTTTGAAATTGGAAGGGTAAGATTGAAATTGAGTGATTGGTTAATGCTCATTGCAGGGTAGTAACAGCAGCCAACTCTGTTATTGTCTCTTCAATATTTTGGTTCGAACAGTTTCAACTTTAAAAAATTCTACGTCTCATTGCTGTTGTTTCTGCTAAAGAAAAACCAAAGATTGAATTTTTGAAAGGAATAATCATGCAAAAACTAAATAAAATTGGTTACATACTGTACAAATGTCATATATATTATAGCGATTAAGATATAATGAGTTGATAATAAGTATAGAATAAAAATGCATGTAAGATTATAAATGATATGCATATGAATCACAAGAATAATATTATTTTTAAGTAGGGAAAGATTGATATGATTGAAGTGAAGTGTGGTGTCTGACTCAATTAAATCTATGTAACATACGTTATGCTTAATTGATACATTTGTTGATTCTCTTAGTTAGGTTGAAGATGTGTTTTTGTTAATATGGTCTGAACATACGTTGCACAAAGGTATGTGGTATTTTATGTTGCAGGCTTTCTCTCTAAAGGTTATGCTTGCATTTGAGGTATTTCTATTCAGATTTACCGGTGCTTCTATGGAGCAAGGGAGCTCATCTTTGTGTCCTTGGTGCTATTCTGGGAATATCTCTGTCATGGGAGGCTTTCACTATAAAGAGCATTGACCTCGTATCTCAAGTCTTAGGTGTGTCTCTCTTTTGTTGAATGGAGTGTCTTTACAAAGGAAGGTTTTATCAATAGTTCTGGGATTATCTCTGTGATGGGAAGCATTTTATCAAATGAGAGTTGACTTCATATTCAATTTTGCTGGGTGTTGTCGGAGGTTACTTTGGGCTACCCCAAAACTCAGGCAGTGCATTTGGGATGGTCCAATGCATCTTCTTTGTTGCTCGCTACTTAATGTTATGCTTTTTGGTATCTGTTGGGGAGGGTGTACCATAAATCTTGTTGTAGGTCATGGTTATGGGTGTTGTTGTAAGACTCTTTTGAGGTTCTCTTCTAACATACCAAAAATATATCTAACTATTATAATACAAATCTTACATGTTAATATACAAGCTTAGAGTTTTTCAAAACATTCCTAATACAATAATGCATGACTAAGACTTATACAAATACAAATACAAATATTTACAATATAAGGTTCAAAACAACATCATAAAGTTCTCCAGAACCTCCATCACCTGTATGATCATCTGCTCATGTACATAATACAATTATCGCAGTTCCCAATACAACAAGAAAAGCAAGGGTAAACTAGTGAAAGAAAAATTTTGTAATATACACAATTCAATCAAAAGAGCAAACCAAATTACATTAATCAATTTCTCAATTATTCAATCCTATTCAAATCCCAACATAAAACAATCATATAGATTCCACATGAATATACACATCTAGGATATTCAATAAACAAAATAACAATGGACTCGTATTAAGTAACTCCTACCAGAGACTAACACCTGATCCAATACTCAAGAATTAGATTATCAACGAATCTAAGAGAAATGATCAAGGTAAGTTCAATACAACCCAAGTCGTGCATCTCATCAGTTTCTCATCACCTGATATCTTAGTATATGTGACTTAGATCATCAGGTGAAGTTCAGAGATCTCTATTACATCATAAACATCAATACTTAATACATAAACAAACATTAGTACATACATTATCCAAAATGTATGACTTCAATTTCATACAATCTCAAACCTACAATATCACTCAAAATGCAATCAACAACCTTAAAAGTCCTATTTAACATAAAAATAAACAACACTTAAATACTAAACTATCAAAATCTAATATTTCTACAAGTTTAAATAAAATATAAACAAACAACATTCATGCAAGACAAATTGAATATTAAGACCACTTTTCCTCCACACCTAGATCTTTTAGTCTAGGGTGCTATTAAAAAATTAAAGTTAGTTTTCCTTATCTGAAATTATTTATTCTGATGGAAATTTTACATCAAACCGGGAACCACTTCAAAATTTAGGAACCTAGAACAAATTATCAAAATATTACAAAATTTTAGTATGGTTTAATTAAGTTGAGAGAATTATTTTTCTCAGCTGACTTTATTAACATTGATGACTAAATCATAGAGAAAAACAAAGAATAAAGAATCATTATAGTAGAAATGAATTTATTATATTTGAAAATTTGATTGAGTATAAATGTTTTTTAATTCTTCAATTACACGATCAAATTCTAAAATAGATAAAAATTAAGAAAGAAGGGAGAAAAGGGAAGTTGAGAGAGAAGGAATGAAAAAAAAAAAGGAAAAGATGAGTATGGGGGAGCTGTTTACAGGGGTTACTTCTCTTCTACATATTGGGGTTATGGGTTAATACCTTATAAGTGAGATTCGTGTTCATAGGTCAAATATCAATTTATAATAATAATAGATGTTGAATTAAGAATGCGAAATGAGTAAAATGTTCACCCATCTGTAAAATTAAAGATGAGATAGTGCATGTACATTAATTACAGAAATCAAACATTTCAACGACAATATCATATATATTCATTATTAGTTACCATACAGGGAAAATATTAATTCACATTAACTCATTGCCTAAATAAATAAATAACTAAATAAATAAAAATATAATTTTACTAACAACAACTTTTTACAAATTTCAAGAAAAAACCTTGACACAATCTCATTGAGTGTAATCCACTCTCTTAAGTTTTTTTTCTTGAATATTGATTTTGTTCATTATGAAATTGAAAGGAGATGAATGATATATTACTAAAAGGTGTCTAAGTTGGACTTCAAACATTACGTGACAAAATAATTAAATAGACTAATTTAATCTTTAAAATTAATTTAAAACTTAAAATATTAGTAACAAAAATTGAGGTAGTTAATTTAAAAATTATTTTATATATTTTTTTAATAATAGAAACTAATTTAAATATTAATAATTTTTTAGTTTTTAAAACAATATATAATTTAATTATCAATTTTTTTAATTTAATTATTTTTTTAAGTGTAGATTTGATATACGATTAAGGATTTCTCCATACTCTTTTTTCTGTGAGCTTACCAAATCAGATAATCATTAGATTGTCTTGCCAACTTAACGTTGTTAGAAAATTATAAAAAAAAAAATCAACTTAAATGTATTTTAAAAAACATTAGATAAAATTAATTTTTTTAATAATCAGGACAGTAAATTGAATATTGGTCCGGACCAACAGATAATTAAACCTAACTTTTATTTTAAATATCATCTTTTGTTAGTTCAGTTTGTAATATAAAATATTTTTTAATTTAAAATGCATAAAAAATTTAAAATAACCTAACAAATATTAAAAATAATGTAATAATTAATTTATGTCTATACGATTGAAATGTGTAATAATAAGACTTTTTTTTAAAGATAAGAAAAATAATATTAAAATATATGTAATAGTTAATTTTTGTTTATAAGATTGAAATGTGTAATAATAATTAGTAAAACAAAATTAAAAAAAATATTAAAATATAAGAGACAGTAATAGAAGAAAATATTAAATAAACTACAAGTTAATTGAATTTATTTTATAGTTTATGAGTTACAAGCTCATAAAATAAGCTATTATGATAAAAACTTTTGTGTTGGTCAAACTAACTCATAAGTTTGTCAAATAAACTAGTAATTGATTTATTAGTTTACTAAATATACTCCAAGAATGAATTGTTAAATATATGATAATTCTTTTAACAATAAAAAGATAAATAACATATTTTTTATTATATTATTTAGAAAATGTTATTATAAAAATATATAAACAAAGGTAGTCTACTATTAATATTTATGTTACTGAATATTGGTGGAGTCCACTTAATTGTAATGAGAATAGGTGGAGTTATAAAAAACAGTAAAAAACAATTAAATATATTATTTTCATGATAATAAGACTTTGGTGATGTTTATTTACACATAGTAGCACATTGTTGTTAGAATTGTTGGTATAAAAACTAAAAATGTTAATTGTAATGGAAATTTTATTATTTTCCACATGGAGTTAGGTACAATGTCCATTTTCACATTTGAACAAACTTATACGTAAACACTTTTAAAAGAGAAAAATATAAAAGAAAAAATAAAATTGATGTTAGAAATAAAAATTTGGAACAACTATGTGAAATAATTTGGTATTTAATTAGCTACAAAGGTTTTTGCTAACAAATTTAGAATCTAAATAATTGGTAGTTAAAACTTAGGTAGCTAATTAGATACCAATTTAAAAATTATTTAGTCTCTAAAATGTCTCTAATTTAGTCATTATAACAACTAATAATTTTTTTTATCTAAAATTGGTTTCTATTTCATGATTTTCTTGTAGTAATATAACGTATTTTAATTAATTAAAGACTAAAATAACCAAGAGATGGAACTAACATCAAATAAATAAATCATCTGTTTGATAGTTTATTTTGATGTGGGGGAGGCTGTGGGGTATAGGGGCAAAGTAGTAGGAGGAGGTCTACGTGTACACCAAATTGAATTTTTTAATAATTATGGTATTAAATTGAATATTGACCATAAGTGTAGATATCAAAAAGGTAATTATACCTAAAAATTAACACAAAACACAATTCTCTATATTTTCTCTCTCTCAACTTTTTGACTCTCTTATTTCAGTTTGTTTCTATTTACTCTAAATATCCCTTATTCTTTGTTTTTACTTAGGATTTTGTCATCAATCTTAAAAGAGTCAGTTGATAGAAGTGATTATCTCAACTGTTATGTTTGGATGTTTTTTTTATGTTGGAAAGGTTCTTAAATATTATGTGATTGGATGGTAAGAATTCTATATGAATAATGAAAATTATATGAAATTGATGTCATACACTTATGATAAGTATGAGTTGTTGCTTAATAGTACATTAAGTATGAAAAACCTATGTTTAAGAGAGATCATATAACTTCACTAAGTAACGTATATGGTGAGAAGTTGGTAAGGGAATTCATACACGCTTCAAGTCACAAGATATTGAATGTTTGAACTCACCTTAATTCTTAATGTACTGTATTATACCGTAGTAGGTAGGACATAACGTAAATAACGCTTATCTTATCACATTATTTATGAATTTCTCTTTCTACAATAATGATTTTATACAGAAATATCCCATTCTCTCACTATAATAAAATATTTCATTGTCGGTTTAATAAATTTCTCTCTAAAAAATAAATTATTTCAATCCTTCATTTAATAAATTTATTTCTCTAAATTAAATGTTTTAACTATTTTTTTTGTCACTATCACATTCAATTTAGTATAAATACCTTCCTCTCCTTCTACTAACTCTCATCCTCCATTAGAACAACTTCCCTCAACCTCGCTCTGCAATTTCTCTCAATATTTTGAAGAAAACTTGTTGCAAATTAAAGTCTTCCATTTTTCTTATTTTAGATATTGTAGAAGACAATTTTTTGTTTTATTATTGTGTTCCTTTTTTTTTCCAAGATTTTTAAGCCTTTCTCAAAATAAGGTTTATATTTCATTTTTTTCTCCAAATAAGGATTATTCTCGCAAGAGAGTTTCCCTCCCTTTCATGGTCATCTTGAAGAAGTTCATAGCTTTAAAAAATACATTTATTTTATTCTTCAATTCTTAGAATTCACATAAATTTCTCAACTTTGATAGAAAATATGCATTGAGTGGGTGATTTCATGAACAAATTAGGAATGCACTGAATTGTGCTATTATATTCCTTTTCATCCCTCAAGCGAATTTTTATAGGTTTTTGATTTTTCATATTTACTCACTACTAGTTTTTCATTTTTATATATATATATGTTTTGATTTTTGCTATGGTCTCTTGTATCATTTTATTATTATTATTATTATTATTATTATTATTATTATTATTATTATATCAAGAATCAAGAAGCAAAAAATTAGATCACCTTATAGAGTAGCACGACCTTTTGGCTAAAACTAGTATCACGTTAATCCGTAAATTAAATAGATTAACCTTGATTAAAAGAGATAAAACATTATTAAGGGATTATTGGGTCTAATCTTTACACAACACAAAGCTCGATAGAAAAGCATAAATAAGAGGAGACCTTATGGTAAAAAGTAATAACTGTTTCAATTTTGAACTAGATAATCAGATATACAATTCAACTGACTTGAGCGTCAGAGTATCTTTGCAGGTACTCCAATCTCACGGACATACTCAAAAGAACAATGGAAGAATTGAAGAGAGAGAAGACGGAAGACACTTGATAGAGAATATTTGGTCTCAAATAAATGGTAAGAACACTTATTATTATTATTTTATTATTATTTATCTCAGAACAATTATTATTATTATTATTATTATTTATCTCAGAACTGTTATTATTATTATTATTATTATTATTATTATTATTATTATTATTATTATTATTATTATTATTATTATTATTTATCTCAATTTGAGGTTATTTATACAATTCAAATGTTTTCACGTAAAAGGCTAATTAATGTATGAGTATATGTTGTGGGTATTTTTTGTTTTTGTAATTAATTTTTTTGTACTACTAACTTCATCTTTAAATTCTAGTGTAAATGTGTGTGTGATTTTTGTAAAACTCGGTTTATTTTTTGTGCTTGTGTAATTTATTTCTTTAGCAAAACTCTTTCAAAGGTACTTGCAAATTATTACATGGTCTTTATTTCTTATGCAATATGTAACCAAATTGTGTTTTGGCATTACCATTCTTTCAAAATTGCAGCTTCAGGTTTGTTTTAGCAGTAACACATTTCAACAAGACCTGAAATCTTTTGATTTTGAAACTCTTCAAACCCAAATAGTGAGGAGCCAGTAACAGAGTTGGGAGCTGTTTCTTCCTGCAATAAGCATTAAACTGTCACTTATTATCAATTTTACTCTTTCAATTTAATTTTACAAACATGCATATTCTTTTCAGAATGGTGAGCTTAAAGAAATTAAAATATATTATATCAGAGTAAATTATCATTCTCAAAAGAATAATGATATCTATAAATTGAAATTGGAAGGGTAAGATTGAAATTGAGTGACTGGTTAATGCTTAGTGCAGGGTAGTAACAGCAGCCAACTCTGTTATTGTCTCCTCATTATTTTGGTTCGAATAGTTTCAACTTTAAAAAATTCTACGTCTTATTGTTGTTGTTTCTGCTAAAGAAAAACCAAAGATTGAAATTTTGAAAGGAATAATCATGCAAAAAAAAAAAAAAATTGGTTACATATTGTACAAAGGTAATATATATTATACCCATTGATATATAATGATTTGATAATAAGTATAGAATAAAAATGCACTTAAGATTACAAGTGAGATGCATAGAAATCATAGGAATAATATTTTTTAGGAAGAAAAAAGGTTGATATGACTGAAGTGTGGTGTTTTACTCAATTAAAAAGGTGATTCAATTAAAAATTTGATCCTGAATTAAACATAAATAAAAAGTTAGAATTTTTCATATCCTAAATGGTGCCAATATAGTATTTTGTGTGTCTTAAATCTATGTAACATATCTTATGTTTCATTGATATATTTGTTGATCTCTTAGTTAGGTTTAAGATGTGTTTTTCTTAATATGGTATGAATATACGCTGCACAGAGGTATGTGGTGTATGTTGCAGACTTTGTTTCTAAAGGTTTATGCTTGCATTTGAGGTATTTCTGTTCAGATTTATCTGTGCTTCTATGGAACAAGGGAGCTCATCTTTGTGTCCTTGGTGCTATTATGGGAACATCTCTGTCATGGGAGGCTTTCACTGTAAAGAGCACTGACCTCGTATCTCAAGTCTTAGGTGTGTCACTCTTTTGTTGAATGGAGTGTGTTTACAAAGGAAAGTTTTATCAATAGTTTTGGGACTATCTCTCTGTGATGGGAATAATTTCATCAAAGGAGGGTTGACTTCATATTTAGTTTTGTTGGGTGTTGTCGGAGGTTACTTTGGGCTACCTAAAAAATCAGGCAGTCCATTTGTAGTAGATCCTAGTTATGGGATTTGTTGTAAGACTCTTTGGAGGTTCTCTTATAACATCTTAGAAATACATCTAACTATTACAATACAAAATTCATATGTTAATATACAAGTTTAGAATTTTTCAAAATATTCCTAATACATGATTATGACTGATAGAAATACAAATATTTACAATATAAGGTTCAAAACAACATCCTAAAGCCCTTTAAAACCTCCATCACCTGTATGATCATATACTCGTGTATAGTCATTGCAGTTCCCAACACAACAAGAAAAGTAAGGGTAAACTAATGAAAATAAAATTTTATAATATAGACAATTCAATCAAAAGAGCAAACCAAATTGCATTGATCAGTTTCTCAATTGCTCAATCTTCTTCAAATCCCAACATAAAACAATCACATAGATCTCACATGAATATACACATCCAGGATATTCAACAAACAAAATAACAATTGACGTATTTCGGAAGGCTCATATTAAGTAAGTCCTATTAGAGACTAACACCTAGTCCAATACCCAATACTTAGATTACTAGCGAATCCAAAAGAAAGGATCAAGGTAAGTTCAATACAACTCAAGTCGTGCATCTCATATGTCCTCACCACTCGATATCTTAGTTTATGTGACTTAGATAATGAGTGAAACTCAGAGATCTCTGTTAGCAGATAAACATTAATGCATCAATACTCAATAAACAAACACACATCAGTCCATACATTATCCCAAATGTATAACTTCAATTCCATACAATTTTCATTATACAATATTATTGAAAACGCAATCAACAACATTAAAAGTCCTATTTAACATAAAAAAAACAACATTTAAATACTAAACTATCAAAATCTAATATTTCAACAAGCTAACTCCACTAAGATTGATGACTAAATCATAGAGAAAAACAGAGAATAAAGAATCTTTAAAGGAAAAATAAATTTATTATATTTGAAAATTTGATTGGATAAAAATGTTTCTTAACTCATCAGTTATAGAGTGGTACGATCAGATTCTAAAATAGATGAAAATTGAAAAAAAAAATTAAGAAAAAAGGAAGAGAAGAAAAGTTGGGAGAGAGAAAGAATTAAAAAAAGGAAAAAGGTGACTGTGGGGGAGCTCTTATGGGGCTTACATTTTTTTTTTTTATCTCTTCTTTGTACATATTGGAGTTATGGGTTCATAGGTCAAATATCAATTTATAATAATAGTTGTTCGAATTAAGAATGCGAAATGAGTAAAATGTTCACCCATCTGTGACTTTTCTTAAGTAGAACATTCATTACAGAATCACACCTTCATTTTTTTTGTTCGTGCATCCCATATTTTCAAAAGTTATAAAAACATTTATTTTTATTATATAATCTAAAATATAATTGTGTGTATTCTTGGAAAATCTGAAATACAAAATTGGTTTTCTGAAATGGAATATCCAGAATATAAATTCTGGAATACAAAATTTGTATTCAAAATATGAAAAATCATATATTTTAATTTCTTTATAATTCAAAAAATCTCCAAAATTCATATTTTAAAATTAAAAGAAAATCTAATGAAAAATATCCCAGAGAAATTTAGGTATTTTCTAAATTATGAGAAATTCTCCTAATTTCACATTTTAGAATTAAGAAAAAAGTCTAATAAAAAATATCAAAAAGTAATTTAGATATTTTTTAAATTATGGGGATG
>Ga0123342_1008161_pt1 | contig 13376 bp, 8 predicted proteins | sample Turbeawhitnodule_FD_89960 | JGI IMG/M metagenome (GOLD analysis project Ga0123342, IMG submission 89960) | Root nodule microbial communities of legume samples collected from Mexico - Turtle bean Mexico white nodule | ecosystem: Host-associated > Plants > Roots > Nodule | place: Mexico: Nepantla...
ATTCTTATTTTAGACGAGGGACACAATCCTAGGAATGAAAACACAGATATGGTGCAGTCCCTTGCAAAAGTTCAAACGCCTAGAAAAGTTGTACTGTCAGGAACCCTTTATCAAAATCATGTCAGAGAGGTGTTTAACATTTTAAATCTTGTTCGGCCAAAATTTTTGAAGATGGAAACATCAAAGCCTATTGTGAGACGCATTGAAAGTAGAGTTCATATACCAGGAATGAGAACCTTTTATGATCTCGTTGAAAACACTTTGAAGGGCACAGATTTTAAAGGGAAAGTGGCTGTCATTCGAGATTTGCGCGAGATGACAAGCAATGTCCTTCATTATTATAAAGGGGATTTTCTTGAAGAGCTTCCCGGTCTCGTTGATTTTACTGTGGTTCTCAATCTTAGCCCTAAACAAAAGCTTGACCTTGAAAGATTAAAGAAGTCATCTGGAAAGTTCAAGATATCTTCTGTAGGCAGTGCTCTCTATTTGCACCCCAAACTGAAATCTTTAGCTGAAAAATGTGGAGAAAATAATATATCTGATGATATACTTGATGCTCTGATAGAAAAATCAGATCCCAGAGATGGTGTGAAGTCCAAATTCTTCTGGAACATGCTAAATTTGTGTGAATCAGCAGGAGAGAAACTTCTAGTATTCAGTCAATATTTGCTTCCTTTGAAATATCTAGAAAGGTTAACCGTGCAAACCAAAGGGTGGAGTCTAGGCAGGGAAATATTTGTAATCTCAGGAGAATCAAGCTATGAGCAGAGAGAATGGTCCATGGAAAAATTTAACAATTCTCCAAATGCCAAAGTCTTCTTTGGCTCCATTAAGGCTTGTGGAGAGGGCATATCATTGGTCGGGGCATCACGCATAGTTATTTTGGACGTTCATCTTAATCCTTCAGTTACTCGCCAAGCTATTGGTCGAGCATTCAGACCGGGCCAGCAGAAGAAAGTCTTTGTGTATCGATTGGTGTCTGCAGATTCTCCAGAAGAGGAGGATAACAACACTTGTTTGAAGAAGGAATTAATTTCAAAAATGTGGTTTGAATGGAACGAGTATTGTGGTGATCGAGCATTTGAAGTTGAGCAAGTTCTTCTCAAAGACTGTAGCGATCTTTTTCTTGAGAGTCCATTGCTAGGAGAAGATGTAAAAGCTCTGTACAAAAGGTCAGTCACCATTTTCCCCCATTTTTTTGTATATTCATACTCTGCCAATCACACACTATTTTTTTCTGATATTTGTTTATTTCTATGTCAGGTAGGATGGGTAGGCAATTATTTTTCAGTTTCATTTGAGTGTGAGTAAAATTTTCTGAACTTGTTTGAGTTGCTGTAACCCTGTTTGCTTACTATTTGCCAATCATACACTTGTGTTTTAATATTTGTTTTAATTGTACGTACCTGCTAGAATTTGGCTTTCGATGAAAAAAAAAATGAGTAGACAATATTTTTTGTGAATATCTGATTGTATCTTGGTTCAGAACAATCTATATAGAGAGAGAGGGAGAGAGAGAGGGAGAGAGAGAGTTTTATTATTTTATGAATAATTAATTAAAAATATTATATTTAAGTATATATAACTTTATATAAATATTAGCCAATTAAAAGTTGATACCATTATTCTCTGTATATAATACGAGCGGAAACACGTGTATTCACAATTTTTAAGAGGACTTAAAATAAATTATTTAAAAAATATTGTAAATGATAATTTTAAGAGAAAGATAACTTAATGAAATATATTATTTATGATAAAAGTAATTTATATTTTTATATTATATATTTATATATTTATATTATGTCTTTGTATTTTTATATTATATATTTATATATTTATATTATATCTTTGTATTTTTATATTATATATTTATATATTTATATTATATCTTTTTATTTTTATATTATATATTTATATTTTAAATATTTTAATATAAGAATACCTTATTTACCATTTGGTATAAAATTGAGATAACTGTGCATAGTATATTTACTTACAAATAATATAGATATGAACCAGGAAATTCTTTCTACTCAACGGAGGTTTCGACATTATATATCTGTTAATTATTTTAGTTAGAAAAGTAATTTATGTAAATAATTATATTCAGTATTATATTTTCTATTTTTAATCAAATATTATATTTTTTACTTTTTAAATAAAATATCTGTCATATCTCTTTTCTTTTATAATATGAAACTACTATTTGAAAAGTTATAAATAGTTTTTATTTGAAATTAAACAACTTTATTAGTATTTTTTAATATCGACTTATAAATTAAATATTAGTTATTAAAATTTGTTGGCAATAATTTGGCGAGTAATATATATTGTTTTAATTTAGTAGAGTTCTTGATTATTAATCAATAGGAAATTTCGTAACAAAATGTGGCTATATATACACAAATTTTAATTATAATTTTCTAAAGGTTGATTTTGTTACATAAATTTGATGTTTAGCTTATCTTGTATACAAATATTTATAATATATTTTTGTATTATTTTAGAAAATTGAGTATTTTGGATTAATTATCCTGAGATGAGATTTATCACTCAATGTGTCTGGATTATGCATCCAAACAGAAGCATCCAAGAAAAAGGAGAGAGATATGTAAATGTGAGAAAGAAGTGATTTATTGTTTGTATAAAATTACATATAGGGAAGAATGTCCAGAAAATATATTCGTCATAATTCGCATACAAAATCCCTAATCATGTCTAAGAATACAATTTCTTTCTTCCACACAAACTTAATATAATATCTTTGGTTTCCTAATCATGTGAGGCTGTGGGTGATTGATTCATGGATACAAAGTACATTGCATTAAGAATTGAAAAAATAAAAAAATAATAGCACAAAAATACAGAAGAGAATGGTGAGGTGAAGGAGAACTTATTGGCTTTCTTTAAACTTCTATTGTTGTGTATATTTGTTTTGATTTGTTCTTTCTCTCTTCCACACAATTACTACGCCATAAAAATCAGATGAAGCCAATAAATTTTCTCCATGGTTCCAGGCAATACCCATCACAGGAAATCGATGACCCTGCAGCATTACAATCATTTTATGCATTTTCACCTTTATTATAACATCAATCATATTATTTTAACAAAACCACACTCAATCCCCTTAAAAAACATGATTGGAGGACAAGACTCAACTAAAGATGACTATAATCAGGTTCTCTATCGGAGACAGTCATCAGTTTTTAGAAAAAATCAAAATACCTTGGATGAAAGAAAAGACTAACCTGTAGCTTGTTCACACATGTATTTTTGGGCCGAGTTAAATCATAAAAGTAGACATTTGAGTCCTCACTTCCAGCAACTTCACATGGCAAAACAGTATAAGATAATGTAAGAAAGACAACCACAGTAATGTTGCTTAAGTAAAAGGTATTTAAGAAAAACTTGCAGCATATCAGTCTCCGTTTCCATTGAAGTCTCAATTGTAGGCATTATTTAAATCTCGTTTGGTAAACATTCTTGCTAGTTAAAATAAATTATTAGAATAACAAAGATATAGAAAAGGAAGATCTTATTATGAAAGTATACGATGGGTTTATATACAGAGTGAAAGAGGAGAGATACACAGAAAACAGTTTAGCAACTAACTGTCTAATATAAATCAAATTTCTCCTGTGAGTTAAATCACAAGTTAATTGATTTTCACTGGTGAGAAACTTCTTTTCTTTTCTTTTCTTATAAATACTTATGGAGAAGTTGACAAATTCAAGCAGTACATAATCCTCGACTTATTTTCTAGTTTTACACAGGCAGAGTTTGGGTTATTAAAACCAGATTATTATTTAAAAGTCCTTCAAGAGACGGAAGAGGGAGGAAATGGAGAAGAGAAAGAAGTTTGCAAGAATGATATCAACATACCTATGAATTCTCCTTTTTCAAGGGAAAGGAGAGGACAGAAAGAAGCTTGAATTTTGTGTATACGTGGAGCTAATTTTAGAGAGCATCGAAGAGTTAAATAGCCATTTATCTCCAAAGCCACACTACAATACACCAATATTAGTGCTCCAAAGGAAAATGAGAGTTAAAAAAAGAGAACTTAAAGAAAACTTTTTTTGAACCTGAAGAAAGACAGGTTTCCATCCTGGGTACATGTCAACAACACAGGTCCACGAGCGAGCAGAGAGAAACTCCTATACTGCACTGTGGTAACAGGAGATTTTTGCTTGCTACTACTTCGATAACGATGCGAGCGAGATAATACACCGGTGTGAGAGTTCATATTTACTGAGTATATACATCCCTGCACATACAATCCAGTACCTAAAGAAAATGAGATCAACCTAACAATTAGGATATACAAAACAAAATACATGTGCAGTGCATATATAGAGCAGCTCACCTGTCCATCTCCACAAAATATGAGAAGTCCTGTATGGTCATGGTCCAAAGAGGTAACTTCACTGTCAAATAGTGATTTATTAATTACCCTTCCGGTACTAAAATTGAACACCTGATACATCATATCACTTTTAAGAAAAATAATAAATTACTGTAAAGGAAATGTAAGTAAAAAATTACAACATCATAGGGGAGGATTTTATGTGGTGGAAAGTAGTAAAAAATACACATAGTAACTAAGCCACAGATATTTAATAGTGGGAGCATTTGATGAATTGAAGTGACTGTCACTGCCTTTCTCTTATTCCAGTGTCTGAATAACAAACAACCATTCAATGACTCAATCAAATGATCTGAGTCTGCTTGAATATGGGGAGTGGAAAGGAAATGATGGGAAAGGAATAATTCTCCTTATTTAGGAGGTTGAAATTTTGTGGAAGGGAAAGTGTGTAGAACCATTCCCATTCAAACTATCTGAGCCGTTCCCTCCTAACAAAGGGATAATGAGGGGTTACTTTTCTTTTTTTTAAACTTTACATTTACTACTTTACCTTCATAAATTGAGTAACTTAATAAAAAGGTTATATTTAATTTCACAGCGCACCACTTATAAACCACAAGACCTTCCTATTTCTTCCCTCGTTAATATCCAAACACAGAAAGGTAACTCTATTCCCTATTCATTTTACTCCATTTTCTGTGAAACGTCTGAGCATAATAATAGCACCAAACCACACAAAACAAACAATTCTCGATACTTTACAAACAAATAACACAATGCTACTTCAATAACATTTAAGGTCTGAGCAACCCCACCACATCAAAGACATTTCAGGTTTACCAAGCAAGAACAGAAACAACCAAATATATTCCAACAGAAAAGCTTCAGCAAAAGTGTCAAACATGTTACTTCCTTCTCTAAAATAACAAAATGGAAACAATTAATATATTTACGTTGATTTCTTTGTTTGCATTTCCAACTGAAAGGAAGTTATTATTTACCTGCACCAAATACAGAAAAAATACAGGCTTCAGTAGCAACCAAGGATGGAATCAAAAGAAAAAAATTATTTACCAATATAAAATATCCAAATCCACATGCATAATGATATAGGAAACCATATCTTTGGAAAAATTGGACAAGTTGCAAATAATATTTATGCTTCAAAGCATATTTGTATTTGTTGCAGCCTCAAGCACAACCAATTCAAAATAAAACCAATGTGTATGGAGGAAGTCTTAAATTCTTTAACATGGACCACAGAGAAAAGTACTGGTCCACCTCATCATTTTCTCTTTTTGAAAAAAGGTTTGATCAACAAAAAAAAGAAAAGACGAGAGAGGAAAAAAACTACAAATAAATCCAAGTTCAAGATCACAATGAATGTCTGAGACCTTCTGCAAACTGAGATTCAATTCCACCCATAAAAATCTAGCCATGTTCAATATACGAAAGTCAATTTTATCACTTCCCTTAGTGTAAAAAGTGGCTATTAGAACTTCTAGAAAAATATTTAGACATAAGAGTGACAGTCTAGTAAATTGAATACACACAAAGCAAGAGATAAAAGTCACAGGTTACTTTTCATACAAACATGAAATTTACCATAAAATTTCCAGAATATCTAAAGTTTTCAAATCTAAGACGACGGTGTTTTGTCCAACTATTAAAGAAGGCAACGGCATCCTCTAAAGAGATGGGAAGGCTAGCATTCTTAATAAAAAAGAAGACACCTTTATGCATAAACACACCCCCAATTATACTTACAGGGTGAAAACGGATACACAATTGTGGAGATACTCCATATATCACCCGTATGCAAATACCTTTCGCTATCTCCCATACTCTCACAGTTTTATCCAATGAAGACGATGCAATGTATTGATTATTTGATGTAAAATCAAAATCTGAAAATAAACAAGCATGTGAGGTCATGTAATAAATTAGGGAGCATTACAATTTAGGAAATTTTGGAAAATCATAATTCCACATTAGGAATAAGTGACAAATTCAGCAAGAATAATTAGTCAATGGCTGCAGTATTTTTCTGAAATCTGGCTAATTTGATCTCCAATTGGAAAAAATGCAGACCAAGATTTATTGATCCATAATGTCCCAATTAAAAATAATACATTAGGTGATATTTCCTTAGCGCACTTGGTCATATATGTCATGCAGCATTAAATATAGATCAAATAAACAAAGACAGTTTATCCAACCAACCTGTTACATCTTTGGAATGCCCATCCAGTTGTTTGATGACTGAAGGATTCTCTGATACACTGCAGACAGTTAAGGTTCCATCAGATGCCCCATAAGCAAGTAGATCAGAACTCATGTGCCCAAACTTCAACACGGTAACTACACATAAAGATTTTCAGGATTATTCCACCAGAAAGTAAAACAGAGACTGGTATTAGTGTAACAAAAGACAAATTTAGATCAGACTTACCAGAGGCTTTGCACTTGTCAAAGATACAATGCATTCCAACAAAAGAATAAGCAGACTCAGCCCCACGGTGTCTAGGATGATCAGAATCACTTACACTTGAGCCAAAACTCAATCTATGATTATGTACTGGATTTGCATTTTGCAGATCCTACAATTTTGATAAATGACGAAAAAAAGTAAACGATCATGAAATTTAAACTAATACTCACAGCATATGAGCTAAACAGTACTGATCTCCTTCAATTTCAAAACAATTAGACAAAGCTCCAATTATCATGGCCTAACATAACCCACATATCCCTTAACAGTACAAACGCCCAAAGTATACTTGTAACATCTTGTTAAATATATGGTTAGTCTATCTATTTCATTAGTGTAGTCTTATGTAATATCTAAACCAATAAGTCAGTTTATGTAAATTTCCCCCAATCCAGGAAACTTAGGTGTATTTACTCAGACTGACTAACAGCAACTTCTATAATTGTAGTTTCAGCAAGAAGCATTGAGCAAAACTTACTAATATCAAGAAAGTGACAGTCAAATCTACCCAACAAAGTATAGGGTTGGTTTCGAGCCAATAATCAGTAAAGAATATAGTGTATCATCTATGGGCAATGTTAACTGCTTTATGACTAATAAAAAGTTATCTTGCCTTTTTCTAATGTATCTAATTTAGTTTCTGAATGCTTTGTTTAGCTCTTCTACAAACTTTTTCTTCCTAAAAGAACGGAAAAAAAAAAACTGAATAACCGTAAGAATCCCACTTGACCGGGTGCCACACCAAAGCACAATCAGCACTTCCTGGACAATAGCACTACCAGTTCAAATGACTGGCTGGTTATCCTATCAGTTATTATGGTACACTCTGATATACTTAAATTAAAAGGTATAAATCCCATTAACAGAATATGTCTATCTGGTCATAATTTTAATGTATATGGCATTTTTCTACCCAATTAAGAGTTAAAGATAAAAGGTATGTGCAATACAAGTATATTGCAACAAAATCTACATCACACAACTTACCCTCCCAGAACTCAAGCTATCCACCTCAGACCAACGGGAGTGTGGAGTTGGAGATGGAAAAAATCGGCCACTGATGCATCAACCAGTAAATTATCCTGATGTCAGAATTGTATGGAAACATAAATTTAAACTAGTACCGTGAATGAGAAAGCTGCATTGACATAAAATGTGGTTATAATTACAAACAGAAACTCAAATTGAAGAATTAACCACAACGATGTACATCGAATCGAATTCACATTAAAATAAGAAAGGCAATTGATGGGAAAAAATGTACAGAAATTAAGATAATTTTGATATAAGAGACAAAGTACAAGTGTTGGAAAATATGATGTCATCCTAAATTAACCTAAAACATAACCGAGAAAAGACCAGTCAAGAACATTAGATAAGCTAAAACCAGCTTGCTACACAACCAGACATAAATCACAATCATCTTGTCAATATGTTTTAGATTACATATGTGAAGAAAGAAAGTAGATTTGAATGAATAACAACATCTGTCTTCCAAAATTTTCCATACAGATCAAAGTTTAATTTACTGTCCAACAGCACATCCAGATCACTTAGAAGCTCCGTATCCAATCATGGGCATCTTTAATTCCTTATTTTATCTCCTTTCAGCAACCATATCATCAAATTATGTGATACAAAATTAAGCAAATATGTACTCATTAGTTCCAGTAAAAAAAGAAAAAACAGCAACCTGTTTCCTGGAGTACTCTGCAGACTAGGGGCTCGCGAACTATCCCTTTCCCAGTTTTTAGACCTACTCATGTAATTCCGGTATGCCACATAAGTTTTCTCATTGCATCTCCAATCCTTCAACACAATCACATGTCCATAAGTCAAATAGTAACAACAACACAGCCCCAGAAGATAACACTATCACAAGTAATAATAAGAAGAAGAAAGACCGAACTTTTTATACTATTCTCTTATCAGAATTGAAGTTTCACCTCGGCAATCTTTGTAATATAAGGTGGTTAGCACTAAATGAAACATGGATTACCTATGTAAAACTCCAATTCTGATTAACTGCACTTGAAACTGTATATAAATACTGTCCTAATAATAATAATAATAATAATAAACTCAGCACTAAACGTACTTAAACATCGTTTATGATAATTGAGAACATTGTAGGAACACGCAAGTCAACAAGCTTATAATCAAAAAGTCAAAATGTAACAATATACAGAAACACTAAAACCAAATCATCACCATAAATAATGCAAATCTGTCACGATTGATCTGCATAAAGAAACAGAATTATATGCATATAAGAGAACGAGATCGGTGATTATAAAGAGAATTAAGCTACAAGCACTTATAACAATCTCAATTTTCAGATTGTGATGATAAAATTATCAGAAACATTAGATTTAGATAAGAGTGCGTGTTCTACACGGAGCGTACTCTGCGGCGGATAATTCCAGCCTCCGCCTTCCGAAGAAGGAGGAGGCGGCGAACGCCAATGTACTCGGGATCGGCGTCGGCGGTGACTGGCTGAAGCAAACAGCAGAACAACTCTGGATCTGAACTCTTCTCGTCATTGTCTACCTCGTTGTTGTCGGTGTGGTTGTTGAGGAGGTGGTGTTCGTTTTGTTGCGGTTCTGTTTCGCCGTTGTTGACGGCGGCGCTGCCTTGCTCCGCCATGATGATCTATGGAGCGTTCATCGGAGAGCGGTGGCCGAACCCGATTCTCCGGCGAACTTTGCCACGGTTAATGTGTGAAGTTGGATTCTAATGAGAGAAATGCAGAGAGACACAGAGAGAGATCGAAATTAACTGGAGACCTTACCAACCGGTGACCGGTAGAAAATTCAGCGGAAAATAAACATAGATATTAATTAAAAATTGATTAAAAAACAGCTATTGCGCTTAATTTAGAACAATGAAATTACACATGTAATTTTTATTAAATGTTTAACACAATTACCATTATTTAAAAAAATGAGAAAAATTAATGAGTTAAATTATAATTTTCTATATTACTTTTTATTTATATCAAATTTATGAAAAATAAATAATAATATAAAAATAGTTAAATGATTAATATTTTAGTATATTTCAAAATATAAAAGAGCACTAATATTTTAACACTCTAAACAATAATTACACTTACCTCACAATTTAATAAATTAATATTTTAATTATATTATTTTATTTTAATTTAAATACTAATATATATTAGTATAATGAGTTGTCAAATAAATATTTTTACTTTTTAGATATCAAAGTATTTTTTTGAAAATATAATATCAAACTAGTTGAAAATATATGGTATGTGTGTTTGTTTTATTATGATAACAAAAAATAAACAATATTTTTATCATAATTATTAAAATAAAAAATATATTCAATTGAGTTTATGTAAGAAATAGAATTGTATTTTAATATACTTATGAAAGACAACTTTTTCATAAAGTTTGATGGTAGAATTGTAGTCACAAAACATTATAACACCTTTTTTTTTATGTAAAGTTTTCAGTATTTCACAACTTGATATATTAACATTTTAAGTAACCACAATTATTTATTATCATATAAAAAAATATATTATTAAAAAAATATGAAGAAATTAGACTAAAACTAATATGTAATACCTCTTCATTTAATCTAATTAAGTTTGTTAAGAATGTGATCACCACTTCATAATGATTTTTGTTGATGAACATGCAAAAAAAACTTTGAAGTACATCAATTGTAAGCTTGTCAATTTCTTCTTCGATAAAGCACAGAATGTAGTCAAAATTCTCAAAGAATGTTTGTATTATCTTCTCAACGATCTTAGCATCTACCATGTCATTTCCATAATTTCTCAAGTCAATGCCACCACCATGACTCATGCAACATAGTAGGTGATCGTCTCTCCTACCTTCATCTCTAATAGCTCAAAGGTTCTTCAAAGTCTCTGAAGTTGAGCATTCTTGGAAGTCTTTCTGAGTGATGACTTTCATAATAGACTTCTCAATAGCTTGGAAAAGATAGTTCCTGACCTTTAAATCCTTTAACTTCAACTCATAATGTTTTCCTTGGCGTTGCTGACATGTTATCAATGGTAAATAACAAACTGAATTGACTAATAAGAAACCTTGACACTTAGATTTTCCATTGATAAAACTCTTTGATTGGTCAAGATTTGATCTTGTAAACATGATCAAAATTTGGATTCATAATATAAGGATCATAACCATATAGAATTTACTCAACCTCTTCTCAATCTCTTCCAATGAATCAACTTCTAAGAACATATGAACATCCTTAGCAGCTAATTGAGCTTCATCAATAAAGGACTGGTGTCATGATTTGTTTGTTTAAGAAATCTCAATTTATGGATAGAATGACAAACACGATGGATATCATTCGCGGATTCCACATGTTGTAACAATAAAGAAAAAACTGAAAATTCAACTTCTTCCATGTGATTGAGGAAACTTTGGTAAGAGACCAAATCTCAAACACATGCAAACCAAGAGAGATCATTTTTGCCATTAAGCTTTTTCAAGTAATTGTGGAAGCCCCAGTGAAAGAGTTGACAAGTTCTGAAGAAATTAAGGTAAAGGAAGGTGAAAAAAAATAGGAACCAAGAGAGGGAAAGGACTGCATCCTATGGGTTGAGCTAATCAATGGTGGAAAAGAGGCAAGGATGACAGTGGACAATGAAAATATAAGCAAGAATGCTTAAGAGATTAACTCATCTCTTAGCTTATTCATGTGTTTAATCTATACGACCATTCATTGTGCTATTTCACAGACTTTGCAAAGCACAAGCATCTTGGGTGAACATGTCATATATAAGAGCAGTATAGTATATAATACATAGTGTAACTAAAAAATTAATGGCTATAGAGTAAACCATTAAACATGATACATATGAAATTAGGTATAGGACATAAAAAAGGAGAGGATTCCTAGCTTGCACAGGTCAAATTCTCTTGTTCTGTTTATACTGATAACCAGGCTCTGATTCACTTGACCACCTGCACACACACCAAAACTGCATGAATACTACTAAAACTAAACCAGAATCACAAATTTCTCAGAGCAACAAGTGAAGAAACCAGATGGAAATACAAAACAAATTTTAAACACACAACACAGAACAACATGTAAAATTAAGTTCTCCAGATTGTTCTAAATATTGAAAGCCAGATCAGATATTCTAACATGATCAATGACCAATATTTATTATAAAAAGATAGGCTTCTATAAAATTATTTTATCCAAAATATTTCTTTCTTGTCTGTAGATCCTGATTAAAGCAGGAAAACTTTCAGATGAGTTATGATACAAACGTAAAAAGACAGGCATATGATATGAAAAAAGGGAAAGAATGGTCATTAACCTTTTATATAAAGCTTTTACATCCTCCCCTAACAGTGGACTTTCAAGAAATTCATCACCACACTCTTTCACCTCAACTGCCTCAACTTCAAAAGCTCGATCACCGCAATACTCATTCCATTCAAACCACATTTTTGAAATTAATTCCTTCTTGAAACAAACATGGTGGTCTTCCTCTTCCGGAGAATCAGCGGATACTAAACGATACACAAAAACCTTCTTCGTCTGGCCGGGTCTGAATGCACGACCTATAGCTTGACGCGTAACCGATGGATTGAGATGAACGTCCAAGATAATTATGCGAGAGGCACCAACCAGTGATATACCCTCTCCACATGCCTTGATTGAGCCAAAGAAGACTTTGGCTTCACGAGAATTGTTAAATTTTTCCATGGACCATTCTCGGTGCTCAGAGCTTGATTCTCCTGAGATTACAAAAATTTCTCTTCCAAGACTCCAGCCTTTCCACTTCATAGTCAACCTTTCTAAATATTTCAAAGGTAACAGATACTGACTGAAAACTAGAAGCTTCTCCCCTGCTGATTCACACAGATTTAGCAAGTTGTAATAAAATTTTGACTTCACACCATCTCTAATATCCAGTTTATCTACCAAATCATCCATTACATGATCAGATATAGAATTTTCACCACACTTTTCTGCTAGTGGTTTCAGTTTAGGATGCAAATAGACAGCACTTCCTATAGAAGATATCCTGAACTTTCTGCTAGATAGTTTTTTTATTTTCCCTACTTCAGGCTTCTGTCTAGGGCTAAGAGTGAGCACCACGGTAAAATCAACAAGACCAGGAAGCTCATCAAGAAAATCTCCTTTATAATAGTGAAGTACCTGGCTCGTCATCTCACGTAAATCTTGTATAACAGCTATTTTCCTTTTAAAATCAGGGTCCTTCTGCAAAGTGTTTTCAACTAAATCATAGAAGGTTCTCATTCCTGGTATATGAACTCTACTTTCAATGCGCCTCACAATAGGCTTTGATGTTTCCATCTTCAAAAATTTTGGCCGAACAAGATTTAAAATGTTAAACACCTCCCGGACATGATTTTGATAAAGGGTTCCTGACAGTACAACTTTTCTAGGCGTTTGAACTTTTGCAAGGGACTGCACCATATCTGTGTTTTCATTCCTAGGATTGTGTCCCTCGTCTAAAATAAGAAT
>Ga0123342_1008162_pt1 | contig 13376 bp, 12 predicted proteins | sample Turbeawhitnodule_FD_89960 | JGI IMG/M metagenome (GOLD analysis project Ga0123342, IMG submission 89960) | Root nodule microbial communities of legume samples collected from Mexico - Turtle bean Mexico white nodule | ecosystem: Host-associated > Plants > Roots > Nodule | place: Mexico: Nepantla...
AGATGGCCTCACCACTCACTCTCCACACCTAGCATGCACCTTCAAGGAGTCCACAACTCTACGTGAGTTCCTTGCTCATTCTCTTCCATGAATGCTTCCGCCAATCCACCAAAGAAAAGCTAACGGATGAAGGTACACCTCTACCAGTCGGTCCATACCAATACACTTGCCCCTAGGATCGAGGGTAGATGTATTCGATGAGCCTTTGATGATAGGTGTCGGTCAGTTATCATTAGGTATGTGACTGTTGGACTTCCTGATGACCTCAAGTAGCATGACATGACTCGCATTAATGAGGGGTTTTTTGGGCGCGAAGCGTTGTGGGCCATTGGATCTAGGAGATCTAATGGTTGAGATCGTTGCGACGCTTCGTCTTTTGAGGTCCTTGGCTCCTATAAATAGTGGTCCCAACAGTGCCGAGATATTGTGTTACTTCTCTGCTTGAGTGTTTTGATAGCCGAGGGATCTCTCGCCTATGCTTCGATAACCGAGTGTTCTCTCACCCTTCTGCTTTGTTCCCGGTCTTCAGCTTTATATGAGGTTAGTCACGTCAACCTTGTCTCGGCCCACATCTTCTTCTGATCACCCTTCTCTTTCTCTTGTCTGTCTGTCCTCTTCGTCGTCTTCTTTTTCTTCTTCTTCTTCTTCTTCTGGGTCCTCTACAACCGACTCCTTGTCGGTCGGGGTGGCCGACGTGCCACTTCAGGTAGAGGTTGTTAAGGGGGATGACCCAGCCAAGGCTGTTGACCGGTCGGGCTCTCCCCCCAAGGTGTTCCTCTTGTGGATCTTAGTTCGGTAGACCCTAAGGTGGTTGGGATCTCGTCTGCCTATTCGACTACAACTTTTGTATCCAAGTTTTTGGATAAGTGTCCGGTTTTAAAGGCAGGTGGGCATTCTAGCTTCTTTAGCGTTGAACCATGCTCATCTATCGAGAGTGTTTGTATGGGGAGACCAGGTACCAGTCCCTCCTTCTTTTACCAGATTCATCCAAACACCTAAGCGTTCATCTAGGCCTTTCGCCTGTTGTGTGACGTCTTGTGTCTTCACCCTTCTCCCTCTTCTTTTCTCTCCTACTACACCTCTCACCCAACCAGTCTTGTCTCATGGAACTCGTTGATCGGTCAGTCAGGGAGTGTTCTTTTCAATTCTTTCTTCGTTTCCTATAAGAGATTTAAAGAGAGATTCGTTAAGGTTATCATTCGACCGGAGATGACGACCTATTTCTTTGACAAGACTAGTCAGTCGCGGTTTCCCCTCTACTGGACTAGCAAACCTCGTGACTTTAAGGAGTGACCGAGGCCGATGGGGAGTGCTGATGAGTTAGAGATTCCCTCACTCTTCGATGCACTCCCGAGGAAGCTTCCCACAAGGAAGCTTATCGGTGCTTATACCGAGTCGATGCAATGGGCGACCGTTAAGGGTATGAGACTTTATTTCTGCTAACGGTCGGTCTTATGCTTTGTCTTCTAACACTTGTTCTTTTTTTGCAGAAATTATGGCCCAAGAATCTCCCGCTGGTGTCGATGTGTTGGATGCTTATCGAAAACGGGCGGTCGAGAGGAAAGAACGTCGTAGCATCGACAACCTGGACACAACAAACGGCTCGGGTGCCCATGCTGGCAAGGGCTCTACTGACCCTTCTAGCAAATCAAAGAAGACGTCAAGGGAGGGTGGTAACATTGCTACCATCACCCGCTCCCCTGGCTCTCTACTGACACCTCCCCCTCGTCGGGAGGCGATTGAGGTGGATTCACCCTGGCCCAAGCGCGTTGCAAAGGCGGTCAACCCTCCAGAGATCGAGCGATCAATGGAGGTATCGATGTCACCCCTGACCCTTCTAGGGGTGACATGCAGTTCACTCGGGGGGTGCGCCTGACGCTTCCCGAAGCCACCCGGGAGGTTATCCGAGTCGTCCCTTCATCGGACTTGCTAAGGGGCGGCTTGGAAATGTTGTGCCGCTCAATGTTCATGATCCAACTGGGTGTCAAGAACGAGATCGCCATGCCGAGGAGATATCCCGACTAGATCATGAGTTGGCTGAGGCGTCCGGTCATCTGAAGCAGTCTTTGGCTGCTAACTCCGACCTCTCAAAGAGACTGGACTCGGAGGTGACTGAGAAGGAGAAAATTTAGCAGGAGGCTGTTGAGGCTTGGCGCCGCTTGGCGGAGGTGGAGGCCGAAATGGCTAGGGTGGTGGCTGAAAACACCCAACTGAGGAAGATGGTGGAGGATAGGGATGAGAAACTTTCATCTTCAGCGACCGAGCTGACTACCCTACAAGCTGCTAGGGACGAGGCCGAGGCAAAGCTGGATCACAACTTCGACCAGACCGAGGAGTTGTTGAAGCAAAGCTTCCTCCGAGCTGTCCATCAGGCCCATGTTCTTTATAGGGGGCCGTCGGCCTCTGGTACCTTCGATCTTGACAACGAAGTGTACTTGGATCGGATTATGCCAATTGTTGAGATGAATGCTTTAGTGAGGCAACTGTGTTGGCCGATCGAAGGTAAGGAAGACGAAGATCATGAAGACTAGTTTCGCCTTTGGCTGAGTTATGGCCTTTTTGGTTTTGAATCTCTCTCCTCCGAGGTCGGGGTGTGGCCTCCCTCTTTTTGATTTTATCAATGTATCAGCTGTTTCTTTTATTGCGTTGTGTATCCGGTGTAAATGGGTTTAAGCAAAATTTTCACTAGTTAATATGTCGGTCTTTATTTGAATGGGCAATTGACCTTCAACGTGAGTTTTTAATCGAACAAGTTGAATGAGCGATCAACCTTCAATGTGAGTGTGTAATTGAACAAGTTGAATGGCGATCGGCCTTTAATGTGAATTTTTAATTGAACGAGTTGAATGGCGATCAGCCTTCAATGTGTTTTTTTAATCGAACGAGTTGAATGGGTGATCGACTTCTTGTTAATCAATGATTTGCTTTGATTTGCGTCAAGTTAAAAGGTTAACTTGTGTGTGTTGAACGACCTTGCCATGGTATGTCAGTTTAGACTACATCCAGGTTGAACCAAATTGAGCGATATCGGCAGGGTATGCCATTGAAGGCTCCATCCAGACCGAACCGAGTAAGAGGTGTTGGCAAGGTATGTCGGTTAGGGCTACGTCCAGGCTAAACCTAGTTAAGCAGTGTCGGCAGGGTATGCCGGTTAGGGCTTCAGCCAGACCGAACCGAATGAGAGGTGTTGGTAGACTATGCTGGTTAGGGCTACGTCCAGACAAAACCTAGTTGAGCAGTGTCAGCAAAGTATGCCGGTTAAGGCTTCATCTAGACCGAATCGAGGCTTTGAAGGAGAGCAGTGCTAGTATTTTGAGAAAAACGCCTTGTTAAAACCTTCCAATAGAGTGAGGAAAGAGTGCGTAATTTTATTTCTTTCAGTTGTAATAAAACTTAAGATGCGTGACATTCCACGTCCTTGGTACAATTTTTCCTAAAAGCCATTCTAAGTGATAAGCTCCCCCCTTTGCGACTTCTCGAACTCGGAATGATCCCTCCCAGTTGGACGAGAACTTCCCTTCATTTTTTTCTTGCATCGCTGCACATTCTCCATACGAGGTCTCCCCTCAAAAAATTTCTCGATCGGACTTTCGTGTTGTAATGCCTTGACGCCCTAAGCTTGCATGCGGTCTATCGGATCTTGCTCTTGTCTCGCAACTCGCTTACCAAGTCGAGGTTGACCGCTAGGCTTTCCTCGTTTAGGGTGACGTCGAACATTTGCCTTCGTATGGTGGGCTCGTCCACTTCGACTAGGATCATCGCCTCGGTCCCGTATGTCAGGCTGTATGGTGTTTCTTGTGTGGTTGTCCGAGGGGTGCTTTTGTATGCCCATAGTACTTCTATGAGCTCCTTCGTCCATCGGCCTTTGGATTTGCCGAGACGTTTCTTCAGTTCGTTTAATATGACCTTGATTGCGGCCTCGGCTTGCCCGTTGGTTTGTGGGTGCTCGACCGAGACTATGATTGACTTGATGTCGAGGTCGCCATAGAAGGATTATAGTCCTTGGTCAATAAATTGTCGATCGTTGTCAGTTATTATCATGTTCGGGACATCGAACCGACACACGATGCTTCGCCACACGAAATTTTAAAGTTTTTGGCCAAGATGGATGCGAGTGGCTCGACCTCGATCCATTTAGTAAAATAGTCGATTCCTACTAGGAGGAACTTGTTTTGCCCTTTTCTTAGCGCGAAAGGGTCGATGATGTCCATCTCCCAGATGGCGAATGACCATGAAGAGATGAGATTGTGCATCATTTTCGGTTTAACATGATGGAGGGGGCCAAAGTCCTAGCATTTGATGCATTTTTTCACGTACTTGGCATAGTCTCCTTGGACGGTCGGCCAATAATAGCCTGCTTTGAGTACTTTAGAGTCCATCGTTCGTGCCCCCGAATGATTTCCGCAAACTCCTTGGTGTATCTCGGTCATGACATATTCGGCCTGCTTTCTGGTGATGCATTTTAGTAGGGGGCCAAGAAGCCTCTTCAGTATAGATCTTCATTTATCATAGTGTACCAGGCACACTGTTGCTTCATTTTTTTTCTTCTTCTGGCTTACATGTGTTATCCTCAAGGTACTGGATGATGGGGGTCATCCAGTTGTCAGCTTTAGTCTCGGTTATTGCAAGGCATTCGGTATCCGACACGCTGGGGTGTCTTAGCTATATCTGTATAACTGATCGTTGGTGGTTCTTCTTCTTTGTGACTGACAACCTAGACAAGGTATCGTCCCTTTTGTTTTCCTGCCTCGGTATGTGCTTCACAGTTACCTTGTGGAACCAGACGATGGTGTTTCGGGCAACATGGTAGTAGCGTTATAGCAGGGGTTCCTTTACTTCGAATTCTCCCTTGATCTGGCTGACCATGACCTGGGAGTCGCTTTTATACACGACCTCGCGTGCTCCCATGACGTATGCTAGGTTTAGCCCAGCGCGCCTTAAATCCAAACTGGAGTGCTTGTTCCAAGAGGAGATCGCCCAGTCCTTCTAGGACGACTCCTGCTCCACATGTTGTCTTGTTGGGTGAGTCATCCACGTAGAGTGTCCACCCGACTGACAAGGTGGGTAGCGGCGTGAGCTCGGCTAAGAAGTTGGCCAGACATTGAGACTTGATAGCCCCTCTTGGTTGATACCGAATGTCGAATTCAGAGAGTTCTACCGACCATCCTATCATCCGACATGCAAGGTCGGGTTTAGATAATATTTTAAAGATGGGGTAGTCGGTTCTTATCGTGATTGACTGGTTTTGGAAATAGGGGTGCATTCGCTTTGCAGTGAGGACTAGGGCAAGCGCCACCTTTTCGATCATCTAGTACCTCGTCTCGGCCGCATGCAACATTCGACTAATGAAGTATACCAGTTGTTCCTCGCCTTCGACCTCCAACACCAACGCAACATTGATTGCCTCCTCCGAGACCGCCAGATACACTAGAATGGGTTGGTCGGGTCTCGATTTTGGTATTACTGATGGAGATGTTAGAAAAATCTTCAGTTGCTTGAAGATTTCCTCGCATCCTTCGTCCCAGTTGAACTTGGCTGCTTTCCGAAACAGTTGCACCATTGGTTTCATTCTCTCGGCCAACCGAGGTACAAACCTAGAGAGGGTTGTCAGGCGCCCCAAGAGTTGTTGCACCTCCTTGATGTTTTTTGGACTTCTCATGTTGGCAATGGCTCGACATTTGTCAGGGTTGGCCTTTATCCCCATATGGGTGAGCATAAAACCTAGGAACTTTCCTCCCTCAACTCCGAATCTGCACTTCTCGGGCTTGAGCTTCGTATTGCCTCCTCTGAGGGCTTTGAACACCTCCTCGAGGTCCTCCATATGTTGGTTAAAAGAGTCAGACTTCACCACGATGTCGTTCACATTCTCCTCCACACACTGGGCGATTAACCCTTGAAAGATTTTGTCCATGAGGTGTTGCTAGGTCGCCCCTGCGTTCTTGAGGTCGAACGGCATGACCTCATAGTAGTAATTGGCATCGGCCGTCATGAAGGTTGTCTTCTCTTTATCTTTGGGGTGCATACTTATCTGGTTATAGCCAGAATAGGCGGTCGATGTTCGGTAAGGGGTAAGAGTCTTTCGGGCAGGCGGTGTTGAGGTTTCTGTAGTCGACACACATCCTCTAATTACCGTTCGGCTTAGTGACCATCACGACGTTGGCCAGCCAAGTCCTGTACCGAGCTTCGCATATAAACCCGGTTGATAGGAGCTTCTTGGATTTTGCTTTTGCTGTTAGGCGCTTCTTATTGTCGTAATCCCTCTTATTGTGGGCGATCGACCGTGCTTCCTTAAACACTGATAGCTTGTGACTGATGATGTTCGGGCTTACGCCCGGCATATCGGATGGTGTCTACGCAAACAAATCCACATTTTTCTTTAGCGTGACATGCATTATCTCGACCTCGGCTCCTACCATGGTTGTTCCCACAACGGTACTGCATTCTTCGCCCAGAGCAGTACTCGCCGAAGCTCTTCCTTGGCCTCCAGCCTGTTTTCAATTGCCCGAGGATCTAGGTCTACCAACGCAACGGTTGGCTCTACCGACATCGATCGGGCTTGTTAGGGTGAGTGATCCTTTCAAGAGGATTTTCTCTTGAGAGAGAGATCGTTCCTCAAAGGCTCTACTCTGAGGCTTTCGGCATAGCATTCTCTTGTCTCTTTCTAGTCAACGTGGACCGTGAGAATATCCCCCCATTGGCGAAAGGAACTTCATTGCTAGGTGTGGTTTAGATATGATCGCCATCAGCTGGTTGATGGACAGTCGTCCAAGGAGGATATTATAAGAGGTATTGGCATCAATTACTAGATACCAGATCCTTATCGTCTTGCAGCTTTTCTCTTGATGGAAGGTGGTGTAGAACTCGATGTAGCCCTTTGTTCCCACCTTCTCGCCCGAGAAACCGATCACGTGGTCGTAATAAGGCACCATCTCGGCCCCGGTATTCTCATAGCTTTAAACGTTTTCCAGTAGAGGATGTCTACTGAGCTTCCTTGATCCACAAGAGTCTTTCTGATGGTAAATCGATCGATGTCAACCGATATCACCATGGGATCGTTCTGCCGATAGTCCACGCCTTTAAAGTCGTCATCAGTGAAGGTGATGGGCGGCATCCTCGGTTGGAATGTTACCGCGTTCACCTGGTGCCCTGCCCGAAGGTGTTTCTTTCGAGCGCTGTTTGTACTCCCTCCACTGGCGAAGCCACCAACTATGGTGTTGATAACCTCTCGGTTTCCTCTTCTTTCGGCCTCCCGGGGTGGATCATCCCTATGAGGAGGGTCGTCTCTATGAGACCGATGATCTTCCCTGCAGTCTTGGTCATCTCTGGTCCGCGAAGGTGAGCGTCTTCTCTTGGAGGAATCATCTCTGCGTGGGGAGTGTCTCGTATCTCATTCATTCCTAACGAAACGGAGTAGGTGTCCGACTTGAATGAGCTTCTCGATCTTGACTTGTAAATCCTAACATTCCTCCATGGAGTGCCCGCTGTTTTGATGATACCGGCACTGCTTTTTCGGTCAGCATTGTTAGGGCTGGCCATTTCCTGAGGGGAGGGATCAACTCAGCATTGAGTGCCTCGTCCAGGATTCTCCCCCTCTCGGTTGTTAGGGGAGTGTATCTTGAGAACCGACTTCCTCGGTCTCGATTATCTTTGCCCCTGTCGCCTCGTGGCCGATCTTTCTCATCCTTGCTCTTCTCTCTGCTGGCCTCGGCACGGGCCTGGTTACGGAACTCCCTGAGTTCCTCTAGCTGCATGAACTTAGCAGCTCTCTTTCTGAGTTCGTCCAGGCTGGTGGCGGGCTGCATACACAAATTATCAGCAAATGGTCATGAGTGCAAGGCTGGCAGCATATGATGCATGTTAACGTCCGGGATGAGATTCTGAATACTCATTGCCACTTTGTTGAACCTGTCAATAAAGGTTCTCAGTGACTCTCTCTTCTCCTGGCGGATGCCCACCAAGGCGATGGAGGTCAGGTGACGTGGCCTGCTGGTGGCACACTGAGTCTTAAACTTCACCAAAAGTGTGGCGAAGCTGTCAATGGAATTAGGTGGGAGCTTGGTAAACCAGCTAAGGGTTGCTCCCTTTAGCGATGTAGGAAACACTCGACACAACACTGCATTGTCCGAGGTGTAGAGACTCATGTGGGTAGTATAGGCGTCCATATGCTTGTCTGGGTCAGTAGACCCATCATACCGGTCTCTGTTGAAACCTTTCCACTTGTTTGACAGTGGATCTTCAATGATAGCGTTAGTAAAAGGGTTTCAACGGGCCGAGTTCATCGTGGCAGTCCTGGTCGACTTGTTCAGACAGGATTCGCCATCCATCTCATGGGTGGGGACTTTGTCTCTTGTCTCCTCTACCGGTCTCGGGTTGGGAGGGGAGGTGTAGCAGAAGGTCCTCCCTCCATTAGCTTCTTCTTCATCTCTTCATTCTCCCTTCGGATAGCTTGCATCTGTAGCTCGTTCTTCTGGGCAGCTTCTTTTGTCTTCCTCTTCATTTCGACCACCTCTCTCTGTAGAGACAGCAACAACATTGTTTGGTTGGCTTCAGTCATCCTCTCCATGCTTCTGATTGAGATCATGTACTTTCTTTCTTCAACTAGTTTCTCTCGGTCCCACAGTGGGCGCCAATTGTTCTTGCTAGGAAGATGGGACCTAGAGAACTATTGAAGGCTTTGTCTTCTTCCTTCCTTTGGGCAGGTTGCTAAAACTTCACTACGATCCTTCTGGCTTTCACGCTCTTAATCTCTCAATCTCGAGTGAATACTAAATCCAACGCTCAAGTCAGTAAAGAGGGTATTCGACACTCGAGAGTGTACAGTGATAATGATGTACCTTTCTTCTTGGAATGTGTGCTATTTATATTATTTTAATGAGCTTACCTTATTGGGCCTTATTAGTGGAATGGATCATACTTACGGTCGTATTACCTAATTCTTAATGGTAGTTTGGCTTCACTGACCTTGGTTTGAGCGTTAATGGATTAAGGTAGGGTGTCAGTCGGCCTGTCCATCCGTGGAGGTCTCAGTCATCTCGGTCAGGCCATGTCGAGTCATGGTAGTGACCAGTCAGTCCATATCAGTACATAACCGTTCTTAGAGGAAGGATCATACGTGGAAAGATTTGTTAACAGTACAAGAAAATTTAGTATTCCATATAACACTATTTAATAATAAACTGACAAGTCTATACATAAAAAAAAGGAATACATTCAATAAATTATGACTTTATTAAAAAATATCATCACATAACTTTTATATTTAAATAAAAACATAAACAAGGACTCTATAAAATAAATGTCATGGACAATGGGTGCAATTATTTCTAGAAGATGTGGCAAATATTGATGTTATGGATGTAGAAAATAAATAGCGGCGGCGAGAGTTAGAGTCATGGATAATAAAATTAGTACAACTTTTTCAAGAAAACGTTGCAAATAGAGCAGTTTCTTCCTGCACTCCTAAATTTTTCTTACTGCACTCCCTCAATATTGTGCAAAAACAAAATTATCCCTATGTAAAAACTATACATTTATTTTTTTGCATTCCAAATTATGAAATCCGGTAAATTTTCGGATTGACACTTCTGGTAAAATTTTGGATTGACACGTCCGGTAACCTCCTGGATTGGTGCTTTCGGTAACCTCCCGGATCGGTGCTTCCAGTAGTACATGAATGGCACTGTTAAAAAATATGCATTCCGGATCTGTCAATCCGTAAGTCTAAATATGCATTCCGGATTCAGAAATCCATAATTGAAAAAAATTATTCTGGATCCACCAATCCGTAGTAGAAATTAGACTTCTGGATTTAGCAATCTGGAAATCAACAATTTATGCAAACTTTGCTTTCAGAATACCCCTTCATCCAAAAAACAACATGATTCACTTCCGGATTGTTGAATTTGTAGCACACTCTCATATCCCGATTTCAAATAAAAGGTGAATGTCAATTTCGAGATTTATAAAATCAAGGGGGTGCAGGAAGAAAAATGTAGGGGTGCAGGAAGAAACTGCTGCAAATAGTGAAGTGGTAGGGGTAGAAAATAAATAAGGGTTGCATAGAGTAAAACTTGTGGGCATAATGGATGGACAATTTTTTTTTATTGTTTTGTGGTTGTTTCTTCCTGCACCCTAACAAATTTCTTCCTGCACCCCATCATTTTTCAAAGAAGTCTGTTTTACTTGACTCAATTCCTCATATAACACTATTTACATATTTATTTCTCCATCTAACACTCTTTTGTTTCTATTTTTCTATTTAGAATAATTTTAAAAATAAATAAAAAATGATAATTTTAATTTTGAATGCATTAAAAAAATAAATATCTTTAATGTTTAAAATAGTTAGAAATATAATTAATGAATAAAGAAATGAGTTTTTAAAAAATAAAAATTAAAAATGTTTAGTTTGAATTTTTTTTTAAGAATGAAGAAAATAAAAATTAAACCCTACAACAACATAAAAGTTGAATTTATAAACATAAATTAGTATTTTTTCTTTTATTATTATTGATGTTGTAATCATGTTAATTTCAAGTAAAAAATACAAGACATAATTATAAAAAAACCAAAGTCAATTAGTATTAATCAATAGTGGACACAAATAATATTGAAGTGTCTACCCTAAATGTAAAATCATAAAAAAAAACTTAATGCAAATGTTACACTTAATGCATAAAAACGAGAATAAAAAAAATGTAAAAATAAATAATATAGAAAATAAAAAAAACAACAATAAAAATAAAAACAGAAACAAAAATAAATAATGGCAGAAAAAATAATAATAACTAAAAATAGAAAATATATAAAATAAAGACAAAACAAATAAGATAAAGATAAACGATATAAAAAAGATAAAAACAAATGTAAACAAGATAAAGATAAGAGATATAAGACGATACTAAATAAGTATGTCACACCCAACCATATTTTCTTCTCATTTTTAAGCATTAAGTGTAACATTTGTATTAGTTTTTTTTTAAGATTTTGCATTAGACGTACACTTCAATATTATCTATGTCCATCACTCATTAATACTAATTGACTTTATTTTTTATATAATTATGTCCTGTATTTTTTACTTGAAATTAACATGATTACATCATCAATAATAATACAAATAAATACTAATTTATGTTTATAAATTCAACTTTTATGTTTTTTTAGGGTTTAATTTTTTATTTTCTTCATTCTTAAAAAAAATAATTTTAAACTAAACATTTTTAATTTATTAATTTTTATTTTTTATTTTTGTAAAAACTCATTTCTTTATTCATTAATTATATTTATAACTATTTTAAACATTAAAAATATTTATTTTTTTAATGCATTCAAAATTAAAATTATCATTTTTTTAAATTTATTATTATTTTTTTACTTTTGAAATGGCGCTATAGATAGGGAAATAAAAACAAAATGGTGTTGGATAGAGAAATAAAAACAAAATGGTGTTAGATGGGGAAATAAAAGTGTAAATAGTGTTATATGAGAAATTAAGTCGTTTTACTCCTTTTAAAAATGACTTATGGATTGCTGTTTCCAAAATATTTCCAGAACATATTTTCTGGAACATATTTTATTAATTATGAATTTACCAATCTAGAAATCAAAAAACTGTATTTTGGAAAAGATATTCTGGAATGATTTTTTGTCTCCCGGATCCTATTATAGAAATACTCTTTCCTTACAGAACCCTTATTTTGGAAACACTTTTTACTTACGAAACTCCTACTACAGAATTACATAAAATTGTGAAAGGGTAATTTTGGTATTTTAAAGAATGTAGGGGTGCAGGAAGAAAAATGTAGGGATGCAGAAAGAAACTTCCTTGTTTTTTTTGCTGCCATTTATGCATCGGCCTGATCCACACAAGTATTTATTTTTATTTTTTTCAGTTTTGCACAAAACTTTGATTTCATTTTTTTTTCATCGGCTTGACTGACAATACTATGCTCTTTTTTTTTTTCCAAGTCGACGCATGGAGGCATTTCTGGTACATTTGCGTTTGTTCGGTCGACAATATTGTTGATGATATTGCGTCCATTTATACATTAGTTAGATCAACGATATTCACATTTGTCTCACGTTGGTTAGGCAGACGTAACTTGGGTCGTTAGTGCTAACTGACACAAAATGGACTTTGTTTCCGCACTATTTTCTTTCGCTTGATGGTCAACAAGTCCATTTTCATTGATTGTGTATGTTTTTTTTGACTAAATATATTGTTTTTCTTGTAGTGAACAAAGCCTTAACTTTACATGAAAGTTAGTGTTACTTGTCAAACATATAAAAAAAAAGTCCATCACTTTAGAAAATAAAAATGGGACAAAATACATAAATAAAATACCCATATTATAGAAATACACTAAATATTAAAACTCATGAATTGACATTCAGTTGCTAATTAATATATTAATGACTTGCTTTACTGAAAAATAAATCCTAAAAACATGTACTCCTTTTAAAAATAATTGGATCCCTCCCTCAATAAAAAAATATAATGATAGATGTAATAATTCAACAGTTAAATGCCAATCAATGTAAAATATATATACCTGGAATACAAACAGATCTCCTTTCCCTTAAATATTACCCATCCAATAAAATTACACAAAAAAAGTTAGGCAAAAAAAAGTTAGGTAGCTAGCTAGTGAAACTCCCAATACCATTTAATCGTGTCTATTATATGTTTGTGAATGAGAAAAAGTAAAGTAACTCATGACAAGGAGTGAATGAAGATGAGAAATATAGTATTAGTAACTTACTATCAATGAATATTATAATAAGTTAGTGTTCGTAAAGCTAGTAAAAGATAAATCACCAGTCCAGAAAACCATAATTGATAAAAAAAAGTTGGTAATTTCACCAAAGTTTTGAAAGTGAACAATGACGCATATCTTTAAATTTGATTAAGTATGTGAACATCAGTTCACCAAACAATTGAAGGTTAGCAAGATGGCAATTACACACTAGTGTATAAACATAAAACAAATGCGGCTATTTCGAATTTATAAATGTGGTTTTACAACCGCATTTGATCAACACGCAATTGTAAATTAAGAAATATAAATGTGGTTATATAGCCGCATTTATAAATACCATTTACAAGTGCGGTTATTTGCTTTAACCGCACTTGTATATGCCAAATCATTAAAAAAAATAAAAATTTTAAAACATCGTTAATCTTGTGTGAAGCCAACGTTGATGAAGAGTCACGAGAGCGAACAACGGTGGCGGCAGCAGAAGCGACGGCGGACAGGGAAGCAGCAACGGAGCAAACCAAAAAATCCACAAGAAACCACGAATACAATGAAAGAGTGCTCTGAGACCACCAATGCAAGGAAAAAAACATATATAAGAAAAACGAAAAACATTTA
>Ga0123342_1008163_pt1 | contig 13375 bp, 8 predicted proteins | sample Turbeawhitnodule_FD_89960 | JGI IMG/M metagenome (GOLD analysis project Ga0123342, IMG submission 89960) | Root nodule microbial communities of legume samples collected from Mexico - Turtle bean Mexico white nodule | ecosystem: Host-associated > Plants > Roots > Nodule | place: Mexico: Nepantla...
CCAGAACCATGTTATTCAAATTGTCGTATTGAACTTGCGAAAGCTATTTGCATTTTGCAAGTTCTTGATGATATGTTCGACACTTATGGAACATTAGATGAACTTATTCTTTTCACCGAGGCAATACAAAGGTTTGCATCTAGAGTTTTTTTCAATAAAACTCAACTAGCCAAATTAGTAATCAAAATGTGAAACTATCGTTGTTTACAGGTGGGATCTTGATGCAATGGGGAAACTACCTGAATATATGAAGATATGTTACATGGCCTTGTATAACACCACCCATGAGATTGCATACAACATTCAGAAGGATCATGGGCAAACTGTTGTTGCTTGTTTGAAAAAAACAGTAAGATAATATCATCGTCCTTTTAAATTGAAACATTGATGAAAGTAAAGGTAAGAGTGCGAGGTTAATGAGAGAATGATGTTTAATTGTTGCAGTGGATAGACTTACTAGAAGCTTATCTAATAGAAGCAAAATGGTTCAACAAGAAATATGTTCCTGCTTTTGGGGAATATTTGGATAATGGGGTGATATCTTCAGGATCATGCTTGGCCTTAGTACATGCAACTTTTCTCATCGGGGATAACCTCTCAAAAGAAACCATTTCTATGATGAGTCCATATCCAAGACTCTTCTCATGTTCTGGAGAAATTCTTAGGCTTTGGGACGACTTAGGAACCTCCAAGGTATCCCACTCTATATTCACTTGTAATTATGTTAATTTTTTAAATTATATTATTGTTATATTCGAACATGAAACTAGAGAACGGGATGAGATGTTGATGATGTTTCATTTTCAGGAGGAACAAAAGAGAGGTGATAATGCTTGTAGCATACAATGTCTCATGAAAGAAAATGATATTTCAGATGAAACTTTTGCTAGAAAGCATATAAGGCAAGTCCTAGGAAACTTATGGTCTGAGCTAAATAGTCTAGTTATGGCCACAACCACTCTACCTTTCACAATTAGGAAGGCTTCTCTCAACATGGCTAGAACTTCTCAATTTATTTATCAACATGGCGATGACCAAACCATGCCTACAGTTAATGATCTAGTAAAGTTATTAATTTTTACACCTTCTAAATCTGGAGAAGAAAGTAATACCAATTGTGTTGTATGATTCAAATTTAAAAAAATTACAATATTTTTTTTAGTGATGAGTTGACTCACATAAAATAGCTAATAAATATAATATAACCAGTTGCATGTTAAACAGAAAGGGTACTATTAACGCACTTTTTATAATATATTTTATTATTTATTAAAAATTATTGAACACTATAAATACAAAGAGAATCAACAAATATAAAATATGACTCACACGAAATTAAATTATATTCAAAAGTTATCAAAAGAAGAAATGTTATAATAAAATCGTATAAAAATTTAAATATAAACACGGTGTAAAATATGGAATTAAATGTTAATGAATATATAAAAGTAATAGAAATTCAAGTTAGCTCTCGTGTAGTAAGAATCGTATGCTACCATCTTTGTCGCAATTGGAGTAACAACTCGACAATAAAAGAAGAAAAACATTATTAATGACGAAGAGAGAATTATTACTAACATTAATATTAAAAAAAAACATATAAAAGAAACTCTTTAAAAGCTTCTCTCAAAACTAATAATTATGAATGCTAACATAATCATGCTAATTTTAAATTAATTTATAGTCTAACAATATAATTTTTTTTACATTTTCATTTGATTAAAAATTATTATCAAAATAAAACGCTCATATGGGAAAATGTTTTTTTAAGCAAATAATCATTTAACTTATATTTACACTTCAAATGTGTATTGAAATTAAATTAATAAATTCTATTTTTCTTATAAACAATAAATAAACACACACACACACACACACATATATATATATATATATATATATATATATATATATATATATATATATATATATATGAACCTGAGTATTGCTACAATTTTATTTGGTGGAAGAATATTGTTTTTTCACATTGTATAAATTGTAGTATAAATAATATTTTTTATGCATAATTTTTTACCAGTGGTAAATGAATATAAAATTAACTAAATTAATAAGTTGGATACGTTTAATATAAAGATTAATCTAAAAGGGATTTCAAATATTATTTTTATTTACGAAGATATTAAAATTGGTTCAAGTAGAAATTTATGGGCCGAGTCCCTTTATCTACGCATAGGCCCATTATATTTTAACACTGACAGAGAAAGAAAAAGAAATTTTATGGGCTTCGTTCTAAAATGAAGGGTCCAATAAAGACATCAGCGAAAGCAGAAAAAATAGTATGGATTTAGAGGGTGAGTGTTAAAGATTAAAAATATTGTTTATATGTTTAAAAATATATATATATTTATTATAAATCTTAATCATAGCATTGATATATATTTGAACTTATTAATTTATTATAGTAATATAAACAAACATTTATTATGTATAATGCATATGCAAGCTAAAATAGTGGTGACAAAAAAAAAATTAGATTTTTCACAAATTTTATCTTATTAAGAACTTAAAATTATTTTATATTTTTATTTTTTGGAACAAATTTGTTTCTTCTACATCACAGTAGCATAGCGGTTTGTTTTATGTAACAAATTACAATAATAAATAGTTTTAATTCTATAAATTATATTATAGTTAAATTTGTAATAAATCAATATTTTTTAATATAAAAATTATATGAAAAAAATTATAATATATAATTTTTTATATAACTCACATTAGACATCAATGTAAAACCTAATATCTTAACTAGGTTGACACTTATACTTCAACAATCACGTGTCGTTATATATAAAAGACAATAATCCAATAAAAAAACAAAAAAATATAAAGTAATTAGATAAAACTTATGCAAATAAATATAAAAAATTATAATTTATATTGTGATAAAAAATTATCTATTGAAACTTTTTTAAATAAATTAAATTTGATGTTTTATCATCTTTATATGTGAACTAATAAACTTATATATTAATGAATTTCTAGCAAAGTGATATTGAATATGAGCTATTTGTAGACACCTGATTGTTTAGTATATAGAAAAGGATGAAGTATGAAAGTTTGAGATATTGTAATTTATTTCAATTACAATTTAAATTCATGTTGACATGTTTTAAAAATCTTTAGCTTATATAATTTATTATTATGGTTGTTTAAATATGTGATGATTGTGTGTTACACAAACGTAGTGGATATTGCAAATGGTAAAACTCCACAATGAATAATTGATGTTTTAGTTTTTTTTATTGTCTTGTTTTAGGTATATGTACATATTTAAAATTTCCTATGATGAGAGATATTATACTATTTAATATATATATATATATATATATATAACCTTTAGTTAATTTAACTATACTTGTTACAAATTTCATTAACTTTTTAAAAAAAATTAATGGTTAAACATAATACAATTCATAACATAATTTATTTATCATGAATTTACAATTAATATAATTTGCACGCTTAAAATTATTTCGATTCTCAATTTCAGCAATTTATAAATTAAAGAGTGTTTTTATGTAAAATTTAGTTATTTAAAAAAGACATTTATTTGGAACAAATGAATACGTTTAAAATATTAGTTCACAATCAAGTGTCTACAAATAGCTCATATTCAATATCACTTTGCTAGAAATTCATTAATATACATAAATAAACATTTGACTCTACTTCTAGAAGACATCTACATTGAATTTGATTGAGAGATCTACATTAGTCATACTATCATGACTGTGTTATATCTCTACACATGTACATGAACATAAGAACTAAGTTCTCTCATATGACAAGGTAAATTCATATGACTTGCCAAATCACCTATCTTTCAAACAACAGACTCAATCATATGAATATCTCTCAACTCCCACCACCTGATACTTTTATTTTATATGGTTCTAATATACTAACAGAGTCAGGATATCTTCTTATAAACAAATATCTAATTTAATGAATATACTAAACAATCTCAACATGGTATTTCCTTTCCTAAAAACACTATGTCTCGATCACACTTCCACATGATTCATAATTCATATCACACATAATATATCACTCAATCACTGAAATTCATATTTAAAAACAAATAGGAAATATAAAAACACATAATTACATATGTAGAACAAGCATTCTCGTTCAACAACCAAGCCCTTTCAATTTGTTCTCGCTGAGATGATGTCAGTCGGAATCCATATTAGCTCTAAATAGTCTCCCATCAAGCTTTAATGAATCAGCTCCCAAGGAATAAAAGAGACTCCTTGTGAGTGGTCATCTATTTATAAGCCTTCATGAGCTTGAATCTTTGACGTTGGTTTCTCCATGTGTTTAATGTGGCATATTATAGTATCTTTTCATAAAATTTGAATATCATGTATATAAATCAGAGTATTCTGTAATATAATCGGAGCATTTATGTAAGATAATAATGGATATTGCGTAAGTAAATCAAAGCATTTATGTAACGTAATTGAGGAAATTATGCATATTGTACTGGCCAGATGTGCTCGGGTCCTCGACCAAAGCGCTTGAGTGAAGTAAGTCCAGTTAGAAAATAATGTATCCAACTCGGTTTGGGGTAAGTATGGGCCCAATGACACGTTATGTGGTCAACCCTGATGTTTGGTGGTTTATGTGAAAAAGATAATTAAAGGTAACAAAAGGAATAACTGAATTAGTTATAATGTATATATCTAATAAATACAAATAAAAGTTGTTGGAAATGATATGACATAACACCCGAAAATAAAGGTGCCCAAAACGTTTTATTGTTGAAATTATATTCTGTTTGTTGAGATTATATTCTCATGGATGAAAATCGTTGAAGGAATGTTTATAAAAGGGGTTTAAGACCCCGAGTAAAGGTACACTTTTCTGAACCATATACTGATATAGATTATAGTTTTAATGCTCTCACTGGCTTGATCATCAGAGTGTTATCAACAGGTAGAACTCCCTTTGTCCCAGTAAAAGTGGAGCTCAACTCGGATACCGACCGAAGTCAGCCGGTGAAAAAACATTATTTCAATTAAGACATTTGGATTTTTATTCTTTTCCATTGAACATTATGCTAATTATGGTGATGCTCTTTTTCCCAAGAAAGGAGTTTTTTAATGAGGTCATCTATTAATAAATTTGTTCTTGGAAGATGATGTATGAACTAAGTTAGCTCGAATAGAGTAGCGTAGATGATACAGGTAAGACGACTTAGCTCGGCATAAGTACGACTACCCGAGTATAGGCGCTCGACGAGATGAATTGATTGGATGAATTATTTGGTTTGGCACATGGTAAGACGACCCAGCTCGGAATGAAAGAGTCATCCGAGCATAGGTGCCCTGTGAAGATCAATCTATTTGATGAAGTACATGGTAAGACGATTTCGCTCTGTGTAAGTACGACTACCCGAGTATAAGCACCACGTGAGATGAATTTATTTTGATGAATTACTTGACATCATAAGGGTAAGACGACCTAGCTCGAAGTGAATAGAGTCATCCGAGCATAGGTGCCCTGTGGAGACAAATCTATTTGATGAAATACAAGGTAAGACGACTTAGCTCGGCGTAAGCACGACTACCCGAGTATAAGCGCCCTGTGAGATGAATTTATTTTGATGAATTACTTGATATGATACGTGTAAGAAAACCTAGCTCATAATGAATAGAGTCATCCGAGCATAGGCACCATGTGAAGACGAATCTATTTGATGAAGTACATGGTAAGACGACTTTACTCGGGGTAAGAATGACTACACGAGTATAAGCGCCATGTGAGGTGAATTTATTTGGATGAATTATTTGATTTGGTGCATGGTAAGACGACTTGACTCGTGTAAGCGCGACTATCCGAGTATAAGCGCCCTGCACTAGGTATTAGAAAAACAAGGGAATCATTCGAGATAGTGCACAATAAGATGACCGATCTCGGAGTAAATGTGACTATCCGAGCAGGAGCCCTGCGAGGTGGGATATCGTGGAACAAATGCAATATTCACGTTGTAAGGCATCTCAACTCAAAGGCCATGGTGACTCAACCATGCCCAAGTTTGGAATAATCCAGAGAATTCAAAATGTCATGCCCTTACTTAACTTGTGAAATAAAGTTATGTGGTGAATGCCCAAGTAGAAAGAGGGTGCATCTCAAGTTGATGTGAAAGTTTGTCTTAGCCACGAAGGCGTCGGCTATTAAAGGTTAGATTTTCTATTAAGAGAAATAAGTTATTACCTTTCAAACTTGAGTTAGCAAGACACTTTTATGTTAATTGTGTTAGGATGAAAGGGATGAGCTAAGTTAATTGGCAAAGCATTGTAGCATGCATTTGTAGGGATGAAAAAGAAACTCTTTAGAAACCCAACAGATAGTATGCATGCAAGAGTTTAAAAGCACTAAATAAACACAAGTAAAAAGTTTAAAGTGTCAAATAAGTTCGGCAGGTGAATAAATGTTACAACCCATAAATGTTCGAATTAATTTCCCACTAGTTGACCATCGACCACGGTTTTACTCGGGTCAAGTTCTGAAAGGTCCATGGTGGGATGGACTATCGCTGCTTGTTCCAAGGATTGGGCAACATCTTGCTTGAAGGACTTATCCTCTGTGGGTTACCTCCTTCTTCAACTCTTACACTTTAGATAAAAGTTTGCTCCTCTCTTCAGCTAAGCTTGATGCCACTTGGGTCTTCTCTGCTTCGAGTCGCTTAGCATTTTGATGTAGATCGTCCAAGCGGTTAATTTCAGCTTGGAGGCGTTCTACCTCCTTGTGGAGCTCCATGTTTTCCTTAATTCTCTGGTCCTCGACCGACATTTGATCTTTTTCCTTAGCATCAAACAGGCAAACCATGGCGAATGCTTTCCCAAACAGCTTTAAGGTATCATGACGAAGGTGATCTTCGTCATGAACCATGAGCCTAGCTTTATCCTCACTGGGCAAGAAGAAGGCTTCACCATGGGCTGAGACATCGAAGTCATGATCCCACAAGCTTTTTGCCTTTGAGCTCTCAGATTTGCACTCTTGAATGATTTTGACTTCTTGATGGGGTGCTCGGTCTCCTGAGTGTGAATTCTCGGTAGGGGGAGTGGTCACCTTTCTCTTCCTCTTGAAAACGAGCCTTGAAGTGGTTTGCTCGTCCGAGTCAATTAGGTTATGGGTGATGACGACAAGAGCTTTCCTTTTCTGTGTCAAAGACTCCTTGGGCAGGCTAGCGGCCGCCCTCATCTTCCTAGTAAGCTCGGCTAGCTCAGACTTGCTGATGTTGGAAAGCATTTTCTCTGCAAAACCGAATAGATGATTAGTGGCAGTGATTTAAGTTTTTTTTTTTGTCAAGAGTAGGAAACGAGGAGTACTGGTGTAGGCTCTCATGGCACTAGGGAGATATTCTTTGGTCAACAGGAAGGAGGTATCAAAGACGACTTTCAAGCTTGTCAAAAACTCGTAAATCCCTTGATCCTTTGGTGACAAGTCTTCCAAGCGCTGAGTACTCTAGAATCTTGGGTTAGGTGTCCAGTGCAAGGGAAATCTGTCCAGCATGTCCTGTTGAAACTCGGATCTTAAGAAATCGGCCTTTAAAGTTTTTACACGACGAATGGAAAAGGGTAAGCAAGCCTCTCTTAGGGGCACCATTAAGGGAAACCCACAATTGGCGACCCAAATGCTTGGCTTCAAAGAAGTATAAGAAGACTTCCACAGTAACCAAAATGTCGAGTTGTGAACATAGGATTATAAAAGCTCGGATAAATGCCCAACTATTTGGATGTAGCTAGGCACGAGCTACGTGTAGCTCGATCAATAGTTCCTTTTAACGAAAATGGATAGAGGTAGGCGAAGAAGGACCTTCTTGAAGAAAGTGGCATAAAAGAAACAAAACAGACCATCAGGGTCCGATGACTCATCACAACATACTGGTTCTCCTTCCCTACACTCTACTGTTTTAACGAATCCCTCATGCTTTTTACCCAAGACACACCACCTTCCCTTAACTCTCTAATGCGTAAACGGGTGGTATAGTAAGAAGTTTCTTTTAAGAGTTCTTTCTTAGCACAGGGGGTACACGGAACTATAATCCATCGTTGATTTAATTAAAGCATAAACACAAACAGAATACGAGCGCAATTTAGGCCAAGCAGAATAAACGAATTGGAGTAAGTTAAAAATGCATTCATTTCACGTAGTACAATCAACAAGATAAATGATTATCATCAATGGATATTAGTGGAAGAAGAATACCTGGTGTGACCGCGAGGTGTGGTGGTGCGATTGTGAAAGAAGAAGTGTTGAAGGAGGATCTGTGAGTGAGAGAGTTTGGGAGCAAAAGAGTTGTGAATCAAGTCTGATGAGAGGAAAGAGGAAATTAGTATATATTCGAAAGAGGGATATGAAGCGGTAGCGTTTCCCGCCGTTGATACATGTGCCACGTGTACGATTCACAATTAGTAAGGTGAGATGTCTTGGCACGTGTACGATTCAAAGGCACACTCTTCATTTTCCTTTTTAGCTTGGCAAAATGGGTTTAGGCCTATTTTACTACGTTTTGGGCCAGTTCAGAAAACTTTCAGTGCTAAACCTAGCATCACACACTATTAGCGCTATTGGACCACCAAATGGGCCAGCCTACTCGGTCATGGGTTGAGCAGGCCCAGGACGGTCAAGATTAGATTTACCTAGCGAGTTGCAAGCTCGGCCAATGACCAAACCAGTTGGACCAACTTTGCCCAATGAGTATGGTTTGCCCAGCTGCCAATGCTTTCAGGTTTTTAATTCCCTTTTCAACAAGAAAACTCTCGCCCAAGGACCAAACTACTCAAACTAAATTCGTCCAACGATAGTGGCTCGCTCGACAAATAATTCTCTTGGGTTTTCTAATTTACGAATTTTGCCCAGCAAGCATATGGTAGCGAGTTTGCATAATTATGCAAATTTCTGAAATGGTCTGAGTGACTCAGAGGCTTTGAATGCTAGCAATAAATTTGAAATGTTAATTTCATTATAACATTTGTTCGTAATGATAATGAGATTTTATAAATATGCAAGGAATCAATATTTAGGAGGCTTAATAATTTTGTATGTGAGGAATCGATAAGAATGATTTTTATATGTGCATCAATATTAATCAAGATTGAATATATCTTTTGAAAAAAATAGAGTGAGAATGATGAATCTCAATCCCAATTTTCCCAATTGACTCATTCCAATATTTTAAATTGTTTTATTTAATTTCTTGCAAATTCATCATACACACAACTTGTCAACAAACTTTTACATATTGTCTTATATTTAGTGAATATCATACTTGAGAATTTAATTGTTCCTTGTGGGTTCGATATCCGTCCTTAGGGACAACTTATTACTTCTGACACGGTACACTTACCGTAAAATAGTCATCAATATCTAGGTATATAAAAAAGTCAAAACTAGCTCAAAGAAAAAAGGAACATAATTAAACTTACTCAAATAAAAAAATTTGATCATGCAATTTTACTTTATTCAATGCGAGAAATTTAAAGATAGTTTCTAATCATCTATCTAATGAAGGACTGAGTTAGATTTTAAAAAAGAAGAGATAAGAGAAAAAGAGTATTTTTAGAAATATAATGGTTTTTTTATAATAAAGCTTGAATAACTTATTTTTGTATTTATATAAATTTTCCATTTTAATAATAAAATATTTAGATACTGTACCGGTACGACCAGACGACTCAGTGACTTGGCCAGCACTCAGACCAGCTAACCACCTAACCATGATGAGAGGGTCACATGACATCACGTGACCGACTGACCCTTGGCGACGAGCCAAGGGTTGACTAAGTCAGCAGGGTTAATCCATAGTTAAGGGTTGTTTAGTGCAATCCTAAACATGAACCAACCTCCTAATCCGACCCACCAATGAAGGCCCATTAAGGTAATATAAATAGAATGCATTTCAAGGAGAAAGGTACGTTATTATCTACAGTAATATGACACCCGAGTGCTAACACCCCTACTGACTTGGCGTTGCAGTGCCTTCTACGGGTACCATCCCCGCCTATGGAGACGATCGAGAGGAGGAAGGCGTAGTATGAAGCTTGGAGCATCAGTGACCGGCTGGAGGTGGAAGCAGGAGCAATCGATCTCTAGGTCCCAAACCCGTTCGAGAACAATTGGCGCCCACCGTGGGACCGAGAGAATAGTGAGAAGAAGCAACAGTAGATGGTATCGACCCGCAGTATTGCTAGCGAAAGGATGTCCGAAGCAGACCAAGCAACAATGATGTTGGCCCTCAGACTGAGAGAGAGCCGAGGAACAAGAACCTCACCCTGGAGATGGATGGCGAGTCCCACTAAAACAAGACGATGAACACGATCGGTACTGTTGTGACAGACCGTCGTCACCCTTTCACTGACTTTGTAATGGAGGCTCCTCTACCGGATAAGTGGAAGGGATTCAACAAGGATCGATATGATGGGACGACCAATCCCGATGAGCACTTGGATGCGTATACCACTCATATGAGTCTGTATACGACCGATGACACGGTCCTATGCCGAGTCTTCCCAACTTCTTTGAAGGGAGGAGCTTTGAGCTGGTTCACAAAGCTCTCTCCGAACTCAGTGGATTGTTTGGAAACATTGGTGGTCAAGTTTGATGTCCAGTTTGCAACGAGCCAACCCCATCACCTAATGTCCATTGCCCTGGTCAGCATCCGCCAGGAGAAGGGAGAGTCCCTAAGAAAGTTCATCGACCGGTTCAGGAAAGTCGTTATGAGTATTTGAAACCTCAGTTCTTAGGTGGCAATGCATCATATGCTGACTGCCCTCCGATAGCTTGTGCATGCAGCCTGCAGCAAGCTGTGATGAACTTAGGTGCCGAGCCGCCAAGTTCATGCAGTTGGAAGAGCTGCGCGAGTTCAGGAACTAGGCTCGGGCAAAGGCGAGCAACGAGAAGAAGGACGAGAAGGAGCGGTAGGGAAGGTTCGGGTATGGACGAGGCGATCTCAAACGAGACAATTGTGGGCCTCGATTCTCATGATACACACCCCTCAACGCCGATAGTGGGAAAATATTGTAGGAAGCCCTTAGCACGGAGCTGATCCCGACACCCAGAAGGGCCTTGAGCCCCGATTACGCCAACTGCAACAAGAAGTGTCGGTATCATAAGAATAACGACCATTCAACCGAAGAATGCAGGCCTTGAAGGACAAAATAGAGGAGTTGATTGAGGCAGGGCACTTCCGCCGCTTTGTGCAGGGTGGCCGCACCACCAGGCGTTCCCCTTGCAGGGAGGAAGCCCCAAGGAAGAGAGACTGCACCCTCCAGAGCCGAGGGAGGATGATCGTCGTCGGGAACACCACAAGAGGAGGGACGATCCTCCCAAAGACGACCGTAGAAGAGGTCGCGAGGTCATAAACACCACGGAAGAAGCACATGCGTGTAATCCACAGGTGAACTCCGTGACCATCCGGCCAAGTATGCCTCCCAAAACCTTTACAAACGATGACTTCAAAGGGTTAGACCCCTCCAGGATGATCTGATGGTGATATCAGTCGACATCGATAACTTCACCATCATGAACACCCTGGTAGATCAATTGGTATACCCTCCCAACACCTTGTTATCATGGTTTGGCTAGGACAAAGCCCTAACCGACATTCCCTCCCGAGACCAAAGCACGAGTGTTGGCCAGGATGAAGCCTCAATTGGCATACCCTCCCAACAACTTGTCACCATGGTTCGGCCAGGATGTAGCCTTAACCAACATTCCCTCCCGATACCCACCCAAGCGTATCGGTCCGCCCTGATATTGCAAAAACTACACTGATCCCATAATTTAACTTGTCGAAACAAGACGCTCTTTACACTATTACGTTCTCATGGTCGACCGCCCTTAATTTGTCTAGTAACTTACTTACGAGCGACCGGTTGCCTCAACCTACACCGAGAGAATTCATTAATTTAGTTGTTATTAACTCACACTCATACCGACTGAAGTAAAAGACTTGTGCAAATATTTGAAAGCGAAAACAACCAAATTAATTTATCAATAAGAGGTGGAGGCCACACCCCAGCCTCAAGGGAACAAAAAAGAACGAGTCTACAAAACCTAAGAGCCTAAGCTTTGGTCTTCTGCATCCTCGTTCGGCGTAGGCTGGGCGACGCTTTGCAAATTCTGGACCTCAAACGCAGGGACCAATCGGCCTTCAAAGAGCTCTATCTCTTGGTCGAATTGTCTAGAAGGTGGAGGCCCACTGTACAATACCTTAGCTTGTCGGACGGCCAGGTCGAAGCTCTAGGTTATCAAGACCATGGTGTCCTCCATGGTCTTCAGCACTTCGGCTTCTGCCGCCTCCTTCCCTTATTGCAAAGAAGCAACCTCTCCCTCCAGAGATGCCCCCTTACGCTCGGCATCCTCCAACGCCCGTCTCAGCCGAGCAATCTCAGTCGTATTCTCAGCGTCGGCCTTCTCCAGCTCGGCCACTCAAGTCGCACCGAGCTCCAACTTGGCAGCCTTTAAACACAACTTCTTCTCTTAAGTTGTGTTGGCATCAACGGCCTGCTTCAGGTTGTTGGACGCCTCCTGAAGTTCATGCTCAAGGTCCGATAGCTCCTCGATGCAACACCTATGCGCCTCCGCCCCTGGCGGGTCAGTATCATGCCTCGGCACATCATCTTGACGCCACCGTCGAGCAGGTCGTCCTCAGGGATCGACTCGATAAGCTCCTCAATGCTAGAGGGCAGGGTGAAATTCATAACCCCTTTAAAACACAAGTCAACCCCTACTAATAAGTGCCTAATTTCTATAATATTTCATATTAAAATATAGGCACTTATGAGGATTTATTGTTAATTTACATATAAAATAATCACTAATTTATGAATTTATACATTTTTATATATTTTATGATCTTTATTTGAATAAAAGTATTTTATTCCCAAATTTGGTGTTAATTGCAAATTTCTAAGGAAGATTGGAGATTTTGATTTAAAATGAATGGTTTGAGCTAAAAAGATAAAGATAGAAGGTGCCGGAATGGAAAAAGATGCAAAGAAAGATTGAGCCTTTTTTCTGTTTTATCATTTAGCCCATTAGCACGACACAAGAAGCAACCTAACCCTAGAAAACTAGGATAAATAGAGGGCTAGAGGCTCAATTGTAGTGTGCCAGATTGGGAGGAAAACACCATAGAGTGAATTGTAACCCAATTGGGAGAATGGAAGGTGATAGAAGTATGCGTGGCTAATTCTACCCTTTGGGATTGTGAGTAATTTGCTCAAACTCTTATGTATTGAGGTGATATTTTATATATTAATATTCAGTTCTTGATTGATTATTGGTATTGTTGTTTTACTTTTAATTTTTCGTGACAAATTGAGAATCTTAAATCTGACCG
>Ga0123342_1008164_pt1 | contig 13372 bp, 8 predicted proteins | sample Turbeawhitnodule_FD_89960 | JGI IMG/M metagenome (GOLD analysis project Ga0123342, IMG submission 89960) | Root nodule microbial communities of legume samples collected from Mexico - Turtle bean Mexico white nodule | ecosystem: Host-associated > Plants > Roots > Nodule | place: Mexico: Nepantla...
CCCCCCTCACGCCGAGACTACCAACTCGTGCGTGGGACTATATATTATGGGTGGTCCGATAGCGGCCCGATAGCGGGTGGCACGATAGGCCCAACACAAACACTCGCTAGGATAGGCTCGAAATGGCTCTGATATCATATTAAGAAGTGGACTTTAAGCCTAACTCAACCCCATAAAACCGGCTCATGAGGTTGAGGTTTGCACCATCTCTAGTCGATGTGGGATCTCCAACAAGCAAGATATGCACATTATCAACTAGTAAAAGGAATACACTATTTACTCAAATTTTAATTTTATCACATTATGCTAATAAAAAACATTGATTATAAAGATGAGAATGAATCATCATTTCTGCATTGTATCTTAAATCAATTGCTTCAAAACCTTTAATGATGGGCTTTGGTTGTCATCAATATGTCAATTACTTGTGACTTCCACTTCCATCTTTGAGTTGAAAGTTAAACTGTTTGATTGTAGAGAAGTTTCATTGCCCAGACAACTTAAACTTCTTGATTCATTGCTTATCTCACTAAGTTGCTCGTCACTATGCCACGAGTTGAGGGTTTTGGTTCTTTGTTTCCCACTTGGTGAACATGACTTTGTTACATTCTTACTAGATTTCCTTCCAAGTTTGGTTGTATATGATGGTGGAGCAGAGGGACGAGATCTCTTCTCTAACTCCAATTTCTTCTGTTGCAATCTTAGGCTTACAGTTCTTGAATGCTTCATTGAAATTTGGTTATTTTCGTTTAGATGTTGTTGAGATCTAAATTGAGATTATGCAGATCTTATGGTCTTACTACCATTTTCTTTCTTATCAATGTAATTGGTAGAACCTAAGCTAATAAGCTTCATATTTCATTAATATTTCATATTAAAATACAGACAATTATGAGTATTTATTGATAAAATAACTATAAATTAACCCTTAATTTCTGAATTTAACATTTTTACATATTATGTGATTATAACACGAATAAGAACGGTTTATTCTCAAATTTGTGTTAATTTTATGATTTTAAGGAAAGAAGAAGCATATGAATATATTATGAATAAAGAGGCCCAAACCCAATTAGGCTAAATAGAAGGCACGAGGCATAACCCTGTACATCATGGAGAGAATAAAAGGTGATAGAAAACCCTAAAGGAGACAATTGTCAAGGAGAAACATCCTGAATCTTTTTTTCTTGCTTTCCATGCTTGTAATGACCAACATGAGTGACTAATTTTACCTTTTGGGATTGAGAGTAATTTGTTCAAACGCTTATATATTGAGGTGATATTTAAATATAATATTATGTTCTTGATTGATGATTAATATTGTCATTTTATTTGTAATGCTTGTTTTATCATGATTTTGATCATTAAAGTTGATTGAAAAGTACTTCTAAGTTTCTGACCTAAATGATAATGTTTAACATATTTGAATGCTAGGAATAGAGTTGAAATGTTAATTGTTATCAATGTCTAATCGTAAGGATAAAGAGTTTTTATAAATATGTGATGAATAAATATTTAGAAGACCATCTGAATAATTTTATATGCGAGAAATCGATATGAATGAATTTTATATGGGCAACAATATCAATCAAAGGATAAAATATTATTATGTTTTTCAAAATACAAAAGAGTGAGAAGGATGAACTCCAATCCTAATTTTCCCAATTGAATCAACAACTCTTTAAATTGCTTTTATTTAAATTTTATGCAAACTATTGTCAATATCAAATCAAATCAAATTATTGTACATATTCTTATGCTTAGTGAATGTTACTAATAAAATTTTAAATTAATGTTCCTTGTGGGTTCGATATCCGTCCTTAGAGAATAAATTATTACTTTTGACTAGGTACACTTACCATAAAAAGAGTCATATGAAGCATCCTGAAGATGAATGTTTAGGAGACTAACGAAGTGGTTGAATAAGATGAAAGGTCATGGTGACGTGGACAAATAGGCAAAGTTAGAATTTGTTGACGTGGAACTCCATCTTTCACATTTCAAACTTGTTAACACCATATGTTGACGATAATGTGTCACATGACTTTATAAAATTTAATGCAATAAGATTACATTTTCAATAAAAGATGAAACACAATTCTTCATAGAAATTAAAAAAAAAATATATATTTAACCCTTAATTTTTTTACTAGTACTCAAAATTTGAGTCATTGCTATTTATCTTTTCATAATTGGGTGACGTAAATGTTTTTTTTTTCTAAATCATCTTACTCTTCGATGACTTCTATATATATATTGTTTTATTTTTAATATTATATTACATTATATTTCTTCTCACTTCTATACTTTTGTCTTTTATATTTAAATATATGAAAGTACCAAATTTTCCAAATCTATTATAGTTTTTTTGATTCTAGTTGGAATATGGAAACACAAACCCGATTATCTTAAAAAAGCCAACAATGATTACTTTTTATACATCACCCATAATCTACACCCACCCTTAAATCAATATGTTTTCATCAACAATATAAATGTAAAGTATAGTAAAGGAAGAATTATAAGAAAAATATGAATGTATACATGAATATATATACATATATATATATATATATAAACTTTCATTTTATATATTAATTAAATTAATAATAATGTGAAAAAATAATTATACACAATAAAAATAATATAAAATATTACATCTTAAAATATAACTAAATTAACAATCAGACTATATTATATTGAAATAAGACTTGAAATTAATTCCTTTCCTAGTGAGAGTTCAATGTGTCAATTATCATTAATTTCTATAATAAACAAAATTAACATCCGTGGTTAATATTATAAAAAAAAAACTACAAATGTTATAGTCATAGAACATTCTTTTCTGATTGATTTAGGTAAAAAAAATCTTTATTAACGAAAAAATTTCTTTGCTAAATGCCAACAACTTTATCATTAGTATTTAATAACAACTATAACATTAGTGATTAGCAAACGATGTAAGAAATTACTAAAACTTCACAATTATCTATGTTCTTTCTAATGTCTAAAAATTCTCACAAATCATCTACGGTGTGTAACATCGTCATTAATTAGCTATGATTTTTTTAAAGAAAAGCCGTGAGCAAATAAAGTTTCCGCTGGGAAACTAAGCTAGTTTTAACAAAATTATTTTTACATTTTACTATTTTAAAAATAATTTAAGTAACAAATATTAAATTAATAATATTTAAAGAAGAGTAACCATAAATACTCAAAATAGCTATTTAGTTCTATGGTTGAAATTGATTCTCTCATGCTCTTATTTATCGTCTAATACAGTTTCTATACATTATACTTTTGAGAATAAATATTTCGAAAGAGTGATTGATATAAAACTAAATATTAAAAGTATAATGCAATTAAATTATAAAAGCTTGATAGTAAATGGAGAATACTTTATGCAACTGGGTTGTTAATTTATTCAATAATTTGACGTGAATGATTTATTTTCTCTCTTTCGTCTGTCATTCCCTTTAATAATCATTTTTGTTTTTCTTTCTAGAGATAGATTAAGAAGAGAGAAGCATTATCCTTTGATGCAGAGGTAAACACAATCTAGCTAATTTTGTTAATCATAATTCCTAATCAATTTCTTCAATCATATTAATGCATGATTCAAAATGTAAGATTTGTTCAACTATCATTTAGGTTGATTGATACCTATTGTTGTCAATTTAAGTAGTTATCTTAATTTTAAGTTCTAAATTACCTAAAGTATCTTCCAAAAATCTAAGATCTATAATTAAAACTAATTTAGAGATATATCTCTTCAGCTCATTTAATATATGAATCAAATTCATCAACGAATTGTCACATTGAATCTTAAATTAATTTGAGATTGGTCCTATTCATTACCAACCCTATTAGCCATCATCAAAGCTTGGTAGGCTGGCCTTTAACAGATATTATCTATACTACACTCCTTAGTTTGAAATCATAATTTCATTTAAAATGTAAAATTAACAATACTCTTCTGAATATTGAGTTACTATATACTCTTCAGTATTAACCTCACAATAACTCCGGTAGATTTGGCAATGAACACATAAAATTACTAATTTTTATACTAACTTACTTGATTATGTGCAATAAAGTACAGTTTTCCATTTAACCTGAATAACTAACTCTTGATAATGCCCAAAGGGGCACTACCACAGGGGAACAAGTTCCACTACTTTCAATGGCCTCCTTAATGTGAGCAAAGGCCAAAGAAGTTCTGTTTCTCTTTTGATCCCCTTCTTTGCCGCACAAAAAGTAAATTCCTTGAAAAAAGAATGATGTAAGTCAATTCCTTGATTTTGTTTGTTGAAAAACGAGAGTAGCATAAATTAACTCATTCCATGCATCAGGCACTCCGGGAAGACACCAATGGCTGCAGTCTTGCTTCCTTGTAGAGACTTTCTTTCCACCCATTGTATTCTTGCCATAGACAGATGGGTGACCGTCCTTCCGAAAATTAGTTAGTCCTGTGATATTTAATAACTTTACTGGAACCTTCATTCCCTGAATCACTTCCTCCACTATCTTCATTTTCAAAGGATAGTTGCTCAGGATGGAACCATTAAAAGCTGGTTCAGTTTCACCGTTGCATGACCCGCCTGAGTCCCAGTCCCCGCCCCTGCCAAATATTCATTAGCAATGTTATTTGGTTGAGAGTTATGTAACACACTAACATGGACACGGATACCAATACGACACAGACACAGAGAAGATATGTATAATTTCTAAAATGTGAACACGGGAAAACAGATGTATATATATTATATAATTATGAATTATATAAATTGACAATGAAAATTTATTTGCACAAGTATGTTTCAGTTTTTTTTAAGCAGAAAAATGTTTTTCGTAGTTGGTTCACAAGTCTTTAGAAAATTAATATATTTATTTTTTTTAAAATTGTGTAAGAATCATGCTAAAATTGTCAGAAATCTAACAAATATTTTTTGAATTTAACACTTCCATGATAAGTGTCCTACAAGTGTCGTGTCCGATACGTGTGTCTGACACAGACACGTCGTTTAAGAGGAGTGTCCGAGCTTCATAGGTTGAGAGAGCAATTAGTGGGTGTCTACAATTGGCTCTTTTTTTATTTTCTCCCCTATTATGATATTGATTAAAGCAATAGGTTTTTCTATTTCTTTTACACAAGCATGATTCTCAGTAAAAGTAGACCGGAAAGAGAAGGCCAAGGATTTTATGTCAATAAATATATGTGAAAAGAAAAATTCAATACCTGAAATGGGCATTAGAATATCCGCGATAGTAGACAATCTGTTTACGTGGATTGATATTATTATCGATCCATTTTGCCCAGGTCTTCATAGACTTTCTGTAAGCCTCAACTGCATCAAATTTTGGATATAGATAATCACCTTCTTTATAGTAATTTATCCTGCACAAATCAGACACCATCACTATTTTTTCTAGACTTTTAAACAAAATTATGATTATTTTCTTTCTTTATTTTGATAGACGACTTGTTAATTTCAAGGAATGACAGACAAACCAATTGGCAACTACATAAAAACTAATAAAAAAAGGAAAAACAAAAAAGTGACAATTTAAATTCGATAAGCGTACAAGTTTTCTTTTAATACATAACTTTTGATACTATAGTACACATTAATCTTCCATGTTGCCAAGATAAGTTTAAAACAGCAGGTCAGCATTCTTGTGCAGAAAATGCGAGGATGAATCCTTTAATTACTTAACAAGAGTTCAATAAGCATAGGGGAAGAAAACACACAAAGTTTCCAAAAATTTATTGTTTAAAATCAAGGCATAGATTAATCAAAGTACGAAATTAAAATAATTGCATCCTAACCCTCGGGCAGTTTTTCCATGAGTCCACCAGTGTCCAGTATTGAAGACAAGAATATCAGCCTTCTTCCAACGACCAGATGTCTTGTCAATCCGGTCTATTGACAATGTAGGATTTGAGCCGTGTCCACTAAGACGCACTCCTTCCTTCACAAGGAAATGAGATCTCACAAATAGCACCGAGCAATTATAGTCCTGTCCAAGTATTTCAAAATCTTAGCACAACATTCTGCAGTCTGTCCATACGCACATTTTCTTGACACAAAAATAAAAAAGTCCCGCTGCCTGATCATTTGTATGCAATTTCAAATAATAATACTGTACTTAATAGGAAGTTGTGAAGTTTTAACTTCTCAGATAGTTGAATTCATTTTATTGGAGAGGAAAATTTTAAGAGAAAACAATAATATAAAAACAGATCATACTATTAGTGCATAGAAGTTAGAAGAAACTAAACATGCAAGATAAACTTTTACCACAAATTTAAAAACAAAGTAGCCTCTTCCTTTTGTTATTTTGTGTCCGTGTATCTCATACATTCTGCTCTTATTTTGCAGGCCTTCACGTAGTACGCACAGAATGGACTCAAATTGGTTCCGGTTCATAGAATCTCCAACCAGCATTAGTCTTTTACCTTTCAGTCTTACCAGGAAGTCCGTGGCATTAAACCTTCAAGTACAATATGAAAAACGTTGATGAGGCATATATGAATAGTTAATTTTTAAACTACTAAAAGATGCAGAGCAAGGATAACTGTTCAAAAACACTTTAGTGACTGTGTGTAATTAACTGTTTCATCATGCTATAGTGTATATGATATGCCTTTTGTCAACAGCAAATCATAAGGTGATCACCAGAAGAGATAATTTTGTTTTATTAAGCCTTCATATATCAACAGAAAATGAAAAGTTAAACATCTGATGAGAAAAAAGGTCAAACCGATGTCTAACAGGCCATCCAATAACAACAGCAGGTAGCTAGTGTTCAACTATATCACAGAGAGAATACAGAGAAAGGGTAAAAGTTATTTAGTTCCTAGTAAATTATGTGATACAACACAGGATTCAGCGTTTCCACTTCTCAAATATAGAAACAGCATAGTTCTTTGAATGAGCATCAGATAATAATAATAATAGTTTTTAAAGGGAAATGTGGGACATAATTAACATCAAAGCACACACAACCAACTAAGCTTCAATGGAATTTGAGATTCTATATGTATGCATCTTGATTTATAAGTTGACTATAATAAACTGGGAAAGGAGAATTTTTTTTGTTACAATGGCTAATTTACATTATAAGATTAAAAAAAAATAATAGGATGCGCATTGCATGTGCTTCTCTGTATGTCAAGTCGAGTTTCCACACATCACCAAGTGAACAAATGTTTGAACCGTTTTAGTAATGTTCTCACAATCCTGAAATATTGCTACCAGAAACTATGTTGTTAGAGGAACCAAACTAACTAGGTAAACATTATTTTCAATTTTCACGGGTATGGGTACCTCACCATTTCTAGAGGCCTTCAATCTGAATCTGGAGATTAGCTTAAAAACAAAAATCAGTGCTGAGAATTCATTTTCTCCCAATCACCTAGGATAGTCTGATACACTAAAAACTATATGCTCAACAATGATTTACTCTCATTAAGATGTTTTGAATTACACAAGTTGTTGAACTAAAGCCGGGTCCCCCGTGGGGAACATCCATATCAAGTTTATGCAAAGAGAAGCATATTTACACACACTCTCTAAAGTTTCATAAATATACACAATCCTCATACTTGAATCATTAACTCAATCATTCCGAAACCAACCTTACAAAGATCCTCATCAGAGTAAGAGGAGGCATGCAGTGCAACAGGCAACTGCAATTTTGTCATGGGAAAGGTAGCGGCAATATATCCACCGGCACTAAAATTTCACATGACAAGAGAATTTCGTATCTGTCACTTTCATTAATTATTCACATTTTTATGGAAACAAAGATAGATACAAAATTTCATGCTATTGAATAATTTATTTTGGTAAGCTGCAAGAGGATTGATTTTCCATAAGTGGCAATGAAAATTAACCGAATCAGAAATTGGCAGATGAAAGAAGCAGCTAGAGTTTGTACGCGACCCTAAAATAAAGAAAAAATACCTGAAACCTGTTTAACAAGAAGCGTAGAAAAAAAATGAAAATGCAACAGAGAGAGTACCTGGGAAGATCACATGCATCCGGTTTCCAGCGCCATTTGGTGTAGAGAGTGTCGGTCCTTCCGTTAACTTTGCAGTCATAAGCCTCGTCCACGTAAGGACACGAACCCGGTTGGTAAATCGGGTAGTTATCATCCCTCACCCACGTTCCCGCGAACAAATCGCACTCCTTCACATTCAACGGCACATCGTCGCCGACAGTTTCCTTTTTCTCCGTTACCGGCTGGGCATGAGATTCGGCGTCGGTGACATCGACAGTGTGAGCGACGGAGAGGGTTTGAGTGGTGGCAGGGGAGGAGAGTGTGGGCGGAGGAGGCGGATGCGGAGGAGGAGGGGAAAGAGGTTGGAATTGGAGGTAGAGATCTGAGTGGATGGGGGGAGTGGTGTGAAGAGTGGTTCTGGTGGAGAAGAAGAAGATGACAGAAATAAGGAACAATGCGAGGAAGAAGAGAGTGGGTACAGTGTAATGCCTCTTCTGGAGAACCATCTTCCTTCACTCTCAAACATACCAACACCTTCCGACAACATACATGCGCAAACGTTTCCTCATCAAATCACTTTCCTTTTTCCTTCTTCCAACAATTTTAAAACACTTTTTGGTAATATACATTGAATAACCAATTACTTTGGTTGTCATAATAAATGTTAGGTCAATACCAGGTTATAACTGTATAATGTCGTCAATGAGTGGTACAATTAAAACCAAATTTAGTAGTCATATTACCCTAAGTGCTGTATTATAAGCAAAAAGAGATATTAAAACCTTTATGTCTTTAAGGATATATAGGTTTCTAATCATATTTCAAAATTTTCCTTTTATAAGAATTGGCACTCTTTTTTAATGGAATTTTAAAAATTAAGATACCTAAATTACCTAAAAATTAATAGACTATTTAAGTACTTATAAGAAAACTTATTCCTTTTCTTTACATACTTCCCTTAAAAGTTGCCTATAGTGGGTCATTTAAGCATTCATGAAAAACTTTTCTTATCATCTAGAGTTAAATTATCCGATCATGGGTAGCTTCAGCCGAATTTTTCTTTATCTATTTTTATCTTGAACTAATATTTTGAAAACTAAAAAATAGAAAACAAAAATAAAATGCATATTGTAACCAAAATTTAATTTAAACTAAAAAAATCATTTACTCAAAACTGTCTAAAAATGAACAAAATGGTTAATTAGAATAAACTTAAATTTTATAAACCTTATTTGATGGAACTTTGAAGAAATTTTAAAAAATTATTTTGTAATTGAATAATCTATGATTTTATTAACATTTGAATTGTATTTTTTGATGAATGATTCCGTCGTCCTAAAATATATAAGATATAAGTGGAGGTAAACTTTAGAAGTTAATATATACTAAATTAGAATATATAAATGTAGTGTAGATCTCACACTACAAATTAATTTTTTGAAATTGAGTTAAACATAAATCCAATTACTAAGTTTATAAAATAATTTGAAATAATTTATTATAAGATATATTCTTTCGGTAAAACATTTAAAAAAAACTAAAAAATTCTAGAATTTTATAAATAATTGAATTACTCAAAATTAGAGATTTACCTAAATCATAAGAATTTGAATATTTTCGTCTCTCATATTCATTTGTGTTCTTTTCATAAACATTATTTTTTCAGTTAATGTTAATTAGGATTTTTTTATTAATATTAATTGGAGTTGTCTTTTCATTTATATTACTATGATTATTTTGTTGATATTGTAGTTCTTGTACACCACTATTATCTCTCTATTAAGTCAAGATTTCCTCAATCAATATCGATGAAAGTATTTTTTAATGATTGTGAACTAATTTTTTTATTGACGTTTATTATGCTTTTCAACATATATAATAATTTTTTTTATCATTACCACTGATATTATACTCATAATGGTTTGCTAGATTTGTTTTTCTAATGTTGATGGAGAAAACTTTTACGCTAGAATTTTCAAGTTAATACTAACAACAAAAGTTGGTAAAAAAAATTCAAATAATACTATTGTAAAAATAAAAATTATTTATGTTAACATAAATAATTGTGGTCGATATCAATTGAAATTTGATAATAAGAAAAAACTCTCATTTGAAAAAATCTTATTAACTTTGTCCGAATAATAAAATCAAAAAAATTAACTAAAAAATCATCAATATTAACATTTTTAATTATTAAAACTATTTAATATTTAAATAATTTTCTACCTGTCGTGATAATCAAAATAATTTATTTAATTTAATTTTTTTTTCAAGAGAATAAATTAATTTAAAAAAAATCAATTTAAACTCAATATATTTAAATGTTTTTAAATTTATGAAATTCAAGTTAACTTTTGTAGACAACTTTTTTGTATTGTTATCCAAACCCAAAGTAGTTTACACCTATTTGTTCATTAAAGAGACTATGCATGGTCAAGTAACACTACAAGAAAATCATAAAATAGAAATCAATTTTTAGAGATTAAAATAATTAGTTGCAATGGTAACTGAATTAAAAACCATTTTAAAAACTAAAAAAAAAAATTGGTTTCTAAATTAGTTTCTATTATTGTTAAATAGTTTCTAAATTGGTATCTAAGTAGCAACCAGTTTGAACTACCAATTATTTAGTTTTTAAATTTGGTATCTAAAACTTGGTTGCTAATTAGATACCAATTTAGAAACTATTTAACAATAATAAAAACTCATTTAGAAACCAATTTTTTTTAATTCTAAAATAGTCTCTATTTCAATATTTTTTTTAGTGTAAATCCTGTTATTCTCACATACTTTTACATCTTCTAGTAAATTCATCTCAGATATTATAACCCTTTTTTTTTCTCATTCCCAACCATCTCTCCATGTTAATGACCATGTGAAATCACTCATATTCTAGTGAAGAATTCATAACACACTTTTTTTCATTCTAGATCTACAGTTTTTAAATGCTTTAAAATATGTTTCAAAACTCACTTAACTATATAAAAAATTTGTTTTCCATCTTTATAAACTTTAAAATTACTATTTTTATTTTTTTTATAAAATGCATAAGTTTTAGTTTATTCTTTCTAAAATGTTTTTCTTTAATTTTTATTCTTCCAAAATTTCACATAATTATTTGTAATTTCTATAATTCATTTTAAGATAGATAAATAATATTTTACTTAAAAGCTTTTAAAAAAGTATTACATAGTTACATTACATTACAACACAGCAACACTAATAAACATTACCTCCAAATGATTACTAGATGTTTAGTTAATGAAACATGCAATTAACTAGTGCGTATAATAATAGTAAGGGATCAAAAGAAATAACTTTTCAATTTAAAAAAATCAAAGTCAAAGCAAAAATTGTTGGAATTAAAGTCAAATTTTGCTTATTTTAAAAAATAAAAATATATTTAAACTTTTTAAATTTATAATTTTACTCAATTTTTTTGGATGTAAATTCTTAAAAACCTGAAATAGTAACTATCACTTTGGTTTATGGTTTATTTTATGATTTATTTGGATTGGAAAAGTTGAGGGTGTGAGAGGATGGAAATGTGAAAACTTGAGAAGAAAGTGTGAAGAAAGTTGAGAGTGTTTAAATTGAGATATGTTATAGTGGAAGTATGAAGAAAATTTATTGAAGTATGTGAGTGATATGATGATTGTAAGAATATTTTGAATTATTTTTAATTGTGTAAATTGTAAGACTACAAATTTATCCTTGTGTATAAAAAAAGAAAAAATAATTAATAATTAATTTTGTGCATATTTTAGTTAATTAAAATAATGTAAAATTTCAGTTATAAATAAAAGAATAAAGTAATGTAAAATTAAAATAAATAAATAAAATTAAAAATTTAAATATAATTATATTATTTTTCATTTTATTAATTTAAATTAATTTTGTTAGTTAAATTAATGTATTTAGATAATTTTAATAATATTTATGATTCTTTAATTTATATTATTATATCCTTGCTTCAAAATTTGTCATCAATGCCTCGTCAAAATACCTTGCTCAATTCATATTGTTATCCATGTAATGTTTAACTTTTCCATAGAGAACTATAATTACGGGATAATAATATTACGAATACTGTTACCATTTCAGTGTAAACCTATACCAGTATGGTTACCCTAAAAATTAATTATAATAACTCATAAAAAATTAAATAAATATTTTTAATGTAAATGACTCTATGATTTTGATACTCTAATATAAAAAAAAATGATATAAATATATACACAAATTAAAATTTCCAATATTAAAATTTAATCAAACAAAAAAATATTTCTAAACAAAACATAACAATTACATAAATTTATGAATTCAATACTGTAATGTATATAAATATATGCAGAAATTAAAATTTTCAATATTTATCTAATTAGATGACATCATTAAAGAGGTATTAAAACTTTTAAGGGACAGTATAGAATCACCTAAACATAAGGAACTTCGAACATTTCCTACTAATATTGTTTTGAACACAATACAAAATAATTGGTGGATGGATGCATAGAGTACAAGGATAACTAGTACAAGAAAAAATAGATTAGGAGCATGCTAACGTAATGCTAACCAGAACTTTGAGGACACTAGATAATCTTATTATAACTCTTTCTAGTTAATAATTAATAATCCAAATTTAATTTTAACTTAATTAGTATATGAAATTATATACATATCTAAATTAATATTTGAAACTGTATATAATATCTGAAACTATATAGATATCTAAATTAATATATATATATATATATATAATTATTGTTATTATTTTAATACGCATAAGTATCAATTGATCTTTAAAAAATGCAGTTTATATTTCCATTTTATAAAAAATATTAATTTTAAATATAATAATTATTTTTTATAAACAATTAAATGTAACAAAAATTACTTATGAAAATAAAACAATTAAAAAAAATAAAGGAATAATCTAAAAAGAAAATATTAAAAAGAAATTTTTTTTTGAATGTGCTCTTACTAATATTAAAATGAATTATAACTAATCAATAAAAAATAATAATTATATTTCATCACTTTTTTTTATCAAAAATCCAATAATATATTTCATAAACAACTTAATAGAACATGAGGATAATTAATTTATTAATATAATTATTGAATTTTAAATAAAATATTTACATCTAAAATTGAAATACATATGAATAGTAATTTCTAAAATATCTCAATTCAAAACACATTTAACCTACACAACAAATATATTCAAGTCAATTACAAACTAATTCACATAAACAACTACTGTAAAATAAATTAGAAAAATGAAATTTATAATAAAAACATTCAAACATAATATAAATTTAAATCACAAATTTAAAACAGACACAAAATAGAAATTAAAAAA
>Ga0123342_1008165_pt1 | contig 13364 bp, 12 predicted proteins | sample Turbeawhitnodule_FD_89960 | JGI IMG/M metagenome (GOLD analysis project Ga0123342, IMG submission 89960) | Root nodule microbial communities of legume samples collected from Mexico - Turtle bean Mexico white nodule | ecosystem: Host-associated > Plants > Roots > Nodule | place: Mexico: Nepantla...
ATAGAGAGGATTTGTTTTAGGGCTATTTATCTATTAGTCTGAGAGGAATTCATTGTACTCCCAGTATCATTATAGTGAAAGTTTTGGCTCTCTCGCTGGTGGTTTTTTACCTCTATTTAAAGGGGTTTTCCACCTAAAAATTCTGGTATCATTCTCACTTTACTTGTTACTTTAATTTCGCATAATCTTTGGTTGAAATTATCACGCTTCCGCACACGATATCCCTACACGGACTATTATTTTTCTTTCTTTCATTCCTATCAAAAACTTAAAATGTTATTTTGCTTTTTTTTTCCTTTATTTTCGACCAGTTACCATCAAAGAAAGCTATCATGAGACAAAATTGAAAATGGAAGACAAGTGGAAGTAACCATATTAAGTGGGATTCTTTCTATTGAGTGCTAAATGATGATCACACATGAAAATATATTAGTAGCAAACATCAAAACTCATGGAGAAATGAGGGAGAGCAATATTGTGGTATGTGGGAATAAGATGAAGCATATTACATTTTAGATTTAGTGCGAAATACTGTTGTGTCAAAGACTTTGAGAAAAAAACGTGTTCTTGGTATAGATAGGTTGTTCTGCAATATTGTGCCAATGCTGTAAATCAGATTTTTCTTCACTTCTGAATTTATACCTCCCATTGAAACTATCTCAGCATATGCAGCTGGTTCTTTATTGCCCTCAAAAGATATTGGCACTGACCCCTTCAATATCACCATCACAAACTGCACATATATAGCTTTCAATCATTGTACATTCTACCACAATGTTATCATAAGTGACACTAATTTACTTTTTTTTATAATATGTTAAATATAATTTTCAACCCTCTATTATTAGAATATGTTTTTATCAATGTTATTTTAAATAAAAATAATCTTTAACGTAAATTTTATTATAATGTTATATAATATCACGTGAATTATGAGTGATTATAAAATATTTTAGGATCTTAGTATAAAATATTAAACACACAAAATCTGTTTGCAAACTAATACTATCTATTTTAATAATTTTTTATTTACAAATATATAGGAAATCTGAAGTTTAGACTAGAAAAAAAAAAAAAGCTAATTTCACCTAAAACTAAAGTTAAAGGAAAAAAAAAAACATACATATATATTTAGAGCGCTCTAATTATTTATATCCAATATTTTTGAAGTGGAGTTTTATATTTTTTACTATGAGAGAGAATGATGAGATCCCATCAAACTTATAATAGTAGGGTTACTGTGGGGTCTCACCAGATAATTAAAAGTGGGTGAGATGTGTTCAGTAACCATTTATAATAAAAGATGAAGTTAAACTGTTGTGAGTGCAATCACTGCACAGCACACCACAACAACTACCATTCTCCCACAAGTCATCTCCTTTTCTCTTGCACACTTGATTAAAACTAGAACTATTGAAACATATCCACGTTATTTAACTATTTATTACAGTACTATCTTTTATTTCAATTATCACATTTTTATTTTATTTTATAAAGTATTTAGATCTAATTCTTATACTTGCTCAGATTTGCAGTTTGTCTTCACACGTTTATAACTTAGTGAGTCTGAAATTATATTATTTTGTTAATAGAAAGCTAAAATAAAAATCATGATATTCTTTCTTCTGGAACCTTTTCAGTTTAGTTACTATTCTTTTTTGTTTTTTAAGAAAAAACTCTCAAAATCGATAACATGTGATGTTTATTACGTTGAGAATCTCAACATCAACATGAACGAAAAATAAAATTAATTTATAATATATAAATGAGAATAATTCTAAATTTTAAGATAAGTTAAATTTATATTCACTTTTATATATATATATATATAATTAAAATTTATTTTAATAAATTTTATTAAATTTATAGTATCATTCGTCATTCGTCATTGAATCATTCAGATATATTTATTTTTATGATTAAGATATACATATCTGAAGAACAATTTATTCAACCAATAAATGAGAATGAATTAAATTTAAAATATGAAAAGTTAACGTTATAATAGATAGTTACATTTTTTAGCATGAATTTCAGGAAATTACTTTTGTAGGATAAAATAATAAAGGAGTGCAAGTATAAAAATATTTATAATATCAATCAATAATAAATTATTTCCTCTATCCTTATGTATAAGAAACTTTCAACTAATTCGCACCCTTTTATTAAAAGAATTAGTTAAATTAACTGAAACTAATAAATTAATCAATAATTTGCATTAGTGTTACAAAATAATCCATACCATTTTTAAAATTAAAGTAATTGAATGTAAATTCTTATAATCAAGGAAAATTCATTTTGAATATTTATTAATTTGTTTAGTAAAAAAATGTCAATTAATTAAGAATATTAAAATAAATGCATCATTAAATTATAAAAAGAGTCATAGAAAAGAAATTAAATAAAAATATCATAATCACATAGTGTTATTGATATGATCTTTAAACTGTGTAAACTTAGTTTCTATTCTCTATCATTTAATATCCTATCTTCTATGGCTTTCATTATCTTAAGGATGACAATGTTTGCATATGGAGTGCTGAATATCCTATTCCATTATTTTATATCCTAGTGATCCAATTGTTCAACAATATCAAAAAACACTAAAACATTGCACTCTGCCCTACACTTAGAGAACCACCCAACTTGCCTGTCTTTTTCAACCAACTTCTTTAATTGCCCATTTGGATTAGTTTATTTCATTTTCTAAAACAGTTTGTGTTCATAATATTACCAAGTTTGACTCACCTTATTCCACTTGAATCAGACACAGTAATGACCAAAATTCTGTTTATCCAATTTTAAAGCAGTTACTATATTGAACACACATGTAATTAATTAGTGTTAGAGTTTTTCACCATATCTCTCAACTGCGAGACTGAGGAGTGTGGTGGAATCATAGGATCTGATTGCAAACTATAAAACTAACTCTTAAATTAGAAAAGTGAGATTCTAATGTAAATTTCATAAGGTCTTTAAGTTTTCCAACAACAATCTTCCAAATGTTTTACCTATTTTCATCTAACAACAAATAAGTCAGTGAGTTCAAATTGACCATTTTATGCCAAATCGATGATACTTGGTAATAGTAAGTTAGTATGAATCAATATTCACTATCTGAAGATTTCAAGACTCTGACCAAACTATGCAATAGAAAAGAAAAGGGGCAGTTTCTCATCTGCAGAGCAATGAAAAAACTTCTGGATATTCACAGTTAACAAAAATCTGTCAAACATGTAATTTAGATTATAACAGATTGAGTTGTTGAAAGTATAGAGCTAAAAAGTGAACAATAACAGAACTGCATCCAGATTTAGAAGATCTGAGAGTCACAAGCATGTCTAGAAACACAACAAAAATGAAAATTTGAGGCAACCCAAAAGAATTTTCACACAAACTAAGAATTGAGAACAGATTAATTGGAAAAAAAGAGTGACTAAAGAGAAAGGGAGTGTGGCATACCTTCTCTGGTTTGCCGATAATAGTGGAAACAGCAGTAGTGGCTTGAGAAAAGATTGGATCGATGTTGATTCCATCTAAGTTAATGTTGGTGGAGATGTAAAGGCAAGGCATATCTTATCCTATCTTTTGCCTCTGACTCTTCTTCTCCTTTCTTATTGGGAAACCAAATGATAGTTTCAACCAATTCAAGTTGGAGTTTGCTGCAACCCCATCTTGTATGTGCATGTATTTATATGTACAATTAATTGAGTGGAAAGCTGACTTTCACTGTTTCCACCAATTGCTCGGCCTGGACAGTGACATTAATCTCACCCTTTCTTTTTCATTTTCATAAAAACATAAACAACTCATTTTCTGACTTCCTTCATTTCTGGTCTAACTTTCTCAGTTCTGCCTAATAACCCAAGACTGATGTTAGATTAAATGAAGTTACATTCTCTGTAATTCAATACAATTGTTATGATTTTGAAGTTGTAGATTGTCTGTTCTTATTTATTCACAGCAAGGGAAATTACAAAATATTTCCCTTTTTTTCTTTTCTTTACATGTTCTGTTTTTTTAAAAAGAAAAAGTATTTATCTTACTAAAACTTAATTTCTTCTACAAAAAAGGGATATTTTAAACTTTAATGTTGTCCAAATTTATTTGGATAATTAATTATTTTGTTCTAATATGTTTTGTTTTAATTTAAATCACTTAATATATGTTAAGAACTTAGCCCCTTATAAATAAATACTTTATGTTAATTATTTTATAAATTTGATCTCTTCATGCACATAGATCTTGAATTTCAATTTAATTAATTTTTAAAAATTTACTCCTTTCATAAATAGTCTCTTGTATTAAATTGGGGTTAAATTACTAGATAAGAAGAAATCTCGACTATTTATTTATTTGAGTCTCAACCATATATTCATTTTTTAAAATCATCTTCTCAAAAATTAAAATAAATAAAAAATTTAGAATTAAAAAAAATAAAATATTTTTGCTCTATTAATTAAGTTTTATGAATTTCCCTTTTATATCTTATAGTTCATATTTGTCACTGTGTTTTAAATATGCAAAAATTAGTATAGCAAAACTAAAATAAAATAATGAATGGTTAAAGTTTAAGAGAAATAATTTACTGGATAAAATATAGGTTTTAAGGATAAATCGAATAGCAATTAGATCTTGAGGCGTTTATTTTGTAAAATAAATAAATCTTAAGATCAATCATTATAAAATTAAAGTTTATAATGACTATTTGTGAAAATAAAAATAAAAATAAGTGAGATAAAATTAAAATTTAAAGTATTATTTTCAAAAGAAATAAAAGTAAGGAGAATTATTATTTTTAATATTTTGACAACACATAAGTTTGATACAAATTGGACTTTTACATAAATGTAATAATAGATTTGACCTGGAAAGTCTAAAGGGAAGCATGATGAAGGTCTCATCCCCAAACATCTTCTAAGAACTTCCTTATTATAAGTGTCATCCACATATATTTTTATGTTAATTTGATGCAATTATCATAGCTTTAAACTATATTTATCTTTATTTTTGTTAATATAGGAGTGAAATTTTTTTTCAATAGAAGTTCTCTCTTTCATTTCCCTTTCCATTTAATTTTTGTTTTTAAGGAATTTTAAAGAAGACAATTTTAAAGATTACAAGAACCCTAATCAATGGAAAGATTAATGACAAAAAAATAAGAAAAGTTGATGTTTTTGCATAAGAAAGACATGGTTGCTTGCTTAAGTCTACCTTCATCTTAAGATCTAGAAGATTTGTTAAAACATTTTGAGATATACAAATTAAGGTATTCTAAACCAAATGATACCTTTGCATTTCAAGATATTAAGCATATACCGGTTTTACATATGTAACAACACTATAAATAAATAAAAAGTAATTAGATGATTATATCTTAATCCAAAGTTGTATTTGACATTTGATGAAAATATATATAGATAAAATTTTATGAAATATTTACTTATTTATTATATTTTTAATAGGTTATTACTTTCTAGAATGAAAACGTAATCACGTAATTAGTTTTTTTTTTTTTTATATCTTAGAAGTTATGTAAAGGCAATGTACATTACAGATCATGAAATATATATGGGTGTTGTTTGGTATTGGAAATCCATTTCATAATAATAAATTCTCATTAATTTTATCTAATAATATAATATTATTAAACATTTAATACCACTATGGCATTCTTTTATTCATGAATAGGGTTACAGTATTTCTCTTTAATCATGAGTACTATTACAGTATACTCTCAGCACAAAATACGGCGAAAGTTTAGCTAAGTCAAAGTACGTAGAGATACGGTAATTAATCTTTGACTAGCTTTGTTAAGACTATATGAGAGTGATAAATATTATTTATATTTCTCTTAAAAATTAAAAATATTTATTATATATTTTAGACTCAGATTTTTTTATCATTGATCAAACTGTTGAATTTTGTTTTCGTTCCCAATGATTTTTCTTTAATCTTTTTTCTTTCATAATAAATTTTCATTTTGATTTTATCCTAATTTTTTAATTAATTTTGAATAGTGAAATAAAGTGTTTTAAATAACATTTTAGGGATAAAAAAATATAAAAGATGAATTTTTTAAGATATATTACATACCGAAAGAAAAATATATTTTTCAGATTAACAAACATATTTAAATCTGTATTTTAATAATGTATTTCATATAATTTTGGTGCTTTAGAAAATGTTTTGGCCGAATTATACGATGCTCCCACATTTTTCAAATTACTGTTTTTCTTAAAGCATTTAAGTATATTTTTTCATTTTATTGGCTACTTTAATCTATTTTATAACTTTTCTTGGAATCGCTGTCTTTTTTTTTGTCTCAGATGCAGCAAACTGTCTTTGATTTTAATAAAGTTAATTTTGATTTTGTTAGTTTATGGGTGCACAGAGGAAAAAAAATTAAAAGTTATTTATTTTCTGAATTTGAATTAATATGCACTATTTGAATGTTTTTGAAATAAAAAAATAACATAGGTTCATATATATCTTTATTTTAATAAACATTTTATCAAACTAATAAAAGGCCAATGATTTTCTACACTATCATCTAATAATAATTTCTTGAGTTTATTTTTTCAAAAATAAAATAATATTTTTAAATCGCTTAAAAAGTATAATTTTTTTTACCTTCTTAATTATATATTTATTAACGATCTTAACAAAATTTGTATAAAATGTTTTATTTAATTATATTTTTGCTTTCGAGAACGCTAATTTGATTTCTTAAAATTTGCTATTAGATACTAAAATTATTTTTAAGAAAAATTAAATTATTTTTTTAAGTTAAAAGACTAAAATTGAATTAATTGAACTAAAAATATAATTAATACTGATGCTAAGTAAGTCTTATTTTCCTGAAAAAAACCTATTCCCTTTTAATTGTAATATAATGTAGAAGAAGTTGGTAATTTTTATAGAATTTTTTAGAATTTTTATAACACATAAAATTTTATTTATTAAATGTCCTCTCTTACATGTAACCTCTACTATCATTGAGAAATGCGCAAACCTGATATTTTTTCCAATGTAATACAATTTTAAAAGCAAATTTCTAATATGGACAATTTTATTTTTTTTTAAAAAGTAAATCACAAAATCAATATATGATTTATTCAAACGAAAATTGTCAAATCTATTTACGATTTGAAAAAAAGCAGTACATTTCATATACGATTTCTGTATAAAATCATATAAAAATTATATGTTTTCAGTGTAAAATATTATGATCCATCAAATTAAAAGAAAAATTAAAAAAATTGAAATATATGAAATATACAACTTTCAATTATTTTCTAAAATTGTATATAAAATATGTGTTTTTAATTTTAAAAAATAATATATAAAATAAAATAGAAATTTAATAAAAAAAAGGAAATTAGAGAAATATGTTTGAGTTACTCTCTTTAATTTTTTTTATATATAATTGTATCGACCCGTCCCCGGGTGTTGACCAAAGTCAAAGTCAAAGTCAAAGTCAAACATATGGTGAGACCCACCAAGGGGCCCCAAGGAAGAAAGTCAATAGATTGACCACTTTGGGCGTCGCCAGGTTGAGGCGTCGATAATGTCACCCCCCGATACCTAAGGGTAGGGAAAACCGTGGAGGGGGCGGCATAGTAAGAGGCCACGGTACGGGCGAGGAGGCCTCGGGCCCCGGTACCTCAGAATAGTAATAAAGAGAAGAGAGGTGGCTTCAAGGCCATAGTCCCAGTACCAATGGGGAGTAACTTGACTCGTGAAGTACCCACGCCACTTCTAGAGAATCCCTGGGAGAGATACGACCCAGGAGAGGGCCACGCCCAGGGTGAACCATGTGCGTGGTATGAGAGGAAGGCAGATACACTTCCAGGGCGAGTGACTAGAAGTTGGGGCGCATGAGTTGGCACCTAGGTAGTCACCCCTCGCGCCATATGTACTTCGAGGAAGGAAGACTTACATGCTGGAATTTCCCTAAGTTGGGTTACAGTGTTGTAAGGCCTTCCACGTGGAGTTGCGGTTAAGTTAGAAAGGCCACGTGGCAGTAAGCACTGAAACCCAAGGTATATAAGCTTCTTTGAAAGCTTAGTAAGGTACATTTTACAGATTTCACACAGACTCTAATAATTTGCTCGCTTACGAGTGATTGGAGAGAGAGAAGTTAGTTACAATTCAGTTACACACCTTCAGAGCATTCAGTTACGGTGCTCTGATACGGAGGTGTTTGGTGTTTTCTGTTTGCTAACTTGATCGTCGGAGTGCAAACGGCTGCGAGGGCGCCCTTTGCTCACTTTTTTTCAGGTACTCACGGCGGTGTAGGGTGAAGATCTGAATCGGAGGCGAAGGAGTTCTCGGTACACGAGTCAAAGCAACGCACGAAGATCTTCTCGGTCAACCAGCAGGAACATTTGGCGCCCACCGTGGGGCAGATTTAAAACATCAGTCCCACCGCAATTCTTCAGGGGTTCAGTCGTAGTTTTCGTGATAGTTTCCAAGAATCTTCCAAGATCCACCGTTCATCGTTAAGTTTACACAGTTTCACCGATCGCTTTCGGTCTAGTTCAAGTTTTAGTCGTTCGTTGGTGAAGTTCAGATCAATTCACCGTTCATCGTGGAAGTTTGCTCAGTTTCCACCGTTTGTTCGTAGTTTCTTTGGAGTTTGCTGAAGAACCACCGCTGTTCGTGGTTTGTTCGTGATTTGCTCTGTTTGCACCAATCATTTTCCGGTCCAGTTCAGTTTCCACCATTTTCTTCGGTCTTGATCAGTTTCAACCATCTGTTCTCCGTTTTCTTGAAGTTTCTACCGTTCGTTCGCGTTTCCGTTTCTTTTTCCGGAAAAGTTGTCAAGAACCACCGTAACAGTTGAAGATTTCCAAGAATTGCAAGAAAATGAGGACAACCAGGAAAAGTTCGACACACGCTGAGAGTGGAGATATGACCATGCAGCAGGTCATGAATATGATGCAGGGATTGCAGGAAGCAATGGAAGCATCAAATGTTGAGCAAGAGCGCATGCAGGCGGATCTCGCGGCGTCTCAGGCAAGGGGGAAAGGCAGAGGACAGTCATCCAGGAAACGCTCAAGACGCCGCGAAAGTTTGTGGCAGATAATAGGGTGGATGTCCTCCATATCAGCACGACGAGGGGAAAGCCGAGGAGTCATCGGTCTTTAATTCAAGACACGGCGAGGGCCCCCAGAATCAGCGTTTATGCGGCCTCGCCCGAAGAGGAGGGTGGAATGCAGGTGTGCGTCTTGGAAAAAGGGGATACATGGATGACGCCTTACAGGCGATACATCGTAGATGGGATTCTCTCAGCGGAGCCTGGAGAGGGCAAAAGGATAAAGAAAAATTCCACAAGGTACACTCTCATCGATGGAGTCTATTCAGGCATGGGTTCACGCACCCAATTCTGACATGTGTGAGCGGCGACGAGTGCACGAGGATAATGTCGGAACTCCACGAAGGGATCTGTGGAAGCCACGCAGGGGGGAGATCATTAGCATCCAAGGTGATCTGTGCGGGGTTTTACTGGTCGTCAGTGAGGGAGGATTGTTTGAGGTATGCCCAGCGATGCAAGCAATGCCAGATGCACGCTGATTGGCACAAGGTGCCTCCAGAAGAGTTGAGGTCGATTTATAGCCCGTGGCCTTTCCACACTTGGGGAATCGACATTCTGGGGCCTTTCCCTTTGGCGATAAGGCAGATGAAGTACTTAATAGTCGCCATCGAGTACTTCACGAAGTGGATAGAGGCAGAACCAGTGGCGCAGATCACTGCACATAAGGTACAACACTTTGTATGGAAGAATATCATATGTCACTTCGGTGTGCCGAGGCGTATCATTTCAGATAATGGCACTCAGTTCGCTAGCCTGCAAATGAATAAGTTATGCTTAGAGGTAGGCATCAAGCAGGTGTTCGCGTCTGTCGAACACCCCCAGACAAACGGACAAGTGGAGTCCACGAACAAAATATTGTTGAGGGGGTTGAAGCGAAGACTTGAGAAAGCTAAGGGGGCGTGGGCAGAAGAAGTACCAAGGATCGTGTGGGCTTACCACACCACGCCTCAATCTTCCACCATGGAGACGCCGTTCAACCTAGTGTACGGGTCGGAAGCCATGATCCCATTAAAATTCTCGAGAGCTCCCCTCGTTTCCAAAGCTTTGTGGCAGAGGAGTCCAACGAGGAAAGAAGGGTGAATCTAGACCTTCTAGATGAGGCCAGAGAAGAGGTGAGGATAAAGGCTGAAGCTGTGAAAAGAAGGGTAGAACATCAGTACAGTTCTAAGGTGAAGCCGCGACAATTCCAAGTAGCTGACCTGGTTATGTGAAAGGCTGATCCATATGAGTTGGAGAACAAGTTGTCTCCCAAGTGGACTGGACCCTTCAGAATAACCGAGGCTAAAGGGAATGGTTCGTACAAGCTTGAGACTCTGGAAGGAGGCCCCATTCCACACAGCTAGAACGCAGCAATTTAAAGTTTTATTTCAGTTGAAAACATTATGTAGTACACAGTTTTAAAGGGGACACTCTTTTTCCCTCTCGGGGGTTTTTTAATGAGGTCACCCAAGTAAAAAAGAAGTTCAAGAATACTTTGTCTCATCTCCCTTTACCTTTTTTCCTGTAATGTAAGGAAACGCTAGAGAGAAAGGCGGCCGCTCTGGGCGTCGCCAGGGGCAGGCATCGCCAGGTGTGGGCGTCACCAGATGAGGGCAAGGACGCCAAACGCGCAAAAACAGCTTGGACGTGGCGCCACCCCAAAAGGAGCGGCGGGAGCACACTCCTCGGGCGTGGGCATCAAGTTTAAAAAGTACAGATAACAAAGTTAAAATTCGGGTGTTTAGTCCCTGGGCAGGGGTTAACGGATTCCTTCGGGACGCCCCCTCCCTAGGTGAGAAAGGCTAGCCCCGGTGTCTGATGCCCCGATACCTCGCAAGGAAGCGGCGAAGGGCGTTTCCTTCGAGTATGGGCATCAGGCAGTGAGGAAGTTTGGAGCAGTGGAGAGCCAGGCGACTCTGGTGTAGATACACGCCATATAGGAGAAGCGCCATCCTTTGGGAAACCTTCTCCTTAGGCGTAATCACCAAAGTCCCTGGTCGTCTTGGTGTTTAGACACACCGGGGACGATACGACAATGCTTTCAGCATGCCTCTCCCCGGGCGTGGACACCAAGAACACTGATTCGCCTTGGTGTTTTTAGACACTCCGAGGACGAAACGACACTGCTTACGGGAAGGCCTCTCCTCGGGCGTGGGCACTAAGTGCGCAGAGATAAGGGCTAGTTGCCTTGGTGTTTAGACACCCTGAGGACGATACGGTACTGCTGTCGCATGCCTCTCCTCGGGCGTGGGCACCAAAGTGCGACTTTGTCCCAAGTGTTTAGACACGCTGAGGACGAAACGACCTTGCATTCAGCAGGTCTCTCCTCGAGCGTGGACACCCAGTGCAAGAAAAATGGCTTCGACCAAGATAAGTCCTCCTCGCCCTCGAGCGATGTCGAGGCCACAGAAGAGCTAAGTCTTCCCTCGCCCTCGTGCGATGTCGAGGCCATAGAAGAGATGGACCCTCCTACATCTTTAAACGATGACGAGGCCAGTTACACCTTTGGTAGTAAGCGCCTCAAGGCATAAGGAGAGTAAGTAAAGATCGAGTTGAAGTTGTTACAAGTCAAAGAAGCAGAAGGGATTCGAAGAGCGAGAAGAAAAAGCATAGAGAACACAAGTTATCAAAGGCATTAAGAGTAGAAGAGAATGCACAAGAGTATGAAGACAAAGAGCAATCATATTCAAATACGTGGAAAAATATGTTCACAGCAATTGCAAAGTTGAAAGAAAACAACTATCTACGCATGTACAGTATTACAAGTTCTGCAAAATTACAAAGGGAGGCTAATCCTTAGGAGCCTCTAGTGGCACAATCTTGCCTTCAACTATCTCATTGAAGGGGTTGCAGTCGAAGACGTTGATTCCTGGGTTCGCGCAGGCCGCTTGGGCAAGAGCCTCAGCAAACCCGTCGGTGAACGCAGTCGCAGCTTCTTGGACCAGCCTCTCCTCTGTTGTTTGGAAGTGTTTTGCTTGTGAGGCCAGCTCCTCATCTTTGGCCGCTACAGCTGCGACCAGTTCTTGTTCTTTAACCTCTAGAGCCTTAATCATCTCTGCTCACAGCATTGTGTTTTCAGCCTCCAGCAAGTCACAAGTGTTCGCCTTGGCCTCAAGTGCTGCCTCGGTCTTGGCCAGTTTCTACTCTCGGTCGACGCAGTGGTCTTCAAGTTTTTTCTGTTGAGCCTTAGAAGTTTCCACTGCGTCTTTGAGGTCCGCGACCTGCACGCGAAGAGGAACCATCTGCCCCAGGAGTTCAGCATGGGCTTGCCCCGCCTCGTGCAGTCTTTTGCTAGCTTCCTCCTCGGCCTTCTGAGCCATCCTCAAGGAGTCCTTGTAGGCCTCCTCTTGGTGGGCCCAGCGACATGCCAAGGCTTCCTTCTCCTCCTTCAGAGAAGCGCATTCCTTCTCTAGAGCTTGAAGGGCGAAGGCCTCGCTAGCTTTGGCCTTGGCTTGGTCGCGCCAAGTGTTGGCACAAGCCATGAAGGCGCCAAGATAGAAGTTCATGCCTTCCTTCTTAGCTCCCTCAGCTTGGCTTCCTGGGGAAATCTTGTGGAAGTAACCCCACAACATTTCTTGGACTGGTAGAGGAAGCTCTGGTGAAGATGCAGCTTGAGCAGGTTTAGATTCGACCCCGCCCTCCAAGGCCATTTGTTGTGGAGGTGAGGTGGCGCTTGGAGGGTGCTCCCTTAGAGAATCAGCACCATGGTTTGAGGAAGATGTGGAGGAGACAGCCTGGGGGACAGCCTGGGTGGTCCTTCTTCTCTTGAAGACTTGTCCTTCAGCGGACTCCTCCTCACCCTCAGAAGGCACCACCACCACCCCTTTACCTTTGTCAAGGGGGGCTGGTACAACAGTAGTTTCGGCCAAGGCAAGGGGCATGGCCGCGATAGGAGGTGGTGAGTTTGGGGGGTGAATTGGAGAGGGAAGAGTTTGGGGAGTTGTTGTTGGAGGTGGGTTTTGGGGGCGAAAGGTTAGGGAGGTGGGAGCGGTTTCAGAGGTTGGAGGTATGGAATCCCCAACCCCTTTGGACGAAGCTTCACTCTTAGACTTCAAAGCTTGGGCGAGTTTCCATCTCCTGCTCTTATCCATCTTTGAATTTGCATCCAGAAGACAAACACAGTAAGAGTTAGGCACAAGTTAAGTTGCTGCATGAGAAAAGTAGATAATTCATGTACAAGCAAAAACAAGCAGAAGCAGAGAGTAAATAGTTAAAGAGGGTGATTCTCGTACTTATGTAACGGGTGAGGGCTTCAGCGTCGTATTCACGACTTATCAGAATAGAG
>Ga0123342_1008166_pt1 | contig 13364 bp, 8 predicted proteins | sample Turbeawhitnodule_FD_89960 | JGI IMG/M metagenome (GOLD analysis project Ga0123342, IMG submission 89960) | Root nodule microbial communities of legume samples collected from Mexico - Turtle bean Mexico white nodule | ecosystem: Host-associated > Plants > Roots > Nodule | place: Mexico: Nepantla...
CACAAATGGAATGCAGATGCAGCAGAAGGAGACGAACTCAGAGTGCGAACGCGAAACGAAGGCAAAGACGAGAAATAAAGTTTGAAATTGTGTGTGGCGCGCTTCAAAATTTAGGGTAAAAAAAGATTTACGAATGCGGTTTTACCTTTTACCTTTAACCGCATTCGTAAATCAAGTGCTTTGACTTACGAATGCGGCTATTCAAATAACCGCATTCGTAAATCAAAATAATTTCAAAAATGCCACCGCGTTTTTTACGAAAGCGGGTAACGCAAAAGCCGCACTAAATAAAGCGTATCCTTTTCTTCTTTTTGCACTAGTGTTTGTTAACCCCTGGTACCATCATTGAGGACATACATTTTGATCGTCAACAGGTCCTATTAACCATGACAAGAGAAGAGGCGCACGGTCAAAATGTAAGAAATGTAGGTAGTTTGACTATGAATGACAAACTACTTCATTACACATGGGTGCACATGTTTGGTCCTCGAGAGAGCAACTTCTCGCAATTGGTTCATGAAGATGTTTTCATGTTATGGTGCCTAAAAAGTAATGTAATGATTAATTGGTCTCATTATATCATGTAACAAATGATAAAATGATGTGGCAATGATATGCCCCTTCCATATGGTTGTTTAATCACACACTTCATGTTGCTTTATGACATGAACTTGGTGGGAGAGTCATCAATCACGTTAGGGTGGAATAACTTCTTTGAGAATAAAACGATGGAAAAAATGAATATCTTTGAGGTCAATGGTGTGTGGCAACTTGGAAGGTTTGACGACGAACATGCACAAGAACATGAAGACATTCCATTGCCTCAAGAACATGTTGCAAGCGGTCATCCTCAACCTGAAATCTCCCATGATTCGACAATGTTAACACAAATTTGGGGAGAATTCAAAATATACGGAAAAGTATATCAAGCATGAGGTTGGATATCAACACTATCAAGACACGTTTGGACCGAATCGAAGATACACTTCACCAGCTTCGAGGCAACGAAGAGCATTTATTTTATTTTTGTTGTGTTATTATTACTTTTTATGTTGAACTTATTTTGATTGTTAGTTATATTTAATTTGTTATTGAAATTATTATGTTTTTAATTTTTTTAAATTTCATGACACAACATCATTTAGAATTATAATGTAATGACTTAATCTATTTATTGTAATCACCGACTATTTCATGTTCATCCAATGTTTATTAATGATAAGCGAAATTTTTTTTTTATTTTCTTTATTTTATTACATACAAATTGAAATAAAAAATTATACATCAAAAATAAAATATAATTTGTTTCATGATGTTAGTCAATATTTCATAATATTTAAGAAAATATGTGAATTTTATAGTCCTACTATGTTTAAATTGTACATTATTTTAAAATATATAAATTATTCAAAATATTAATAATATTAATTATTTAATACTATTTTAATTATTAATATAATTATATATATACAATATACAAATTTAAATATTAGATAAATTTATTTAATAATTTCAAAAATATTTAATTATACTATTAATAACAACATATAATTATAAATAATAAAAATAATAAAATAAAATTATAATATCAACAAAACATATATAGTTATATAAAATAAAATATGTATATAATAATAAATATTATTTTCATAAATTTTAATATATTTAATAAATTTATTTGAATTTAACAAAAAAATTGTTGTTTATTACAAAATAACAGTAATTATGAATGTTATATATTAGAAAAAAATAATTAACTCAAACCTAAAAAAAAAAAAATATACCATAACCCATTATTAAAATATTTTTTAAGAACAAGGATAAATTTGCAAACTTACATTTTACACCATTAAAATAATTTCTAAATTATCTCCTAACTATCACACCACTCTCAAATTTCAATAAACCATCTTCACAAATTCATTCTATTATCATCAATCATATTAACCTCACGCCTCCTCTCTAATCCACTCTATCCCCTTCCCATAAATTCCCACTTCTACCAAACACAAAATAAGTCATATACCATTATTTAGAAAGAGGAAAGTATTTGAATTATAATTATCTGAAATTTGATATAATTGTTGTAAAGTTTATAAATTTGAAGTTTTTTATAAATTTGATAAATTGTTATAAATACTTTATTGAAACTATGAATAGTTAACATTCAATTATTTAAAAGTAGTTGTAACTTATCCTAAAAGAAAAGGTTGAAACTATAAATAGTTGACATTAAATAATTTTAAGTATTAAAGATAGCTATACAATGTTGTTGAAATTTTAACGCTTTTAAAACTAATAGATTTTGGATTAATGAAGCAATTTCTATTTTGCTAATTATAATTATTTAAAAATTATCATAAACTATTTTCCATATTATTTTAATACTTAAGTAAATAATACACGGTAAGAAAATTATTAAATAGCAACCAAATTTTAATAAAAAAATAATTAATGACTATATTGACTAAATTAGATATTATTTTAGAGATTAAAAGATTAGTTGTATATAGAGTGCTTTCTATTGTTAATAAAAATGTATAAAATGATTTCTAGATTGGTATTTAAATTAGCTATCAAGGTGTTAGCTACTAATATTTTATATTCTAAATTAGTCTCTAAAATACTAATAAAGATTAATTTAGAATATAAAGTAATAAATAGTTAAAACCTTGGTACCTAATGGTTAGATATCAATTTAGAAATTATTGTATAAATTTTTATTAATAATAGAGATTAATTTAGAAGATAAAACCGTGAATAGCTAAAACATGGTTAGATGTCAATTTAAAAACTATTTTATATACCAATATTTTTGTAGTTTATAAAATTATCTTTAATTTAGATAAATAATAATTATAATTAATTATTTTCACTTCTAAAATTAGTTTCTATTTAATAATTTTTTGTAATGATAAATGCTTTACTTTGTGATTTATTGAAATTATACAGTTGAAGTAAAAAATAACGTTAATTAATTAAAGCTATTAAACGTTATAAATTATTTACTGTTATGAATAAATAATTAAATAAATGTATTATTTGAATTAATTAATAAAATATTCTTCAAATTTCAGGAATTAAACATTATAAATGCATTATTCTTACTTTTCCTTTATCATACTAAATAACATTAATATCTTTTCTATTTTATATATCGACATTCAACATCCCTATATTTTTAATAAAAATTAAATTCATACTCATTCTAATTTTTTTAGTAACATTAATCTCTTTTATTGTTATTATTAAATTACATTCATCTCTCTTATCCTCTTATGTTTTAATAATGACATTTATCTTTCTCATTTTATTTAAAAATGTTATCTTGACTAAATTTTAAATGAATTACAAATTAAAGTTTTAAATTAAAAAATTAAATATTTTGTATAAATTAAATTAAATTATTACATTATAAGTTGCAGTCTTCTTTCTTGAAAGTCAACTCGAATAATGTTCATATATATTGTTGGGACAATCCAAGTAAGGGGAATTGATCTTCAAGTCACATGCAAAAAATTTGAGTCATAATCACAACATCAAGTGGGATTAGTTTTCAAAAATGTTTTTTTTTTATCAGCAATAAAGTGATATATACAAGAGAATCAGGTCTGATCCAACTCATTTACATAGACAAAGATAATCTGGTGAAAACCATCATAACCTAACCTCAAAACACCTCCCAGACAAATGCTCCAAAACTATCCTTGTCAAAAACCAAACACCTGCGCAATTAAAGGGAATAAAAATAAACTAAAGGATCAATACACCAGTTAGAAAAAAGAGAAACAAGCAGACGAATATTTAGTAGATATCCAAGACCAAACCTTCAATTGAGTAAAAGAGAAAATATCGGAATAATCCAAAATTCCCCCTTTAAAAATAATCTTATTCATGTGACTTCAAATCTCACTAACAATCGCAATCCAAATATTCCCCATCCCTAATAGAAAATATTTAGTTTCCAAAAGATTAATAGAAAATCATTATAGAACTAAACAAAATATATCACACTCTAAATTTAAATAAATATTTATGACATTAGTAAAGTAACATATAGCACTCCTTTTTTCTATTTATATTTATGTTTGTTTTAATTTTATATGTAAGTAAATATTATGTTACTAATTTAATAATATGTTTTATAATTATTACTACTATAAAATCATTAAATAGAAATCAATTTTAAAGACAAAAATAATAAGTTGTTATATTGACTAAATTAGATATTATTTTATAGACTAAACAAAAATTGGTATTTAAATTAGTTTCTATTGTTGATTAATAGTCTAAATTGATATATAATTATTTACCAATATTTTAGCTACCAATTATTTAGATTTTAAGTTGGTAGCTAAAATATTGATAATTAATTAGATATTGGTTTATAAATTATTCATCAATAATAGAAATTAAATTATAATATAACAACTAACTATTTTTTGTCTTTAAAATTTGTTTCTACTTACTAATTCTCTTGTAGTGTTATTTTTCTTTATATAAAAAATAATACTTTCTTAAATTATAACTTTCTTATACTTTATAAAACAATTTACTATTTAATAACAACATATTTTTAATGAAATTTTATTCTAATTAAATCATTTAATTTTTTTAAAAAAATTATTTAATCTAATATTTTAAAAGTTTTAAGTTTTAATTTTTTTAACACTCCAACTTTGTACGCATAGTAGAAATAACTAATGTTATATATAATAATCACTACTAGAAAATCATTAAATAGAAACTAATCTTAGAAAAAAAAAATTAGTTACCATATTAACTAAATTAGATATTATTTTATAAACCAAAAATTTATTGGTATCTAAAATAGTTTTGATTATTTATAAAAATTTATAACTAGTTTCTATATTAGTATCTAATTAGTTACTAAGCTTTTAGCTACCAACTTTAGAATCTAAAGTAATTAGTATTTAAATCCTTGATAGCTAACTAGATATTAATTTAGAAATTAGTTTATAATTTTTTTATTAATAATGGAAATTATTTTAGATATCAATAATATTTGAGTCGATAAAATAGTATATAATTTAATCAATATAGTAACTAATTATTTTTTATATCTAAAAAATAATTTTTATTTAATAATTTTTTAGTAAATGTTACGTTAAATACTTAAATAATATTTAAATTTAAATATATTACGAAATAGTACATATAAATAATTCTTTTGACTCGATTGGTCAATTCAAACTATTGACAACAATAAAAAAAAACATGAAATAGAAACCAATTTTAGAAACTAAAAATAATTAGTTACTATAGCAACTAAATTATATACAAACAAAAAAATGGTTTCTAAATTAGTTTTTATTATTGTTAAATGGTTTCTAAATAGGTATCTAATTAGCGATCAGGTTTTAACTACCAATTATTTAGTTTCTAAATTTGGTAGCAAAAACCTTAGTTGCTAATTAGATACAAATTTAAAAACTATTTAACAATAATAGACATTAATTTAGAAACTAAAAATTTTTTGGTCTCTAATTTAGTTACTATAACAACTAATTATTTTTTGTCATTAAAAATTAGTTTATATTTCGTGATTTCCTTGTAGTGCAACATTTACTTTCATAATATTATTAAGATCATAGCATATTACCAAGATGGATAAACTAATATAATTTAAACAATCTCATATACATATTATACGTATATTCCTCCAATATACCTACATCCATACTAGTTATGTCTAACTAAATAAGTGTTATCCAACTAATTATATGTCTATGCATATATTCTAAATCTAATGATACAAATATCATCATTACACACACAAATATGTTAAAATCTTCTCCACACAAATAACATTTAGATAACACGTTGATAAAGCTTGAAGTTGCGTTTGAATAACTCTTAATGTACATGTCCTACTCCAAAATTCGTTTGTGCATATGCATCAAACCAAGATCTTTGAAAAGTTTTCAAAAACTTTTAAAATATAATTCAACTTTCTCTTCTTATTTTTCTGTCTTGTTTATAATTGGTATTAGAGTTTAATCTCTAAAGATTTAAAAAAAATCATTAAATAATTTTAATTTTAATTTTTAAAAACTCAATATAATACAAAACTTTAATATTTATTACTTTTTAAAAATCATTGAGTCTCACAATTAATATAACAAAACAATAATAAAAACACAATTAAACACATCCACTACAAGAAAATCATTAAATTGTAACAAAATTTAGAAACAAAAAATAATTAGTCACTATATTAACTAAATTAGATAGTAATTTAGAGACTAAAATTTTTTTTTATATCTAAAATGATTTCTATTATTAATAAATGGTTTCTAAATTTGTATTTAAATTAGCTACCTAAATTTTAGCAACTAATATTTTAGATTCTAAATTAGCCTTTAAAAGATTAATAAAGACTAATTTAAAATATAAAGTAATAACTACCTAAAATTTTGGTAGCTACTGATTACAATTTTATTTAAATGAATCCTCCTATTCAAATTTATTATACATTAAAGACACAAGATATTACATCTCTCACATCATTAATGACATTCACTTAAAAGATTTTTTTTTTTGTCATAAGCACTTAAAAGATTACATAGGTGCAATGAATTTGTATAAGTAGAAGGTAATTGGTTTGTGTATATACTAAACACAAATCACTTTAGTAAAGTCTCAACAAGTCCTTTCCATAGAATTCAAAAGCAAGAAAAAAAATTCCCTTGAGTGAAGCATGCAAAGCCTAATAATTTGTGCTTTGATTCTTGCTTTTATTTCACCATTTATGTGTATTGGGTTGAGTGCTACCATGGAAGCATACAACGTCATCGATTTTGGTGCTAATGGAGATGGGAAAACGGACGATTCACAAGTATGAAGTTTTACTTTTTTTCATTTTAGTTTTTTTTTTCTCAATTTTTTTACAATTTTAATGGTTTAATATTGATTCATCTATTACTCTATCATAATAATAATGAAACATTTTATTGGAAATCCACTTCAACTGTTACTAATTTATAACACACTAAATAAAATTATTAAATATCAATAAAATTATTAAATATCAATTAATTTATTAAATATCAATTAATTTAAAAATAAAAATATTATATTAAGTAAGTTATATATTATTTTATAAACTAAAAAATTATTGATATTTAAAGTTTATTAATAGTTTACGAAATAATTTCTGAATTTATATATATATATATATATATAACATTAATTATCAAGATTTTAATATTAACTATTTTAAATTTTAAATTAGTCTTTAATTAAATTAGTGATTAATTTAGAATCTAAAATAATCGGCTTTCATTTAGTCTATTTTTAGAGTTATTTATGAATAAGTATAGACTACTTATATACCGTCCGTTTTTGTTAATATATGATTTTTTTGTTTAATCCTTACATATTTTTTTTTATTTGTTTTTCTTTCGATAATACTTTTTTCATGTGATGCTAGATGATTGTTGTGACTTGAATGTTAGTCTAGCTTAGATTTTTTTTTTATCAGCAATGAATAAATAAAATTAAAGGGGATACTTCAGGGGTATCCCAACCCATATACAGTAACCAGAGATGGACTTCCTATATCATATACAAGCGAAACTCACCTTTATGGTTGGAGCAGAACAACCATAAAGTGAGAAAACCCTACCAAAAATAACCAACATCGGCGACCACCAATTACACATATGGTGGACGCCGCTTCATCGATCGGCGATCATGGTGACCTTTGGAGATCGCCACTTCATCAACTGGCGATCATGTTGATCTTTGCTTACCTACGGCGACCACCGACTACGCACATGGAGATCGTCGTTTCATCGACCGGCGATCATGTTGACCTTGTAAGTCTTCAGCAACCTCCGACTACACACATATGGAGAACGCCGCTTCTTCGATCGGCGATCATGTTGACAGAACGCCGCTTCATTAACCGGCGATCATGTTGACCTAGTCTAGCTTAGATGTCAAGTTGCATAATAATGTCTAACCTGAAACCTTTATATAAAATCTTAGTTATACCAATTTAGAAACTACTTTATAAATTTATTAATAATACTTTAGATACTAATTATTTTTTAGTTTATAAAATAATATTTAATTTAGTTAATATAATGATCAATTATTTTTTGTCTCTAAATTGATTGATATTTAATAATTTTCTTGTAGTGAAAATTTATAACTCACATATATATATATAAGTACCTTGTTTTGGATAAAATATTATCAAATTTACAAAATTTAAAAACTCAAATAAGATTAAAAATAGGTGAATTTTATTTTTTTAATTTTCATTCCTAAAACTATATTAGGCCTTGATTTATTTATATTAGGTCTTGAAATTATTCGTGAAATTGATGGCAGGCATTTTTAAGAGCATGGGAAAGTACTTGTGGAGCAGAAGGGATGACAACTCTAGTCATACCTCAAAACTATAAATTCCTTTTATCACGCTTAACGTTAAAGGGTCCTTGCAATGCCTCAAGGATTCAAATTCAGGTATTTCTAATATTACATCAAACAATTATTTCTTTTTATTTACATAACATTTTTAATTTAATTAATTCTCTCTTAAATTTTACCTGTATTTTAAGATTGTTTTTGCAGGTATGGATAAATATAATAAGTTTCTTAATTATAATTGAGTAGTTATACAATTTTCTATTCTACTTATTTCTCTCTCCATCTAATATAATAAATGCATGTATAATAAAAAAGTTTTTTTTTTTTAAATTTTAAAGAAATAAAAAAGAAACAATAATATTTTTTAAAGAATTAAAAGAAACGATGCTGTGTATTTTTATTTTTTTTGTATTTCTCCTAACATCCCCATTAATCCCCTCGTACAATGTAAAATAGAAAAGATGATGCAATTAATATATACAATTAATTTTTATTATTAATGAAGTTTCTATATTAATTAATATCTAATTAGCTAAAAAAATTATGCTTAATCACTAAGAAAATCATGATCATGAAATAGAAATCAATCTATAGATACCAAAATAATTAGTCAAAATAGAAACTAAAATAGAGGTCATTTTAAAAACTAAAAAAAAAGTTTCTAAATTAGTTTCTATTATTGTTAAATAGTTTCTAAATTGATATCTAATTAACTACTAAGGTTTTAACTACCAATTATTTAGTTTCTAAATTTGGTAGCAAAAACCTTGGTTGCTAATTAGATACCAATTTAAAAGCTATTTAACAATAATAGAAACTAATTTAGAAACCAAATTTCTTTTTAGTTTTTAAAATGGTCTTACTATTACAACTAATTATTTTAGTTTCTACAAATTGATTTCTATTTCATGATTTTCTGTAATGAATAATTTCCTTTTCCCCCACTTCATTACTGTGTAATTTAGTAATTTTTATTAAACTTTTATCCATCATGCAATGCTTTCTCCATTAAAATATGTATCAAATTTTCCTCTCTACCCTTAAGTTACATTGTGTTAAATAATAAGGGTGAGTTACTTCGTTTTTTTTCACTAATCATTTTTCTGAGAGAGATATATGGAAGGTGTTTCAAAGGTGGGGAAGAGTCCTGGATGTTTTCATTGCCAGAAAGCTTAACGCAAGGTGTCGAAGGTTTGGGTTTGTTAGGTTCCATGGTGTGACTGACGTTCTTTCCCCGGAAAGAAAATTGGATGCGATATGGATTGGTACGTGGAAGTTACAGGTGAATCTCCCTAAGTATCGAAGGGATGACGCATCAAGGGTTGGAAAGAAGAGAGGTGTGGTTAAGAGGGAAGTTTGGACTCCGAAGGGGCAGCAGAAGTTGTCCTTTGCACAAATGGTGGCGGGTGATGTGGTTCTGGATGTTCGTGGTGATGCTGATGCGGGGGGTTCAGGTAAGAGCGCTTGCGGTTCACAGGAGGAGGGATACGATTTCCAGTTTCCAGTAGACAAGGAGTCGTCTTCCTGGTTGGAGGGTTGCTTCTTCGGGCGTCTCAAGGAATCTCCACGTTTGCAGTCGATTAAGGAAAGCTTTATTTTGGGAGGTTTTAGCCTGGTGAGGTTAAGATTTCTCGGGGAGAAGTATGTATTGTTGTCCTGCGACGAAGGAGAAGCGCTTGGAAAAGTTCTGGAAGATAACAAAGCTTGGTTAGATAACAGTTGTGGTGTAACCATTGTTTTGTCAGTATTGGATCTATGGTCGGGGAGTTTGTGGAAGTTGATGTTTCAAATGAGAAGAGGGAGTTGTTAGAGTACATCCGTGTTAGGGTGAAGATACCGGTAGCTAGTATGGTTAGTCTGGTGAAAGATATTCGTATTAATGGAACATGGTGTAGGGTGTCATTCGAAGAGGAGGCTAGTGTGCAGGCATTGGACCCAAAAGATTATTGTGGTAGGTGGGGCGGCGGTCGCTCTGAGGTAGATACAGAGGCAAGCTCAGAAGAGGGAGATGATGGAGAAAGAAGTGGAGAAGATGTATCGGTTCATTGCCAGGAGGCACAGCGTGGCTTCGGTATGGACCAACCTGGGGAAGCTGGGGGTGTTGGATCCCTTGAGGAATCAAGAGCCGTAACAATTAATGCAATTACTGCTGGTGTTTTTGGTTATTCCCCACGTCAACATATTGGATTATTTGCAGGAGCAGAAAAAGAAAGGTGGGTTGGGATAGAAACGGAGCATCGTAAGGAGAGTCCATGTGGCGTCGAATTGGAAAGGGTTGGGAATAGGAATGTTGGGTTTGCTGATTCCCTAGAAGAACCATGTGATGCAGCATTTAAAGATGGCCTTTCTCCGTGCCAACAACTTGGTTTAACGGAAGTAATTAATGAAGCTAGGAAAGGATGGTGAGGTGCATGGGAGAGTTGGGGTTGTTGGTCACCAAGAAAACTTATTCGGTGATTTAAGTCACCTTGGGTTTGCTACGTGCCACCATGATGGTTCAATTGCATGCGTGGAACAAGTTGAAACTAGTAATTTGGAAATGGTGCATGGTAAAGGGGATGTGGCAGTAGTTGGGTGGAATCACGTTAATGTGATTCATGGTAAAAGTGAAATGATTACCATTGCAAATGAAGTTTGCCATGTGGAGGACTATGGTAGCATGCCTTTAATGGATGCTCATGAAGAAGTGAATGTGGACTTCTCATTTAATGGGGAGCACTCACAGCGGGACCCACGGTGTGAGGTGCAGCATGCAATGAGCATTTATGGTTGCCACGTTGGAGAATTGAAGGCAAATGAGGAGCGGGTTTTGGAGGTTGAAAATATTGTTGGAGAATTGAAGGCAAATGAGGAACGGGTTCTGGAGGTTGAAAATATTCTTGGTCACGTGGAGAGGAGTGGAATGGATTGGTGGGTTAGGATCAAAAATCAATGAGGTGGAGCAGTCTGGAGGGGTCGTGGAGGGGGTTGGTGGGGTAGGAGCAGGAGGGTTATTGGTTTCTCCAGCTGAGTTGCAAGGACATGGGATGGGCGGCGTTAGCGGGGAATTCGCAGGCGATCCTCGCTGCCACCTTCATTGTGGTGAGGGTCAAGTTGCGGATGTCAGTTATGAAGCAGCGAAGAAGGTTGGGAGGAGGAGAAAAAAGAATTCACGGTTGCGTAGCGGTCCGGTGAGTTCTGGTGGAGCTCCTCGTAATGCGAAAACGACAATAACTAAGGACTTGACCAGTATTGCGGAGGAGAATGTAGATATTAATACAATAGTTTCAACGGTAGTTTCAACGGATAGAGATGTGGGGGCGTGAGAGAATTTGGGCCAGATTCTAATTTGGTGGAAATCAGGGTGGCTCAGGTAGATTATCTGGTTCAGCAATCCGGGGTGAGGCCTACGTCTACTCTCTTGTCAGACAGTGCAATTGAGAATTGCAACAGAATTTACAGGTTGAAAGATGTTGAGTCTGAAGCAGTTAGAGTGTGGGAGGCTGGCAAGGATATGGGGTACACTCGCTATGCTCAAGAAGATACTGTTATTAGTAGAATTCAGTCTTTGGAAGTTCGGGATAACAGTAATTTAAGGTTTGAGGGGGGGAGTTTAGGGTAAATGTCGATGAAGATAATTAGCATGAACATAAGGGGGATAGGTGGCTCCTTAAAGAGAAAGTATCTAAGAACTCTGATAAGTAAGGAGCAGGCGGATTTGGTGTGTTTACAAGAGACGAAAAGCTCGGAGATTAGTAGGGAAAATGTCTTCATGTTGTGGGATACTAATGATATAGAGTGGGTTGAGAACGGAGCTATTAATAATGTCGGGGGGATTATTACGATTTGGAGGAAAAATAGTTTTCAGATGTCAAGATTCTTTAATGGTAGAAATTATTCTATTATTGAAGGGCTATGGAAGCTTGGGAAGGAGACCCCGGTCACAATAGTAAATGTTTATTGTTCTGGGTCTTTACGAGAGAAGAAGGAGGTTTGGGAGGAAATTTGTAATTACAGGTTGACACAAGTGAATATGGCCTGGTGCGTAGTGGGTGATTTTAATTCAATCAGAAGAAGGGAGGAGAGGAAGAGTTTGGTTTTTGTGTCTGACTATGGTAGAGAAATAGATGGCTTCAATAGTTTTATCGAGAAAGTAGAATTGGTAGATATTCCGATGACAGGAAGGAAGTTTACGTGGTATAAACCTAATGGTTTAGTGAAGAGTAGGATCGACAGAGTCCTTGTGTCAAAGGAATGGGTTGAAGCATGGCCGAATTGTAAACAACACGTACTAAGTAGATCGGTTTCCGATCATTGTGCGATTATTATTAAAAATGAGTATGTTGATTGGGGTCCGAAACCGTTCAGGAGTCTGGATGTTTGGCAGAGTGACAGTAGATTTAAGGTGTTTCTGAAAGAAAGATGGCCTAAGTATGAGGTTCAAGGTGGAGGGATATATGTGTTTAAAGAAAAATTGAAGAAACTCAAAGCTGACTTAAAAGTATGGAATAAGAAGGTCTTTGGGGATGTGAATAAGGAGGGTGATGGGCTGTTAAAAAGGATTAGGGAGTTGGACACAAGAGATGATGAGTTTGACCTTAATGTGCTTGAGAGGGAGGAAAGAAAGTCTTTATTAGCTGAACTTAACAAAAATCTCCTCAAGCAAGAGGCAGTGGTAAAGCAGAAGGCGAGGCTAAAATGGTTGAAGCAAGGTGATCTTAATACAAAATTTTTTCACTCATCTATTAAATGGAGGAGGGCTAAGAATGAGTTTCATGGGGTTTTTGAGAACGGTCGGTGGAGTGAGGATAAGGATGAGATTAAGGTTAATGTCAGAGATTTCTTCGAAGCCAGGTTTGTTAGAAATGAAGAGTTGCCGGTTAGGCTGGACAACGTTTGTTTTAATTCCATTTCCGTAGAGGATAATCAGATGTTGGTTGGAGATTTTACTGAAAAGGAAATTAAGGAAGCGGTGTGGAGTTGTG
>Ga0123342_1008167_pt1 | contig 13363 bp, 8 predicted proteins | sample Turbeawhitnodule_FD_89960 | JGI IMG/M metagenome (GOLD analysis project Ga0123342, IMG submission 89960) | Root nodule microbial communities of legume samples collected from Mexico - Turtle bean Mexico white nodule | ecosystem: Host-associated > Plants > Roots > Nodule | place: Mexico: Nepantla...
AAAAGATTGAAAACTGTTTTTCAAATGGTTGAACTGTTAAAACCAAAACAACCGATTGATTCGAGGAAACAACCGATTGTTTGTTTTGGTACCATAACAGAAAAACTGTTTTAGCTTTGACTGGGCTTTAAATGATTCTAACTGTTTACGCTCTAGTCTTTAATGCTTTGACCAATCTTTAAATGCAATAAATAAGTTTGTTAAGATTTGATAACAAACATCTTTGAATAAATTCAGAAAAACAGATTTGAAAAATAATAATCTTTTGAGAACAACAAGATTCTGATTTTCAAAGAGTTGAGATTGCTTAGAGATTGAGATTGATCAAAGAGTGTGAGATGGGATTTCTTCTTGTATTGATTTCAGATTTACTTTTGTAACAAGTGTAATCCTTGTATCTGTTGAACAAGTTTCTTCTGTGTGTTTGCTGAGAAGTGTTGTGTGTTCTTGAGGGGATCAAGATCAACATTCTTAGTGTCGGTGTGTTGGCCAAGAGAAGTGTGTGTCTTGAGGGGATCCAGGTCACTTTCTTGGTTGTGTTGTAAGTGATCTAGGTTTGATTGCTTAGTGGAATTCCTCAGTGGTTTCTGAGAAGACTGGATGTAGCTCTGGGTTTAGAGGGAACTAGTATAAACATCTGTGTGCATTCTCTCTTCCTTAACTCTTTAAATTCAGTTTTGATATTTGTTTACTGGTATAAACAACCGATTGTTTTTGCGAAATAACCGATTGTTTTTCTAGTGCTGTTATTTTTGCTTATTGTTTTGTCAAACTGGATTCCTTATCAATTGTTTCTTGAGATAATTTCATTCTTGACTTAAAAGTTTTCGAAATCCCTCTTTAAACCATTCACCCCCCCCCCTCCCCCTCTAGTTTAAAGCCATCCATTCTAACAGATCTTGTGGGCTAAAGCGTGTCTCCAATGTGACTTCCTCAAATCCCTACATGTAGTTCAACCAATACTTGATTTTCTTGTGAAGGAGTGATGTATTTGAGCAATGGTTGGGAGTAACCCTATATGAAGAGATACCCATTAATCATAGTGAAGCGGTAAGAATTATTTTTTAGCTCCTTAGCTTTCCCAGGGTCATTAGGTACTACTCTGTTTGCCAAGTATTGTATGTATGGTGTCATCCACGTGTCTCCTCCAAATGTATGTAGAACCAAAACCTATTCACCTTCTTCCTCACCCAAAGTCACCCTAGGTTCTTTCGGTGTCTCCTGTATCATTCATCAGTAGTATCCCAGTTTTAAATAATTGGTGAGCTTTGACAACGAATTGACTTGAGAATTTTGATCCCTAAGTACATATACAAGTTCAAAAGAATCAAAAGTTGCATTGTTTCTTGACATACATCAAATACCAAGGCAAATGAGGATCCTTTACCTAAAACTCCCTAGAGACCTTTCCTGTAACCAACTATGAGTCATTATTAGCCGTTATTTTATGAAATCCCACTTCCTTGGCCAAAAGTATTCTAGCTATTAACGCTTCTTATTCTGCCTGATTTTTTCTTACTTTGAAAGAGAACTAAAGTGATTACTCAATGAGACACCATCAGACCCTTATAAAATTACTCTTGCACCACTGCCTTTTATATTGGTCACTCCATCTACTGAAAAATTCCATTTTGAACATCCCCCTTGATCGCGACAGAAGGTGAGGTATGCTTTGCCACATATTAGGCCAACACTTAACCCTTAATAGACTCTTAAGGCTCGTACTCCAAGTCAAACTTTAATATTTCTACTGACCATTTTACCATTCTACGTGCAATGTATGGCTTTCACAACACATGCTTGATTGAGAGATCAATCATTATCACGACCATAAAGCTAAACACGTAGGATGATGTTGCTAAATGCGCTAGACAATACTTTGAGAATAACATATAAAGTGTTCTCACCGATTGACTGGGTTGACAGTTGACTTCAGGTTGAATAATTCCTTCTGTATCTACTTCTTCTAGAATTGATTCTGTGTCTCCTTGTCGCACTAGAATAAGGCTCCGTTGAGACAGAGGGCACCCAACCTGTTGATTACACTCCGACGATCAAGTCAGCTAGGGCTCATCGAAAGCAAACAGTTAAGAAAATGTATAAAAAAAGCATACCTTTCCCTATAGACTTACTCTCCTTTTATTGCCACACATGCAACCATTCTCCCTGAAGATAAGCAAATCTTAACTGAAAATATTCTAAGTATGCTAATATTTTATCTCTAATAGAAAAACCACCTGTCACGGGCACCAATGACCTTCAGGTGCCATCCGTAGACCCCTTTCTATTACCAATGCATCTCTCTATTTTAATAGGGTTATGGCAACTAGTCACGTGTAATAAATATGCAACAGAAAATATTGCCACGTACTCACAAAAAACATGCAAAAATAATAACAATATTATATTCACCGCCCCATATCTATAAGCAGGTGTATAAAATTACATTGCGTAACGACCCTACCGCGCACTTTGGACCTATCCTGAAAAAGGGCCATCTGCACAGGTCTCACCCAGGCCCAATGACCGAGCTGACCTCCCACACCACAAAGAACCGAGCATACAAAAATAATACCAAGAGTTGAGCACTGTTCAGTACATAAAGCATGAGCGTTACACAAATCAGATGATGATCAATTGAACATGACAAACGATGATCATGTGTTGGACGAAAAAGTGTCAAGGAAGTTTCCAAACTTAATCATTTCACTTTATATGTGCTTAAATGTTTATCAAAAGTTTTCTGAAGTCGTTTTAATTAAGCTAAATTATACAAATCATATTTGCATCAAAACATAGTGTTTTAATTAAAGATATAAAATGTTTGCAAATGAACTTCAAGGATTATATCATGTGAATATATTGTCCAAATATTAAAAACACTCTCTAAAACACAGTGAGCAAAATTAATGTCTTAAATGCTTAATTAAAGATATCTTGCACAAGCATAACTCTACTTAATTAGATATTCAAATCTATGTTTCAAATGGATTTCGAAAAACATTACACACTCATGTCCTATTCCTTTAAAGATTTTTCGAAATAGAATATATTCAAGGAAATTTGTGATTATATTTTATTCTGAGTAAAGTTGAATATACTAGTTGATTAACATATGAGAATGGAAAGTAATGATAATTCATATGATATTCTAAGATATTAGGAGATTATTGTTTATTTATATATTTGCCCAAACATTTTGAAAGTATTAGTATCACTAGTAATCACAAAGATTTCTAAATGTGGTTTTAGGAACAAATAAGATGTAGAGGACAACGTGCACAAAATTCCTTATTAAGCTTCCAATGAGCATAATAAAGTTATTGCAGAGCGAAAGTCATGGGATGTCATTGAAGACAATCAAAGTTATTGCATATAACGAACATAAAGATAATTTTAAATAAATACATTTAAGAAGAATGCTAGTGAGAAAGATGCATTCAAGACGCAGGTCAGAACTTTCCATGCTTAGCGTCCAACAGTGAAAAGTTGAAGTGGAGAACGCGATACAACGAATATTCAAGATACATTCACAATGTTCAAATCAACCACAAATATAGAAAGAGTTTGAGAGTGCAAAGACACAATTTAAGCATCAAAGAACGTGATTCAAGGACTATCAGAATTATCTATCAACGTTCACGAACTCATGAAAGAGATTCATAACTCAGGGGGAGATTAAGACTATTTTCCTGGAGAGGTGGAGAATACTTGTGTACCTGGAGAGGTGAAAATACTTGTTAGCTGGAGAGGTGTATTTCTTGTTCAGTCATATCCCACTCTTTGTACTCATTAAGCAAATCGAGTCAACTATAGTACAATTGAGGATTGTCATATCCACAGTGAATTAATGTTATCACATTAAGATTATCTTTTCTAATGAAATGGTTTCGGGTTTTGAAGGGTTTGCATGTATATAATAATATTAATAACAATAATAATAGTAACAATACTAGATATTTAGATCGAGAGGTGAAATGTTAGACAATTACTTAAAGATGAAGTGTTAAACAATCACTGAGAGGTAAATTGTAGACAATCACTGAAGTAGATAGATATAAATATAACATAAACGTTGGATTTGGAATAATCTTGTGAATCTCCTTTGTTATTATTATTATTATTATTTATAAATGTAATGTTCTTATTCAAAATCCTTGTTCCTATTTTGGCCAAACAAAGTCGATTCATCGTGCAAGGTTATGTAGAGTACTAAGCCATTGTTATGATCTTTCCTCTGCATTAAGATGGAACAATTCACCATAGTCTCAACTTTGCGCTCTACAACCATTGAGTCCTATGGCTGGATGAAGAAGGTTCAGAAACATGAAATCACCTTTTGGTCTCATTGATGCCCTATGGACAATCAACGATTGTTCCTCATCGGTTGAATTTCTCGCCGATTGACTCTGGTGAGAAGCTCCACTTCTGATTTGTCTCCTCTGAAATTTGTTTTACGTCTTCTTATTGCACTGGAACGTGGCTCCATTGAAACAGAGGGGCTCTACCTTTTGATCACACTCCGAAGATCAAGTCAGTGAGAGCATACAAAACAAGAGAAGTATTCAGTTTTAGTCTAGTATTCAGAAACAACATACCTTTACCGGGGGACTTAAGCTCTTTTTATAACTACTCTTGTAATAGGTTTCTCTCATGAGAATCGTATCCCTACTGAAAGCATAAAATAATAACAGGAAATTCACCTACTAACGAGGCACCACCTATCTTCAGGTTCTAACAACAAGAAAATATTTTGTTTACGTGTGCACCCTTACTCACAGTGTTTCCTCTTATCTAACAACTTATCTTTTCAACCAACAACTGTGTGCATGTATTTACGTAACTTAACAACCACATATACTAACACACACACACTTATCTTTTAGGATAAAATATATTCTACTAATAACCTTATATTATTATATAACAAAACTTATTATGTTAATTACTCTCTAACGGGTTTACCAATATAACTGGGCCAAACCTATGACCCATCCTTTGGGCCCAACAACTGAGCTGATCTACCCACGCCCGTGCACCAAGGTCTGAGCACCCGAGCACTCTGTCTAGCACAATAACTAAAGAAATACCACAGTGTTATCCAATCCTGACAAAAAATATTTAGCAACACATGATAAGATCTTAGTACAAAGCAGGATAAGAAGCTCAATTACAATGATCAAGGATTATTTGATGTTGTGGCCAACTTTGCTTCAACACCTTCTTCTCCAAAGAGTTGTCTTTACTTTTTATGTGGTTTTGGCCTTCTTGACCTAATTGGATTATGAAGTTCAGACTCTCTGAGCCTGAATCAACATAACCTTTTTATCTAAGCCTCTTTGAGGATCTCACGTGATTCTTCTTCCTAACCTATGAGTAACACTTAGTGTTTGGGGACTCTTAACTCTTAGAATAACTTAATACCTCTGCCTCTAAATTCTCTTAATGCTTTGAACATTACCCGAAGGCCCTCGATGAACATAATTTTATTCACACTTAGTAGCTTTAATTATATATTGGTGGACTACAATAATGAATAAATCCATTGTTTAAATTCATATTCTTATAATTGGGTTTATTTAGGCCTCAATTGTATTCTGTGTTAATTTTGTGTTTTTAAGAATAGACAGTCTAAAGGAAGTTTCTACCTTTGTAATTGGGCCAAATATGAAAAATTCCATGTTGCTTCTTTGAATGAAAATAGAAAACAAAATCTAAGGAAAAGAATGAGAAAATAAAATCTACAATATCTTAGAAACAAAATTGAAAGAAAATCTTTTGGAAAATACAAGGAAACGAAATACAAGAACTCTGGAAAGTTGGAAGCTGAGAAACTATTAACAAAATCTAAACCAAATATTTTCCCAAGATCCTTGGAACAGAAAAAACCTATAAAAAGACATAAGCCTCAAGGAGAAAGGAGGAAGTTTCACAAGGTTTTGTTATTTTCTTTTCTTCTTTATAAGTCTTTTGTTTTGCCTTCTTATGCAAGGCTAAACCGTTTTGATTTATTCCTTTGTAATTCCCCATTGATTTTTGAGGTTTTGATCAATAAAAGTTTCGTTTTTCAATTATCTATAGTAGTTGTTTTAATCTTCTAATCTCCTAGAAAATTGGTTTTTGTGAGAGGTTGTACTGAACACATGATTAAGAGTTTTCCTTATTTTAAACATTGGTTTCTTAGTTAGTCACATTGTTCTAATTAATTTCTTGGGAGCATGATTCAAGAGAGAGGAGATAAGCATTCTCATGGAGTATATACATGGAACAAAGTGGGTACTGATTAAACTAGTAGATGCATGTTTTACTGGTGAGATTCAAGTTGAATTAGATTGACACATATTCAATCTGGTTTAACTCTGTGTGAGAATTGAAGGGTGATAATTTTTAGATAAACTGTGAGGAATTCATTGGTGGAGAAACTTAGGAGTCAACCTGCATTCTTTGCTTTACTGTTATTGTTATAATTCATTGCTTGCATATTGGTTTTGAATATTGTTCATTGGACTAACTATTGGATTCGTTGGAAGACGACTTGAGGTCATTTAACCAAAATTATACTATCATCCTTCTAGTGTTAGACAGGTCTACGATGGAATCATTTTAATTTGAGAGCAAAATAAGAGCTATCAATTTGAATTTGGTTATCAGTTTGGTACCCTGCTGGTCATTCTGTTAAGATTTATGCACTCCAATGAGAGAAGATTCTGTGTAGTTGCCGCTCTAAGATTATGCGCATTGTAATAGACTTTCCTCCCATTAAACATGCTTTCACTCGAGATAAGGTTCTCGTGAGAAAAAGTTGTTATAAGAGGTAACCTAAAAGTAGTTTATAAAAGGGAATTGAGATCCCCGGTAAGGGTACACTGTTTCTAAGACAGAAACTACTTCCTTACTTATTGTTTCTATAAGCCCTGTACTGACTTGATCGTCAGAGTGCAATCAACAGGTGGCGCCCCCTCTGTTTCAACAGAGTCGCATCCAAAAGGAAGCATAGAATCCACCAAAAATAGGCGGAGCCACCATTTGTCTTTGAAGACAATCGGCGACCAGGTCAACTGGCAAGAACATTTGGCGCCCACCATGGGGCCCGATAAAACCAGGTCCCATCCATAGTTGTGATCAAGCTATCAGGCGATATGAGGAATACTCGACAAGGTCCATCTGGACAGGAAGGAGGTGACAACTTCACCCTACAGCATCTCATGGAGACTGTCATTCTCTAGGAGACAATGACGACATCCAAGGCTGATCAGAAGAGGGTTTTGGTTGAGGTTCGGGCCGAGCAGACCCTTAGACAAGACCAATTCAGGGTCAAGCTGGACGCGTCGCGGACAAGCAACGAAGAGTTACTCCGAGCCAATGAAGAACTGCGTAAAGATCTACAATGTTTGGGTCAGTTAGGGCTCGCCCCATGTTGTTTTCACAAGCGATCATGAATGTCGTGATACCAACAAACTGCATGACACCCATAATTACTTTCACAGGTACCGAAGACCTGGAGGCCCACCTCATGGCTTTCCATACTCAGATGATGATTTCGGGAGAAATGGATGCCATGCAATGCAAACTGTTCATGGGGACGTTCGCGGGCACAACACTAGATTGGTTCATTGGTCTTTTAGATGGCCACATAACCTCATTTGATTAGTTTTCTACATTGTTCAAGGAACAATTCATAGTTAACCGAGCTCCACCCCCTGTTCCTTTCGACCTCTTTGGGGTGAAGTAGTATCAGGAGGAGCCCTCGAAGGATTTCCTGAACCAGTTTGGAGCGTTGGTGGTAAAGTTTCACACTAAGGACAAGGCTCTGATGTTCCACGCCTTTGGATGGGGGATTCTGTCAGGGACGTTCAACGATTCTTTGATAAGGAATTGGGCAAAGACGTTTGGCGAGATCCGGCGACGAGTTATTGCCCACATTGACGTCAAGGAAGAAGTGACGGTAAAACATGGGAGCACTGGGCTGACCAAGCCTCGTGAGGGTAGTCGTGCCCAATCCATGAGAGTGCACAAAGCTGGAACGGAGAAGAGATTGGCGACTTGGCACGCACACTATGCACCAAAAAAGCACCAAACTAGGTCGAGAGAAAAGGGCGACCTGCCCTGTCGACATAAGTCTAAGATGAATTACAAGGAATTGATTACCATCCCAGGCGTGGCTGATAAGTTGAGGTTCCCCCAAAAAACTAATAAGAATTTGGGGCCAAGTGAGGGCATCTAATGCGAGTTCCACAAGGCCTTTGGGCATGATGTGGAGAATTGCATAGTCCTTGAACACCTTGTATTCAAATTTGCATTAATTGAATGAAGTATTCATAATTGAAACGCATTCTCTCCAAAATCTTCCTTGGTAGTGAAACCGTAAGAAAGTTGGCAACACCTTTTTCTTCTTTCTAGCACCTAAAGCACTCTCAAAACCTCACCAATTCCTCTCCTTTTGGGTGCAAACCTCCAATTTTTTCGTTGCCACTCCATGAGTTCACTAATCCACATGCTTAGATTGCATCAGGTGGATAAGCCGACACCAAGATCCAAGGAAAAATCTTCATCTAGCTAATTCTTTTTATTAATTTTTTTTTCTATTTCAGCTTGAGTGTTGCTCGATTTTTTCACTTTATCTTGCATCTTCTTCGAGTTTTCTTTGATTTCCACCAATTATAATCATCTTCCACTGTTTCTAAATCATTTCCACTGATTAAAAAAACAATTATACCATTTATTTTCTTGAGACATTCATTAAACACTTCCTTGTTGGTTCTGTTGCACAACCTCCATTGTTCTTCACTATTTTGCATGTTATTGCGGGTTTCTTCATTTCCTTCGACTATTTTTCATAATACTTGAATCATTCACCATTTAATATGTGTTTTCTTCAATTTAATCGGTTCATTTTGAGTTTTAAATGTTTTAAATCCATTCAAACTTCATCATACACCTCCTGCAATATAACCTGAAAAAAAAATAATGTTTTTTCTTTATGTTTCTCTTAATTTCGTGTGTGTTTCTTGTTGATTGTTGTCTTTAATTCGGTGTACGTGTGCAGTTATGTGTTTCTCATTCTTGCATGGTCAATGTCACATCCAAATCTTGCTTAGTTCTCTTCAATTCATTTAAGTATTGTTGTTACATGCTAAGTGTTTGATATTTTGTTATAGTGCACACCTAGTGTTTGTTAAAAGTTCTTTTGTGTTTTTTGAGTATATGCTTTGGTGCTTTTCATTTGTACCTATTCTTGAGTCTCTGAACTTGCTCTATTTCATTGGTAAGTTTCTACAATCCATTCCCAATCATTGTCTTGCAGTTTTCTTCAATTTTTCTTTGCGTATTTAGGTTTTTGTTTCAGTTTCCTAAATTGTATGATATTCACCTTGTTTCAAAAAATTTATTCTGATCTGGTTAAGCATCCAAATCTTGTGACAATTTTTCTATATGAACCTTAACATGTTTAGAAGTAAAAAAGGCAAATCCTAATCTCAATTACAAAAAAATTTAAAAATCACAAAAGCCATGACGTTTTTGTTGTATCACACATAGTTTCAGTGCACTTGTAGCTCTTGCTTTTGAATTTACTTCACTTAATTCCTTTTCTTTTTTAGCTTGAAACTCTTACCATATTATGCTTCATATGTTACCTATCACGATTTAAAATTTTAGCTTCAAGTTCGTTGTAGATATATTACCATAAATCTCACATTCCATTATGCCAGTGCTGAACCTAGATTGCATAATTACTACCAAATAGCTTGCGATTATACCAACTTATTGCATTTATTTCTCCGTGAATACAGATCCAATTAGCCTCAAATTTGTTGCACTTATCCATTGTTGAGTTCAAAATATACCATAAAATTTTCAATTAAAAAATCTTTTGGAAAAATTCATATAAATTTTGAAACAGTATGTGCCAATCCATTCTAGAAATTTGTTTTGTGATCATTTCTAGAGCATTTTTTAGGTTCCTTTTGCTTGTGCTTACATTTATTAGTAGCTTTAATTTTTGCTTGTCTTTCTTGACCTTTCACTGCTATTTGTCACATATTATTTCTCTTGAGTTTAGCTTCCCAAATTTTTAGCTTTTATTGGTTTCTTATTTGGCTTTCATTGGTACACATTTTGGTGATTTGATGGTGTTAAAAGTGGTACATAAAGGAGTGCTTTGGGATTAAAAAACAAGGGATTATTTCTTGAGGATATCTTGCCTATAATTTTCTTTATCTTACTTTTCTTGTATCTTTCTCACTCAAACCTCTTAACATATTTCAATGTTATTTTAAAAGAGGTATGTCTATTTCTTTTTCTTCAACATTGATGTCTCCATTTCTTGCATTAGTCAACCCGAGGTTAATCTGCGAGAACATTTCGCGCCCACCGTGGGGCACGATAAAACTTGATCTCAGGCACATTCGTATTTAAGCTTTCCAACATGATGAGAAACACTAGGCAAGGCCCGTAGGGATCTGAAGGAAGTGATGCCCTCACCTTTAAGCAATTCATGGAGATCGCGAGGGCTCTCCAAGAGGCCAACGAGCAGTATAAACAAGAGCAAGAACGGATCTGAGAGGAAGCCAGAGCTGAGCAAGTGCTTCTGCAGAATCGGTTGATGGCAGAGATCGAGGTCTCTCGGGTAGCCATCTGGAAGACCAATGAACCAATCTAATGTTGTGCCCGCAAACATCCCCATGAACAGTTTGCAATGCATGGGGTTTGTTCCTCCCGAAATCATCATCTGAGTATGGAAAACCGTGAGGTGGGCCTCCGGGTCTTCGGTACCTGTGAAAGTAATTTTGGGTGTCATGAAGTTCGTTGGTATCATGACATTCATGATTGCCTGTGAGAATGACATGGGTCGAGCCCTAACTAGGATAAGCGGGGTTCGCTCTCCTACGGAGCGCTCCCTCAAATGTTGTAGATCTCTACGCAGTTCCTAATTAGCCATGTGTAACTTTTCGTTGCTTGTCCACGATGCGTCCAGCTCGACCTTGAATTGGTCTTGTCTGAGGGCCTGTTCGACCCGAACCTCAGCCCAAACCCTCTTCTGGTCAGCCTTGGATGCCGCCACTGTCTCCTGAAGTGTGTTGACAGTCTCCATGAGCTGCTGTAAGGTGAAGTTGTCACCTCCTTCCTGTCCAGATGGATCTTGTCGAGTATTCCTCATATCGCCTAGTAGCTTGATTACAACTGTGGATGGGACCTGGTTTTATCGGGCCTTACAATGGGTGCCAAATGTTCTTGCCGATTGACGTGGTCGTCGGTTGACTCTGGGAACAAGTTGTGGCTCTGTCTATCTCGTCGGAATCTGCTCTTTCCTTTGGATGCTGGAACGCGACTCCGTTTGAAACAGAGGGGACCGTACCTGTTGATTACACTACGATGATCAAGTCAGTACAGGGCGTATAGAAACAATAAGTAATTAAGTAGTTTCAGTCTTAGAAACAATGTACCTTCACCTAGGATCTCAAGTCCCTTTTATAGACTACTTTTAGGTTACCTCTTGTAACAACCTTCTCTCACGAGAACCTTATCTCGAGTGAAAACATGTTTAATGGGAGGAGAGTCTGTTACAATGCGCACAATCATAGCGCGACAACTGCACAAAATCTTATCTCCTTGGAGTGTATAAATCTTAACAAAATGGTCGTCAGGATACCAACTCATGTACCAGCATTAGGGGTCTAATTTGTCCATTTTAGGCGTATAAGCCTCTACGTACCATGCATGCAACTTATTCCCCAAAACCCCAGTGTTTTTGGGCTTAGGTGTTATAGAGAATGTTTTGCTTGTACTAGACCCGAATGTACTAAACACACCCTTAGGCCCATTAACACTCTTCACTGAACTGACCAGGCCTTATGCGCGAAGGATTACGTTAAGTGTATGAATGAGAGTCAATACACACATACCTGGAGCCCACTCATGTGGCCCATCAACTCGACCCGATGACCGAGCTGACCTGTTTGACACAAACGCCAATGTCCGATCACCGAGCTCTGAGCTCAGCGCTCTGGGCCAGTACAAGTTTTAATACTCCCTTCTTGTTTCCAACAGTTCTGTCATGTTGAGCTTGATAGTCCGTAGAACTCAAAGTGTCTATAATTCTTGTTTCATATTTAGCATCCGCAGTCGTCATGGTCCCCTTGCTGCAACATTTAGGTACCGTTTGCTTCTGGGGTTGGTACTGTTTGCAACGACGAAAATCCCAATGCCACCCCGTTTGCTTCTAGTGTTGTATGAGGGTGAGGGAGGAAGTACAGGGAAAGTGGAGGGGATATTGGATCTTCTCCAAAATGAAGAGAAAGGAGATAATAGCACAACAAGTGCCACGTCAAACGTAAGAAGTTACCATTCTACCCTTGCTTTTCTCTTTTCTCCTCCATGCCACGACAAATCACTGGGCCTCCATCCTATTGTGCTTTTGTTCAGGTTTTTTAATTTTTTTATATTTATTTTTTGTAGATTGTTATTAGTTTTTAAAAATTAAACTGTTTAAAAAAAATAGTTTTTATTTCTAAATAATATTTTTACAGAATGGAAATAAAAATTTATAGTGTTTAGTTAATTTCTTATTTATATTTGACATAAATTATTAATGTTATCATTAAAAACATTAAAAAAATGTTGTAGTCATTTTTTTTATAACATTTAATTGTTTATAAGAAAAAAAATTATTTATTTAAACTGAATAATTTTACAACTGGAAATATGTGTAGGGTTTTTATAAATTAATATTATAAATTACAAAATCAAAATAAATGTTATAGTAAGTTAAGAAAGCAGACAAAGTTCAGATAAGAAATTTCAATTTATAGTAATAAATCTAGATAATTATTATGTTTTAAATGAATATGTTTGGAATGGAATTAAAAATGAATATGTTTACAAAATGGAATTAAAACTTTGTAGGGTTTTTTTATATATGACATAAATTTTTAATGTTATAATTAAAATTTTTATAAAAAATGTTGTATTAAATAAAAACACCAGTAAAACTTTTGAGAAGAAATCTGATTTTTTAATAAAAATGTAGAAAGTAATTATTTTTTTAAAATTGAATTGTTTATAAAAAATAGAAATTTTTATTTAAAAAATTTATTTTGACAGAATGGAATTTAAAATTTATAATGTTTAGGGTTTTAATTTTTGTAGATTTAACATAATTTATTAATGTTAAAATTAAAAAATTATAAAAAATATTGTAGTAATTTGCATAATTTCAAATTAACATGTATTTATCTCTCTTTACATCAAATGTAATGACTTTATATATTTTTGCAACTAATTAATGTTCATGACATCTTTTCTTAAATTATATTAATGTTATTATTAATAGTAATCAAAATCATAATTAATAACAATTATATAT
>Ga0123342_1008168_pt1 | contig 13360 bp, 11 predicted proteins | sample Turbeawhitnodule_FD_89960 | JGI IMG/M metagenome (GOLD analysis project Ga0123342, IMG submission 89960) | Root nodule microbial communities of legume samples collected from Mexico - Turtle bean Mexico white nodule | ecosystem: Host-associated > Plants > Roots > Nodule | place: Mexico: Nepantla...
AGATTCTTAGCATCGTCTGGGTTTGCAAACAAACGCTTCATCCTTGGAATGATGGGAAGATACCACATAACCTTCATTGGGGGTCCATGCTTTTCCATCTCATCAATAGAATCATCATCTTTTGGTGACCCAGCGTGGAGGTGGAAGAGGCAGGTTTGAGGAGTGATGCCGAGTTGGATATGAGGAAGTTGTTCCATCATCTATGTTATCTTCTAAATTGATATACAATCCTTGAAACCCTCTACAAGCAAGCAAGCTTCATTGTCTCTGCATTCTCCAGGTGGAACTCAACGTCAAACTTAAGCATTGACATTGGTGACTTTCACTCACTTGCAATCCTCCAAGAATTGTAATGAAGGCTCTGAATGATCCACCACCAGTGGTGGTGAGAAGTAATGATATTGGTCTACCAGATTCAGGAACCAATATTTAGTCACCCACAAAGATTCATTGACTAGCTCGTGGTCAGGATTTCTAAATTTGGGCAACCACTCTTCTCTGAAAGGCATATTTAGAAGAGGGCTCCTTAAGGGGATGGATTCACCCTCATCCTCATAAGTGTAGTCAATGAGATCATAGTCTTCGATTACATCTTCATAACATCTTGATGCTTGTTCTACTGTGGATAGATCGATCATCGTTTGAGCATTTATCATCTCTAAATCCGCATCTTCAGAGGATACAGCAGAGATTAACTTAGCATGAATGACCATGTCTTAGGTGGTCATATAATTTGTGTTTGTCCTCACGTCTTCATCTCTTTTTAGCTGATGAGGTGGCAGTAGACTCATGCCTTGGAAGCGCTAAGATGAGATGTTGATCAGACGGTGGTTGAGCACTGTATTTGTGGGAGGTTGAGGAGGGAAGAGGATGTGAAGGGTGGTTTGGTGAAAGGTGATTTTTGGCAATGGAGATTTTTGTAGAGTGAGTTGTAAATTTGCTGGTTTGGAGATGTTTGAGAGGATGGTATGGAAAACTTTCTTTACTGGTATAAGACAAGATCTTTTACCATTTTTAACCTTCCATCCCATCACCTTGAGAGACTCATAAGACCCTACTCTTAGGCAATTGAGGGCCTTGTGCATCGACTTTAGCTTTAAACTGAGTAAGGAGTTTGGAAGTGGAGAATTCACCAACCTCTACAATTTCACCTCTGGTTTTCTCTCCTCATTCAGTGCAACCTCTATACAGTGTCTATCATACAGTGTTGCAGATCTTCATCATCAAGCCTCAGACTAGAACAACTTCCAATTCCATTCATTTAGCGTCTTTGTCCCGCTTTCCTTTTCTAATTGAATCACAGCCTTCATAACCATAAAATATTCTTCATCTGGATTAACTGTTCATAAGGAAATAAGTAAGAGTATATCAATGGTTTGAATCCAGGATTTTGCAGGAAAGAGGAGGAGAGGATATACCTGTGAACCGTAGATATCATCTTCCTCAAAATGAAGAGATGTAGAGGGAAAATCACTGTTACTGCATTTATATTAATATTTTTTTTTTATAATTATTATGTTTATTAGTTTGTAATTTATTTGATAATAGTTTTTATGAAATTATTTTCTATTGTTAATTACGTTATATTTTTTTAGTATTTTTTTAATTTTTATTACAATAAGGTTTTTAATAATAACAAATATTATCTTTTATTTATATAAGATATGGTTTATTTTTTAATTTTATAATGTATGTTTAATATTTTGTGAAATTATTTGAAGTTTCATTTTTATTTAATTTGTTGAATACATTTTTTTCTAATTATAATTTTTAAATTATATCTATTTATATTTAATATATATTTATTTTTAATTTTAATTTTTAAATCTACGAAATATGTGAAAATTGTTTATTTTTAAACAAAAATAACTCATTTCATTATTAAAAAAAATTAAGAGACAAGGATAAATTTGTAAAATAACATTTAACAATTTAAAAAATAAATAAAACTCCCTTACAATCATCTTATCACTCACAAATTTTCATAAACTTTCCTCACACATCCACTCTAACATATCCAATCCAAACAACCTCACTTTCTTCACACATCCTCACACATTCACTCCCTCAAATCCTCACACATCCACTTCCTAATCCAAACACACATCTAATGTGGGCTTACTTCAAGTAAGCTTGGACTTATTTGTGTTTGGGTTTGTAAGGAAGAGTTACCCTTTTACACTAATTTTGGGTAGACTTTGATTCGTAGCCCTTGTTAATATCCATTTTATGAAAAATAATAGTTTTACAATCCTAAATACAACTTTTTTTTTAGTTTAAAAATAAATATATATAATATAAATTTATTACATAATATAATAGAATATTAAAATAATAATATTGAAAATTGTAATATAATTGTATAAAAAATTAAGATTATTAATAAATTATTACTTTAAATAAAATTTACACTTAACAAAATTTATGAAAGAAAATAAATAAAAAAGGAAAAGAACTTTTAAATAAAAATAAGTAAAGACAAAAGTAGAAAGTAAAAAAGAAATCATAATAAAACAGTAAAAATAAAACAAGCAAAAAACAATTTTTCTTATCTTTTTAATTAAAATATATGTTTATTTTGCATTATTTCCTTTGTTCTCACTCTTATTTCTTCACTTCCTTTTCTACCCCCATCCCATCTTTACAATTTTCTTCTGACACCCCAATCTTACTGAGTACACTGAACCTACCTTTTCCTGATCACCACCCTGTTCAACTTAGGGTTCCCCCAGCTCATATCACTTTTTCTCTCCACATATCCACGCTCGACAGCTGCGCACACATCCTGTAACATTTTGTTTTCTTCTTTTCTCTTTCTCCACTAGAACAAAAAAAAAACCTTTTTCCTCACTGCAAATCTATCTCCACACGGCACTGCACACCCACAAACAATCCCCTGCCTCACTCACTTGTCATTCTCTCTACAAAAGCTGCAACCACACACACACGGAAAAAACTCCCACACGGTTTTTTCCATACTCTCGTCTCCACAGCATCAAAAACCCTAATCTTGGCAAATATATTCACCTTTTATAGGGGGGCTTTATTTGCACACACCACTCCTTTCCTTTCTCTTCCTTTTCCAGCAATCGCACTATCACCTTCACCTTAACGCTCTCAACATCTCAACTTCATCTGGTTGGTCCCGCAACACCGCCCCTCCTCTCATTCACTTTCTCAATGCACTGATACTTAACATTCCACTCATTCTTCCAATCACGAAAACACACTCAGCCCTAATCTCCTTTCTCTTACTCTACACACCCTCATTCCATCCCCACATAAGAGACCCGGAGACCATTTCTTACTCTCTGCCTGGCTCACAATACACCAGTTATACTTCCTGTTTTCGCCAAAAATACAGCCACAACAAGGACTTTTCGAGTTGAGTACGTGATTCTGCTGCACCTATGCTGTTTTCTAGCTTGTCCGCGCCTCTGTGCTTTCCTAGCTCTGAGGTTGTTTTCTTTAGCACTGCAGTATGGTCACTGTTTTTGTCTCTTTCGTAAGATGTGGGACCAGTTAGTACATTTTTGGGGTTCTCCGTTTTCGGTGAGTTGCATTTCCTAAACTGGTTGTGTTTCTTATTGCTTCAGATTTATTTGCTTTTCACGTATATATTTTTTTAATTAAAGCTTTTCACGTATTTAATGCGTCTCAATGATTACTCTTCTTAAGAAGTGTATTACCCAAGTTACCTAGGATATAATAAGAATTTTTTGAAAAATATTGAGATAACAACAAGTAATTTTTAAAAGAGTAAAAACAAATAAAAGAAAATATTTAGAACAAGGAATGAGAAATAACTAGTGAGAAAAAAAGGAGAAAGAAATTTCCAAAACTGCCATAGCTCTAAAGTTGTCACCGATGACACTAATTCTCGTCCCAACATCTTGAGAATAATGGAAGAGATTTCGGAGGATCGAGTCTTGCATACAAAGCATATGCTCTAGCAAAGATTATGAGTTGTAGAAGAGGATCCTGCATCTCAGAAGATGTCCAAGATAATTGGGACAACTACACAAAGGTTGTTCAAAAACACACTAATGAATGTGAACCCTATGGGTTTGTGAAGCAAATCTTTATCTTTTGCGATATCTCATATGTAGTTCATATGCAATTTTACAACAATTCCCACATATTGCAAAAGATAGAAAAAGAAAAGAAAATCCTAAGTTCATATAAGATGTAATGCATTAGAGCTAGTAACCAGTCTTAAATTGATGAATTTAGCACTCAATGTAGTTGGTATAGCAAGCTATACGAACCAAGATAGTTAATGTGTTAGTGGTTTATCAGTCACAATACACCCTCACTATTTTTGTTATCGTTGTGTTACACTTACTAGGTCATGTGCGTGTCCGGTATTTATGAGTACTCTAGAGATCTTGTCAAGATCTCATGTAAGCGGCTTCACTTGATACTTATATAGGTGATTTCATCAAGTGTATGCTGTAAATCATACACCACCCACATGAGATATGAAAGTTATTAAATCTTTGTAACTTTTACCTCAAAATTTTAACCATAAAATTAATCATCTCGATAATGCAGTATCTAACACTTTCACACACCATAAGAATGGACAAATTTGATCTTAAATCAATTTTAGTGTTAGCATAACTAACATGTGACTTGTTTTTACCCATACAAACCTTATTCATGGGTTCTCCAATCACTAAAGTTGGGTTTCCATCACTTGTTTGTTTGTAAGTGGCTTAAGTCATATTCTCCTCGATGTTTCTAAAATCAGTTTTCTCTCTAGGAATTTTGTAAGAGGATATGCCAAATTCTGTTATGTCTTAACATAGTCATTAAAAATCATTTCACTCTTTAGCGGTTGCTTCACTAAATTATGTCTCAGTTGTATATGTCTATTCTTTCCATTATAAGTTTTATTTTTAATTATAGCTATTATCGATTGATGATCACAATGCATTGATACAGATGAGGTTGGTTTCATTCTAACTGAATGTTTGCTAAGAAATTTTCAACCACTCACCTTTACTACCACCCATTTCTAGAGCAACAATCTCAAATTCTGACCAGTGAAGACTTTAAATTCTCAGTGCGTTATCTAAAGATTTATTTGATGTTTATTGCTCTTACAAGGAAGCAAAAGATATTTGGAATTCTCTTATCGTCAAATACACTATTGAAGATGTCGTTAGACAAAGGTTCTTGATCGGAAACTACTATCTTTGGAAGAGGATCGGAGACAAAGACATAAAAATTCAAATAAACGAATACCACAAATTGCTTGAAGTTATCAAAGTAGAAAGCACAACCTTGCATGATGAGTTCATGTCTGAACTGCCGATAGAAAAACTTTCGCAATCTTGGACTGACTACAAGCAACAACTGAAGCATAAGCACAAACAAATGTCACTATCAGATCTGATCAGTCACGTCATTATTAAAGACACCAACAAAAATGAGTGTGCTGCTGCAAGGAGTCAAAGCCTTGTCTACCAAGGCAAACATGGAAGAAGACAAACCATCTCTAAAAAGATATGAGAAAAAACTTGATCACAAAAAGAAGTATAATAATAAATTTTCTCCTCTCAAAGAACTAATCTCACCTTTAAGAAAAAGGTTAACTGCTCTGTCTTTGGAAAGTCAGGTCATCTTGTACCTCAGTGGAGACATAAGGCCAAAAACAACAATGTTTCTAAGGCAAATATAGGCGAAGGGGAAGATATCATTGTTGCAGTCATTTCACAAGTAAATCTTGTGACCAATATAAGTAAATGGGTGGTAGACTATGGTGCTACTAGACACGTGTCCAGACAGAAACGTGTTTACCTTTTACACCAGCGTAGGGAATAGAGAAAAATAAGTTTATCTCGGTGATTCTAGGACAATTTTTATCCTAAAAAAATGAAAGGTTCTTTTTTAAAGTTCACATCTAGTAAAACTCTAACTTTGAGTGATGTGTTACATGTACCATTGATTAAAGTTAATTTGATCTCTATATCATTGTTAACAAAGATGGAATTAAAGTATCATTTGAATCTGACAATATTATTATAACAAAAAAAAATTGTATGAAAGAAATATTGTGATCTAGATTTTTTGTTTTGAATATTTCTGAAGTTATTAATGAATTTGAATTACAGATAATAACTCTATTCCCAATACATCAAACGTTATTTCCACAATACAAATCATTTTTGCGAGTATTTTTCTGCAATTTGAATTATCAGTTCTGCTTCACCACCATGTGGATTTGGCTTGGCGGATTACAACTTTGTTTTCTGAAAATTTTACTTCATATATGTAGTGGGTCAAGGTTCTCTGGGTGGTGTACGTTTGGTGCATGTGGGTCATGATTTTGGATTGTTTCTTGAATGCGATTTGTTATCAACCTTCCCCTGTTTCACGTATGGTGAATGAAAATTTGCATGGAATTAGAATGTAGAGAAATTCACGTAAGAATGAGAGAGAAACATGCATTTAAAAGCAAATGGGCCCTACAATTTTTAATGTTTTGTTCTGCATATATTAATTGCTTTTGGACTCCTCATATTAACATTTCCACTCCCAGCCTTTTTCTATCTGCACCATGCTCCTTACATGGCTGCTTCTTCCTGCACCTCCATACCTTCTTCTCTCACCTCCATAGATTTTCGTATTTCCAAAAATGTCCCTTTGTAATATTCCGGATTACATAATCCGGAAGTCTTTTTTCATATGCATGATTACTTTCTGGATTACATAATTCGGAAGTCTTTTTTAACTTCTGGATTATGTAATCCAGAAGTCTTTTTTCAAATACGTTTCCGGATTACATAATCCAGAAGTTATTCTATGGGGGTGGCACAAGAATGATAAAAATGTATTTTCATGTTGTGTATGGAGGTGCAGGAAGAAACAGTCTCCTTACATTTGCGTCTCATTTTCCAAATAGCTGGGTATATTCTGCAGGCCTAGTAATTTCACTATTACCCGCCAGCGTTTTATTATGCCAACCACTTTTACCAAAGAAGCCTGGGTCCATTCTACTTGCCCAAAAAGTTTATTTTCACTACATTTTAAGATGGCAAATGCTCCCTGCACCCAACATCCAAATATACCCTTTATTCCGGAATTGAAAATAATGCATTCTGGAAAAATAAATCTGTAAGAAATTTTTGTGTTTTGGATATAAAAATCTGGAAAAAAAAAATCAAAATCTCATTCCGGATAAAAAAATCAGGAACTGAAAATAATACATTCTGGAGAAATTTATCCGGAAGAGATTATTGTGCTCCAGGAAAGGGGGTCCGAAATGTAATTTTATATGCACCTCATTTTTTTAAGGGTATTTTCGGTTTTTCCCCTGTGATTGGGTGTAGTGATATGGTGCAGGAAGCAATTGCCTTTTAAAATATGCACTGTCTCTACCAAATAAACCTGCGCCCATTCTGCTGGCCCAGTGTTTTCACTATTCGCCACCAATACCTTTATTATCTGCACCATCCTTCCAAAATAAAGCTTGGGCCTATTCTGCTGGCCTTATGTCCTGCTGTTCACCACCTCTTTTTTATTGCTCGAGAGTGCAGGAGTTCCATTCTCCATCGTCTTTGTTGGTTGGCAACTTTTGTGTTCTAATGCCAACCAGATGTATGATTCTTATAAACAACATGAAGTAAGGAATATGAGCCTTACTCTTCTTCTGCATAAATTTGTCCTTGAAAATGGTCTCTTAGTGCTCCCGAATGAGAAAGGGCAGATTGATCGGTCTTTCTTAAAGAAGATGGAACAACACAAAACAATGTTTTTCTAAGATGTGATCCCTTGAGCATGTGCATGACAAGATGATGTTGAAGAGGATTTTATGAATCACTCTTCTAAGGGGCAGACAATTTGAACTTTTTAGAAAGTTCCCCACCACTACGTTTGTCCATGACACTGGTTGTGGTTTTCCATACAGTAGGGTGTCCATATTTTAAATAGTTAGGTCATCGTCCCACCTATTTGTGAATAATGAACCTTCTTGTTTCAAATGTCTAGCCTTAGAAATATTAGCGACAGAAATCCTCACCATCTGACCAACTACTTCACCCTTAAAGCCATCGCTTGTTGGTTGTGTGTTGGCCCTAAACTAGCTATAGGCCTTGTGATTCCAAAAGTTCCTCAGGGCAAGAAACTTTGTTTATCCTACTGCACCAAAAATTTGTCTAAAGGATATCCCAATCGCTCAACATTTGCAGATGTTTTTCAGGGATGGACTGGGGTTCAGGAAACATCAACATTGCTTACTAAGGTTGAAGACAAATGGAGTAAACTGAGTAATCTCCTTAAGGAATTAAGCTTCTATCATTAGAGTTTTGGAGAAAGACATGGAGGGGGTACAAGATGTCAGAGGTTCAACCTTTTTCTTCATGAGTATGGTCACGCAAGGAAAATTTTTGATAGATACAAAAAAGTTTCTTTTGAAGGATAGATGTTTGAATTGAAACAACAATTATGTTTTCCCTTGAAATGTGCATCAAAAAGCTTTTAATGGGAATCTTGATTTGAGACACTTGTGGCGACTTGCATTAATGGTTTTGTTTTTTCACCAAAAAAAATGTGTGGTGATCAACACACATTCATGCTCACTAGAGAGGATAATTGATGACATATATAAAATTTAAGCCATTTTCTCATTAGGTAATAGAAGGCGAATAATGTTCTTCTATAAAGCTCTTGATAGGCACAAATATTTCAATAGCGTTTTTGCATCATACAATGTAGTCTCTCTTTCTTCTTCCTGAGTTGCTTTATATAGGTTTTGAAGAAAGCAATTATTTTTATTGTATTTTTTTTTTTTGTGTGTATCTGATGAGCTTGCTTGAGTAGGATGTATTAAGTGCACTTTATGCAACATTAATTGCTCATTCTTTTAAGTAATATTTTCAATAATTGGATGTACTTATCTCTTCTTGGGCAGTGCGTTTATGCTTGACTTTTCCTAAAGTGCAGAGCTTTATAAAGTAAATAACATTTCCAGAGTTATCAATGCATAGTGTTAGGAAATTGTAGAAGAAAAACAATTTTAGCTTGAACCCTAGGAGATCTTAATGTTGACTTGAACTTACATCTTTAACAAATCTCTAACATATAGAAGTAGTGGACATTTCCTACAACACAAAATAAACATATATGTTTTTATGAGGTACTTAATTAACTTATTTCTACACGTTTATGGCCATAACATATTTATGCTATATCTAACGTAAAATAAGACGACACCGTGTCATATTGTCTGTTAGACCAAACAGTTGCATCTTACATTATCTGTTATTGAACTAAGTTATTGCCTCATAAACAAAACATGACCATATCTCACTTAGTTGTTTTCAAGACTTAATCAAAATATTAGGATCCTAACATATAATAGTTGAAAAAAAGAAAAGTAGACCCAACATCCTAACATTAGGAATATTATAATGCATCTAAATTGCTAGATTAAAATATCAATTATTCTTACAATCAAAATTAAATAAAAAAAAATTAAAAGACTAAATATTGATTATATGTTTTATCATTATATCACACTATATCATGTTCCTCTCATTCTTTGTGAAGTGATCCTAGGATGCCACAATGATTGAAATCTTTTAGCGAACTACTACATCAAGTTAGATAATAGAAGATTCAACATTATCAACCTAGAGACCACACTAATGTCACTACAAGAAAATTTGGTGGTATTACATACATTACAAATCCGTATGTAAAACAATAAATTTGTATGTAAAACATAGTTACATACAGATTACATATAATTTTTTTTATATGTAAAACTATCGTAGGTAACTGTCACATATGGATTCAGAATCCGTATGTAATTACCTTAAGGTTTACATACAAAAATATCTGTATGTAACTATCTTCAAGTTTACATATGGATATATCCATATGTAACTATCTTCAAGTTTACATATGAATATATCCGCATGTAATTATCTTTAAGTTTACATACAAATATATTCATATGTAATTACTAATGTATTACATCTGTAAGTAACTATAATTCTTTTTTTGTATATTTGAAACAGTTCTACACTTGAATTTCCTGAAAGTCATTCCAATTTTCAACATAATTCATTCAAAGACAGATATTCATCAACATTCAGACATGTCCATAAATTGAAAAACATTATAGAATACTATTTCTAAATATTCAAAATATCCAAATGTATTTCATTCATAACAAAAAAAAATATCTAATAAAAGGAAATTCAAATCACTACAAAGTTTTTAATAAACTAATAATTATTATAATATTAAGCAGGTGAGTTGTGTTGCTCATCATGATTACTGTGATGTTGCACTTCATCATTGTCTTGCATGTGATTATGTCGAGTATTTTGCTGTTGAAAAATATGTTGTGCAGTCGTCAGTGCTTCAAGGGGTAGATATTGAATCATAAGATTTTGAAAGGATTGAAATTGGGAATTCATGTGTTGAATCTACTCTTTACTTGTTAATAGTCATTGTCTAAGTTCAACAATTTCTTTTGAATCAACTTTCTTACTAGAAGATGCTTGTGTTCTTGTGTAGGTAGCGATCAACATAATTGTCTTGATGATCGACACGTCCAACCCCATAAGATCTAATGGAGTAGATATCAAGGTACATACATATGGTGACTTAGATAATGCTCGAGATAATCTACTTTCAAAATCTTCCTATTAAAATGATAAATATTTGTTATAATAGTAATTAATGTACATAAACAAAAAAGTTGAAAAAAACTAACACGTGTCTATCTCGATCAATCATCAACAAAATCCCTAGTGCTCTTATGTATATGTGTTTGTTGAAATACTTCATCAACATCCACTGAGTGGCCAAGCTCCTCCGTATATCAACAAAACATTTTATAAATTAAGGAGATAATAAATTATAGATTAATACAAAATTTTATAGGGAAGTCATACAAAACGAATTGCATTTTTATGCACGCTAATGGATCCTTCGGTGTGCAAACATCCACCTTTCTCGGATAAATGATTCTTTTTAGCTGTATCACATTTTGGTCGATACACAAGCATGTTCCACTTTACCTAGAGGCTGTTCCAAACACTATTTCTAACTCATACTGGTCGTTTACCTTCTTGGCGAGCCGTTTTAAACATTTGTGAAAGGTTGTGAGAAATTTCTGCATGTTTATATGAAATTTTCTATAAACTATATTCTGCATATATTTCTCCCCTGATAAATTGATATTGCCTTTATTATCATTTCATGCCATATATATGTCATAAGGAGGTTGTGATTAACCATCGCTACTAACTGCCAATAAAAAAAGGGAAAGAAACATTATGTAAAAAAATTGTTATCACAAATAAACAACCTAAATCGATCATCCACTACACCTATTCCATCTTCAACTGATGGTTCTATTCCATCAGTACAAAATGCTACTACATCCACACCATCTCCATGTCTTGTTCTTGGATCTACCCCATCAGTAGCAAATGCTACTGCATCCACACCATCTCCACATGTTGTTGTTGGATACACCCCATTAGTAGCAAATGCTATTGCATCCACACCATCTCCATCCGTCATGCCATCAATACCCAATCAATCCACCCCGTCCCTTTCTCCACATGTTCGTTCTAATGCATCAATCTTAAACTCAGATATTGCACCATCCCCATATACAAATGTCGTAGGGACGCATTCAACTTCTGCAGCCAGTAACTTAGAGGAGCATGTCCTCTTAGTTGATGATCGCCCTCTGATTCAGCCTATTTGGGGAGAGTAAGAATATAATAAATTTTAATTTATATAATTTACTATTGTTGTCTTATAATTTTGACTAACTTTGTTTCAGTATTTAGGTTTTATCCATAAAAAAATTGCATCAAAGGCCATCACTACCACCATTAAGCAACAAACTGGGGGGAAATCCCAAAGGTTGATCAGGATCTATATTTTAACATTTTAAGGTACTTGTTTTTTATTCCCTTTAAAAAATGTTTATATTTTACAATTTGTTTTGCACAAAAAGGTCACATGGATGGTTGAGGATAAGGAAAAGGTTAAGAAATATTTCCATTCGAAGGCTTCTCACAACCTTTCACAAATGTTTAAAATGACTTGCCAAGAAGGTAAACGACCAAAATAAATTGAAAATAGTGTTTGGAACAACCTCCTAGAAAAAGTGGAATATGCCTGTGTATTGATCAAAATGTAATGCAGTTAAAAGGAATTGTTTATTCGAAAAAGGTGGATGCTTGCACACTGGAAGATCCATTAGCGTGCATGAACATATGATTTGTTTGGTATGATTGCCCTATAAAATTTTGTACTAATCTATGATTAATTATTACCTCCTTAATTTATAAAATGTTTTGTTTATATACATAGGAGCTTGGCTGCTTGGTGAATGTTGATGAAGTGTTGCAACAAACAAGTATACATAAGAGCACTAGAGATTTGGTTGATGATAGATCGAGGCGGACACATGTTAGTTTTCAACTTTTTTGTACATGTACAATAATTACTATTATAGAAAATATTAATCATTTTAATAGGAAGATTTTGAAAGTAGATTCTCTCAAGCATTATGTGAGTCACTGTCAATGTGTACCTCAATATCTACGCCATTAGATCCTGTTGATGAGGAAAAATTAAGAAATAGTTGTTGGTTAGAAGCTGGTGGAAGGGACGAGTGTACGAAGTTGGACGTGTTGATCATTAGGACGAATGTGTTGATGACTACCTACAAGAAACATAAGCATCTTTTAGTAAGAAAGTTAATTCAAAAGAAATTGTTAAACTTAGACAAAGACTTTCAACAAGTGAGAAGTAGATTCGACACATGAATTCCCAGTTTCAATCCTTTCATGATCTTATGATTCAATATTTACAAACTGAAGCATTAACGGCTGCATAACATATTTTTCAGCAGCCAAATACTCAACAAAATTAGATGCAAGATAATGATGAAGTGCAACATGACAGTAATCATGATGAGCAACACAACACAATCCACACAAATCATAACAGTAAGTATTAGTTTCTTACAAACTTTGTAATGACTTGAATTTCCTTTTATTAGATGTTTTTCTTGGTTTGAATGAAATACATTTGGATATTTTGAATATTTGGAAATAGTATTTGTAGAACAAAGTGGTGTTCAAGCTTTGAAGAATCCAAACCCTTTGAAGGATGTTGAAGCCTTTGCTGTGCTTGGTGTTGCTGTGCTGGTTTAGCTTAGTTATGGGGTAGTTTGAATGATTGTAATCCACCTTTTGATTAAATCTAAAGCATAAGCATCTCAATCTTTGTGAAAGTAAAATGTTTTCAAACTAAGTTAAAACAACCGATTGTTTTGTCGAAACAACTGATTGTTTATACTTAGGTGTTTTGAGAA
>Ga0123342_1008169_pt1 | contig 13360 bp, 9 predicted proteins | sample Turbeawhitnodule_FD_89960 | JGI IMG/M metagenome (GOLD analysis project Ga0123342, IMG submission 89960) | Root nodule microbial communities of legume samples collected from Mexico - Turtle bean Mexico white nodule | ecosystem: Host-associated > Plants > Roots > Nodule | place: Mexico: Nepantla...
TATATATATATATATATATATATATATATATATATATATATATATATATATATATTAATTCAATTTAGTTGATAAGAAAATGTTTTGCTGTATTTATAATTTTAGTTTTTAAATAATTTAAAAATTTAGCAATATTGTATTAATATATCTGTCCTTTTATTTTAATTATTTATTTATATTGGGTATTCTATTTCATCTTAAAATATTTGTAATCAAAATTGTAATAAAGTAAAATAATTTTATATAGATATTATATTTTCATTTTCATGGTTAAAAATAGTAATATAAATAAATAGTATCTACAATTTTTAATATGTAGAAGTTTAATGTAAAAAATAATAAAACAAATACTGTAAACAGTATAATATTTAAATAATAATATAATATAAAATTATTAAGAACTGATAGTTAAGTAAAAAATAAAAATATTAGAGAATTAATTTTTTTTTCTTTTGGGTTAAAAAAAAGAAGTAAAAGCAAAAATAACGAGGGAAGGAAAAAAAAAAAAGAGAAACATAAAAAAAAACGTAATATGATCAGTTGATTGATACGAAAGGAAACGATTTTTTTATCTTGTTTGATCATGTGAAAACTAGAAAAGAAAAAAAAAATGTGTATATATATATATGCATGCCATAATATACATATTTCTACTTACAAATATAAGTGTGTGAAAACGAAGCTTGATTTGTTATTTTAATTTTATAAAACCAATTTTTTCTCTTTATTTTAGTTATAAACTAGACAGGTCATAAAAACGGTGAGACTCGCCTATTTTTTTTAGAAAAACTTTCCTTCTTTGTTATATGTGTTTTTAATTTATTTTTTTATTTCACTCACTTTGAAGTGTTCCAAACAAATACTATATCGGTCAGTACCAGATGATCTAGTCTCAGTAACTGACTGCCCGAGTCAAATCATAATATAATGAATTCAATAAATATCAATTATCACTAGTATGGAATGAGTTAATGCACATCCCTAAAAATATATGGGAAATATCTTAAATATAACGGATAAAACAGATTAAACTGAATACACACTTCCTTGATATTAAGGAACTGCTACACATCAGTTAACAACTAACCTCCAACCCATTTAGGTCAAAAGCCCACAAAGCAATACTATAAATAGAGCTCTCGAGAAAAGAGTAAGGTACGTTTTTTCCATTCACTAAAATATACCTAAGCCAGAACATTGACTTGAGCGTCGCAATGCAATCGCAGGAAACCCCCGACTGACCGAGCATCAATATTGAGGAGAGGAGATCTGAAGGAGACACGTCAGCAATTGTGTTACCACTTCTAGGTACTATCTAGGCCCTTCTTTGTCCATACTGGTACAATTGGCGCTCACCGTGGGGCTGAGATAGTGTTTGATCTTCAACAACTTACAATGGTGTCAACGAGGAACAACGCTAATAACGATCGTATGGTGGACGAGCAAATAGTTATGATCCAAGCCCTCTAAGCACAAATGGAGGAGATATGACAAAAGGACATTGCGTTACAATTAAAGAATGACAAAGACTGATGCCGACACGAGGAGATGTCCCTTCTGAAGGAACAAAACAAAAACCTTTTGCAACAACTTGAGGGGCATGAACAGGAAGAGCTATCCTGAGCAGCACAACCACCCTAAAACCCAATCTCCTACCCTCCAAACTCATCAGACTCACCAAAGCTCCAGAAATAATTCTGTCCCAGATAATGAGGGGGACTCGAAGGGACACCCGTTCACAAATAAAATAATTGACAGACCACTTCCTCCCAAGTGGAAAGGATTGACCATCAAACTCTATGATGGTTCCACCGATCCGGACAAACACATGAACGTCTTCAAAACACAAATGACTTTATACACCGCCAACAAAGCAGTATGGTGTAAGGTTTTCCCTACCTCCCTGCACTTGGCCCACAAAATGCGGGTCGGGTTGGCCCACCCACGTAATGAACACGGTCTGGATTCTCTGACCCGCCCAGCATAAGGGCTAGCCTGCGGTTTGCAGGCCAGCCTGCATTCAAATTTTTTTTAAGAAATTCAATGAAAATGGATTTTACTTTTTGCTCTTAAAAAATTGAACCTATGTTTGCTACTATCAAACATCAATATTTTTCTCTTCCATTTCAAACATAGTCAAACATCAATAATTCAATTAAGATAAAAATCAAAAATCAATATTCTTCCATTTCAAAAACATTAAAAATAGCTAATTCAAAAACATTAAACATAAACATCATTACAATAAACATAGTTAATTCAAAAACATTAATATTCTTCCATTTCAATAACATTGGATGCAGTCTTAGAAAAACTTTCATCCAATTTTTCATAATTATAATCTTTCCTGTCATCTGCATACATTAAAATAATGACAATGAATTAATTAATTTTTCATAAAAATAATACAATAAAAATAAGATCAATTAAAAGAAAACCTAAAGTGTGCAACATTGGAATGAATGAATATGAATGGAAAAAGGAAAACATTTTTTTTCAATCCAACTTGCCACTGCCAAGTCAACACACAAACTTTTTTTTGTTTGTTGTGGGCCAGTGGGCTAGCCTGCCACGCCCCGTTGTTGGCTCGTGCGGGATGCGGGGTGGGCTAAAGCAGGTCAGCGAGTTGAAAAACTAAGTTCGTCCTGCGTTTTTTACTAGCGGGTCGCGAGTCGGCCTGCATGGCTCGCCCTGCTTTTCCATCACTAGGTGGGGATTTTTAACACACGCGGATCAAGCCATTCGTAACTCGGACCTTTTGAGACTGAATGGTCTGAGTTGCCAGTCTCTCCCGCATTGCCAGATGCAGTACGAGTAACCTTAGAAGACTCGATATTAACCACATTATTCGAAGAATCGACAAAAGAAGACATTACTGACCTGAGAATACAACATCTAAAGAAGAAAACTGGTAGACTCGGCACTCAGAGCAAACGACACAAGTTCTATAGGCATCGAAGAAAGCGTAAACCTTGCCACGTTGAAATGATGCCTTATTTATAGGAAACCAAACATGAGAGAGGTTATTACGTCCCTCGTTCGGAGCCGTAAGACCTATTACGAAACGACACAAAATCTCCACCGTTAAACTCATATGATTGAACAGAGCACATCAAAATGATGGTTGTTTCCTAAAAATTAAATGTCACTTCCCTGTCAAGCATTAAATGCTTCCAGCGGTCACATCTCGCCTCAAGAACTCCATCAGTTATTTTCGGCTCTTCAGAAGTTAATCTCTTCGAGTCTGGGGGCAAGTGTACCGGTTGGTACCTGACGAGTCAGTCTCAGTGACCGACCGCTCGAGTCGAATCATAATATAACGAATACAACAAATAACAGTTATCACTGGCATTGAAAGAGTCAATGCAAATCCCAAAATATCCGGAAAATATCTTCAATATAACGGATAAAACAGATTAAACTGAATACACACTTCCTTGAGATTAAGGAACCGCTACACATTAGTTAACAATTGACCTCCAGCCCATTAAGGCCAAAAACCCACAAAGCAATACTATAAATAGAGCTCTTAAGAAAAGAGTAAGGTGCATTTTTCCTATTCACTAAAATATACAAAGTCAAAGCACTGACTTGAGCGTCGGAGTGCAATCACAGGTAACTCCCAGCCAACCGAGCATCAATATTGAGGAGAAGATATTTGAAGGAGACACGTCAACTAAGGAGACACATCAACAATTGTGTTACCAAGTTACAGGTATTATCTATACCTCTCTTTATCCATACTAATACAAATTCATAGAAAAGAAAAATCAAAATAAAGGAAACATATCCCATGCAATAAAAGACGAATAACTTAAAGAAATAGAGATGTCTAAGAATTGCATCAATTAAAAGAGACAAAACCCATTAAATATAACAAAGAGAAGATATGTGTGCTCCTTCAACACACTAGTCCTTTAAGCATGAAAATATTGTTTTAGTAAGAATTAAATATGTTTTTCCGTCGTTCATTGTTCATACAAAATTAATTTTTGTTTTTAATATAAAGTTTAAATTTTTATAATAAAAATAAATCTAAATTTAAATAAAAATAAGATTTAATTTTGTGTAAAATAAAAACAAAAAATATATTTAACTTATTTTAGCAGATTGAGAAATAGGTTTGATTTGAAAGTAAATTATGATTAGGATAACATGGTGTAAAGTTATGGTTGTCTGTAAAAACGATTGATCCCCACCAGGACCATAGGAGATGAAAAAAATACATATCTAACGACTTTATCTACTGACAGTGACCCACCAAAAAAGCAACATGTTCCTCTAAACAAATTACAATTTCCGAATCATCTCCCTTTTATCATACATATGTTACGTATCTAGTCGCAGACTTCTCCCATGTTTCTGTCGGACTAGGTGTTTGTGATTGCTATTCAAGCTTCTCTAAATTGGTAACACAGTTTGTGTCAGTGTGCGTATAATTATTTATTTATTTCATCAGAAAGGCCAAGAATTTACGTAGAAATGGGATATGTGACACAAGAAAAGAAGAAGGGCACTATGAGAAAAGATGAGCTAGAAAACACTAAAAGAGAAGCATGCACACATGCTTACCACACTCAACGCGAGTTGGAATTCCACCCAACACTTTCTTTTCATGTAAAGACAAATTCAATTTCCCATTAAGGCCAAAGGCGTGCATTGGAAACTTTTTTCTAACTAAAATACTTTTCTTTCCATTTCCATTCTCTCTTGTCACCTTAATCATATTCATCATTTTGCCTCCATACCAACCCTTATTCTTCCCTGTGGCGTCATAATATTTCACTTTGAACTTAATCAACTCAAATCATAACGTTTGGATCTTTCTTTCACCATCCTTATGATCATCATAAAGCTATGGAACTCATTGCCTTTACCTTTGGTGAATAATCATTTGTATCTGTACCGGTTAAAATCGGATGAGACTAACTCCGGTTTGTTTTCGAGCAAAGAAAAGAGAATTCTTACTCTGCATGAAGAAAGCATAGTATAAAGTTGAAGAATCATATACATATATATATATATATATATATATATATATAAATAAATAATATATATATATATAAATAAATAATATATATATATATATATATATAAAATTATTCTATTACTCTTTCTCTTTTTAATCTCAAATTATAATAATGTTTATATAAACTAAAATTATAATATAAACATAAAAAATATAAATAAAATTATAAATTATATTTATTAAAAAATAATATTATATTTTAATTAAAAATAATTATAATATAAAAAATTAAACAAATTAATTTTTCAATAGTTTTTAAATTCAAGGATAAATTTATAAATTTACATTTTTATTAATTAAAAAATACAATTTCAATTGCATTCATCACATCACTTACAAACTTTCATAAACTTTACATTCTATTTACCGTAATCCACACAACCTTACTTTCTTCACATTTTCTCTTCAAATCATCTTAAATCCACTCCTCCAAATTCACTCATTAATCCAAATAAAGCATTAAAAGTTTCGATATTTTCAAAATATATTAAGATTAAGAGAAGGTTAACAAGTTTAAACCCTTAATCACAATTCAAACGTTATGGTCCAACAATTATAGGTCATAATCACAATTTCAAAAAAAAAAAAACACATCATTATTTCATATTTATTACACGGAACACCGAATATTTACTTGAACACCGAATATTTACTTGAACGTTAAAACATCTCTTGCAAGTATCCTCACATCAATAACTTACTAAAAAGAAAAATTTAAGTAGAATAAAAGAATGGAAAAAAAAGGAAATGAACAAGTCTAAAAGATGGATAAAAGAATACACACCAACCACAAAACGAAAGAGTGAATTATTTATCCGAAAAGAATTTTCTCTGTCCTTTATTACTAGAACAATATCAATATACTGAATTTCAAAATTGCTCAAAATTAAGAGTGCTATGCTACTACCACGGTTTCCTAGTGTCCATCATTGCATCAAATGCCATTATAATTTTATAATGACAGCAGGATTTGATTTCAGACCATTTTTCATTGATTACGAAACTTAAAAAGATAGCTTTTTGAGTCAGTGGTTTAATGGGTTTCTTTTCCTCCACGAATATTCTGTTTCACAGATATGTTAAATTTTTTTCTAACGGAATTTTGAACTTCTTTCAACTATGATTTGAGTACTGCGTGTTTAAAACTTTATAGATACCACCATCTGATTATCATTAAAATTAACAAAAAGATAAAAGTGAGGCTGAGTTCTTCTGCAACTGCATAATTTGAATATGACTTACACAAATTAGGGCATATTATTATATAATTTCCTAATTAATTCTAAGAAGTTTTCAATATTGCATATTCTGTATTTGATAATATCTAAGTTTTAGTTGAAAATATACTTTATTAGGGCTATTCCATGTTGGTTATGGGATATAGGTCAAAATGGTCCATGTAATTATCATTCCAAAAAATTTTATATTCTTTAAAATTATATTTGTAAAGGTATATTACTATACCTTCAAAATAAGAAAATTAAGAAAAAAATTATTTTGGCCCCCCTTGAATTAGTTTTATCTGATTTCAAGCAAAATAAAATCTAAAAAATCAGTGTTTTTATTTTTTTATTTTTTTAATACAGGGGCAAACGATAAAATAGTATTTTGTTGCTTCAGTCCGAGTCAAATGGATTCCTATTTAATGTATACAATTTGCAAAATAAATTATTTTGTCTAAAAATCCATTCATAATAATATTATTATTAAAAAGTATAAACAACATATTTAGTAGCAATTAATTTTAGTTGAGAAAATAATAACAAAAAATAAAGAAAATAATAATAAATATTAATAAGTATATCCAATAAAAAAAATGTAAAATTAATTAAATATTAATAATATTTATCGTCATCAATTTAATTCGATTTTAAGCGATTATGCTCAAATCAAACATTATCAAATTTGATGAATTTAATTCAGATGAAGTCTTAGAGTAAAAATCTAAATTAATTTAATTCTTAAATTTACCCATTAATGCAAATCAATCAAGGCTCCTTTAATTTGTAATCAATTCTTAACATAAAAAGTCTACTCTTAAAATGCATTCTAGAGTCTTAAAAGAAAAAGGGTGAAGTTCTAAATTTTTAAAGATAACTGTTAAAAAATATTCCTATTCAGTAACCTGTCTTCTTACAATTACAATTATATTTTTGGGAATATCCGGTCCAAGAAAAGTACAAGTAATTAAATTTATTTAACAATTAAGACTTTTCACTAACATGGTAATTTAATAGAAAGTGTTTGAATTTGATTAACAAAAGACACGGAGATGAGTTGTGAAAAAGAATAAAAGAAAAAGAAGGAAAACATCATATACGACAAGTTTCACCTTACAGTGTTTTACTTAAAAAGACTTGTCTTCTTTCCTTTTTCTAGCAAATATTCCTGTGAATTTGAATGCGTCTAACGGCGATGACTGTAATTCGAGTCACCTAGTTGTGGTAGCTTTTTTTTTTTGGTTAATGGAGCAATTTGATATTTAAATATATGAACATTTATTAATTTATTCATGGAATTTTTAAAAAAAATTTAGAATCATGTTTCATTATTAAGTTTTATGAAATTATTTTATCATTAAATACTTTTAAAGATTACTATAAAATAAACCATGAATTGTTTTATTATTAAGTTATAATATTAGCACTAAATTATTTATTTTATATAAAAGAATTACCTATATAAAATTGAGAATTTATTTTTTGGGACAAAATTAGCATGTTGTTGAATTTCATTTAGCCACAGAGTGAGAAAGAGGAAAAAAAACTCAAAAAATGAGAACAAAGAGACGTTACATGGGCTACCCGCCACTTTATTAGAACAGTTGAACTAAGCGGTCCAGTCTTACCATAATAAACACAAATCCATAACACAATAATCAAAATCAACAATCAACACAAATCGTTTCACCATTCCAAACGTCACAAAAATTAAGAACCTGCAAAATATCACTCTCTTTTCCAACAAGCGCACTCTTTCGAAAAAATCAAATTATTTTACTATATTTTATCTCGCTTTGGGCTGGGCTTTGCAGCCGGTGGTGACTGCTCCAAACAATGGGCTGCAACACCTCAAGGCTTGACCGGCTACCGGCGGTGGCGCTGTGCCGTGACCGTTGCAAATTCTTGGACGAAGCGCTTCGCCAAAGCTACGCCCTCGCCGACGCACACGTGGCACACATGGAGGCGCTCAGAAAGCTTGGCCCCGCTCTCCTCTGTTTCTTCGACGGTTTAGACGATTCCGGCGAAACGAATGTCCCAAATAAAACAAAGGTTTCTGTCGTGAAATCTGAACCACAGCCTCGTTCTCCTTCTTCCCTCAGTTCAGACTCAGATGACACGCACGGTCACGTCCTTTTGCATTCTGAATCAGAAGCCGAAGAAGCGGAGAAACAAGAGTTCCAATCGTTCACACACGCTCGTTATGATTACGCTCCGTTTTCCCCTCCTCGCTCCGGCGGCTACTTCGGCTCGAAGCCGCCGTCGCCGCCTCCGCCGCCTAGCGGCTCGGCCTGGGACTTCCTTAACTTCTTTGAGCCGTACGAGAAGTACCACGTGCCGTACATTCCAAGCGGAGGTGACGCTGACGCGGCGGAGAAGGAGAAAGGGAAGGTTGTGAAACGTGACGTGTACAAATTGAAGGCAGAAAATGGAGAAGCGAGGGAGAAGAAGAAGAATGGTGATTCGAAGGAAAAGAGAGTGGTTTTAGAGAAAGAGGAAGTGGTTTTAGTTTCAGAACAGTGTAGTGACTCTGCGAAAGTGAAATCGGGGAAAGGTTTTTCCGAGGCCGTGAAAGAGATTCAGGTTCTGTTTGAGAGAGCTTCGGAGTCAGGGAACCCGATTTTGGAATTGTTGGACGTTGGGAAACTTCGTTATCATCGAAAATTTGATCTCAATCCGGGTAAGCATGATGGTGCATGCATTTTTTTTTTTGCACTTTTGTTGTTTTTTTTAATTTTGTTGTATTTGGTGTTGGTTAAACTTAAACTAACGAACAAGTGAGAGGTTTTTGGGATCAGTTTCGTGCAAGATGATGCATGTGTTTACTCCTTCAAGTCCTCTTGGAGCTAAATGCATGGAATCCCAATTGCTTGGACGGGGAATGGGATCTGAGAGTGAAGGAGTTTGTAGAGACAAGGGTCTCGGTTACGGAAATCTCTCTTCTACTCTGAAGAAACTATGTTTGTGGGAGAGGAAGCTGTATCATGAAGTCAAGGTATAAACTCGTTTTTTTCTTTTCTTTTTACTTTGCTTACTTGTAAAAACGGTGATAAATTTCTAAGAATGGTGCAATTAATTTATTTTCTTTTCTAATCATTGTTTGTTTAATGATATGTTTATCAAATCAAATACAAATCGTTACTTTCTCCTGTGAAATTTAGCAAACAAAATGTGTCATTTGTGGGTCGAAGATCTCATTCATTATCTTTCATATTTTTTCTCAGGCCGAGGAGAAATTGCGCATGCTTCATCAGAAGAAGTGTAAGCAGTTGAGACGTATGAAACAAAAGGATGCCGATTCACAGAAAATTGATTCTGTTCAAACTTTCATTGGGATTTTAGCTACAAAAATGAAAATTTCTATCCAAGTAGTTGACAAGATATCAATTACAATTAGTAAGTTGAGGGAAGAGGAGTTGTGGCCGCAGATAAACCGGTTTATTCTCACGTAAGTCATCACTAAAGTTTCTTGTAACTAAATCCGTGCTAAATTGTTTTAACCTCTTTAGTTTTCACTTGGCAGAGGCATCATATGCCCCATAAGCGCAATAGTATATGTTTTTCTATAACTCAATTTTTGAGAAGTTAATAGCTAAGAATTAGTATTTTTCACTCTTGATGGCCTTTATCTTGCTTTTTAGAATGTAGGGATCAGTTTTTATAATCTTATACTATGCCAACAACCATTGCAGTAATGATTAGTATGAGCGAGAAAACAATGACATCCTAATAACTAGATAATAAATAAATTAAGAAAAAATAAGCGTATCTGCGCATGTACTCTTCTGGCAAACTAATTCAGGGGAACCTGTTGAGTGACTTCTTTATTTTTAAGTTTATATATTTATATAATGTGTTTTGAAAGTTGTATTGAACATTAACGCATCTATATTTTGGTCCTTGTAGTCATGTAAAAGATTGTTATTCTCTTTTCATTCTTATCCCCTTGATAATGACTGTTCATGTATGGAAAAGGTTTCTAGGAATGTGGAGAGATATGCAAGAATGTTACAAATGTCAATATCAGCAAATTGTTGAAGCCAAAACTTTAGACGCCTCATCCTTAAACAGAAAGCATGGCAATGATCATATTGATGCAACAATGAAGCTCAAATCTGAGATACAGAAATGGAACTTGAGCTTCTTAGATTGGATTCAAGCACAGAAGTCTCATGTGAAATCCTTGAATGGTTGGCTAGTAAGATGTCTATTATATGAACCTGAAGAAGTACCCGATGACTCAACTCCATTCTCACCCAGTAAGATTGGAGCACCACCTGTGTTTGTCATCTGTAACAAATGGTCAAGGGCAGTAGATAATCTCTCAGAGAAGAATGTAATTGAAGCCGTAAATGGGTTTATGCTCAGACTGAATGAGCTCTTGGAAAAACATATTTTGGACCTTCAACAAAAACTAACATTGGACAAAGAATTGGAGAAAAAGGTGAAAATGTTGGACAGAGAGGAGCAAAAGATGCACAAAGTGGTGCGGGCTAGAGAGAAAAAAATGGTTCCAGTTGGTAGAGAAGATTTTGATGCACTGTTACGAGGGGATGCTGTGCATCATGCTGATATTGTTGATACTACTGACCTACAATCAGGTTTGAAGCAGATCTTTGGTGCCATGGAGAGGTTCTCTGACACCACTGCTCGCTTATATGAAGAACTTTGCCAACAAATTAAGCAAGACGGCCATGTTTTGGGAGAATCCAAAAAAAATAACTAGCTTCGGACCTAATCTTGTAGGATTGATGATGTTATCTCAATTTTCTGAACCTAATCTTTTTGTACACAGTATCTCATAAATTTTGTTGGGAGGAAAACATTTTTTCACTTGATCTGTTTGTTAATAATGTTGTTAATAATGAAATTCCGATGGCAAAACGAGGTCAACTCGTTTAGTTTCTCTTAACCTATCAACTTCTGAGTAATTTTTTTCACAGCCCCCAGTTTTACTTTGAGACCCCACTTCATTTTTTTTATATTTTTCCAAAAAAAAAAGTATTTATCATTTTTAGCTATAAATTTACTACTGATGCAGAAACAAAATTTAGAATGGCTCCTTGGAAAGCCATGAAATTTCAAACTTTAGTTTCTGAATTACACTCTTAGAATCTTGAAACTTTAAACACTTGGAAACCGTTCCTTTGTTTTTTCCACTGCCTGATCGAGTCGTCGCTTTGGTGGTTTTGTTTTTTTCCAGAACGTGAATAATTGGCCCCCCCATATTTGTCGTTCTGTTTCTGTGGCTGCTGAGTTTTTCTTCTGGTCCCAACCCTCTTTTATCAACTTGTTTCAACCTCACTATGAACCGATAACTCTTACTTTAAGTAGAACTGTGCACACCCTTCTTTAAACTCTCTCTGTACTCTTTATTTTGCTTCATGTGCCTACCATAACCAGTATTCACACATCTGTCTCTAACATGCAACTGATATGAACACCTCTCACTAAATTATCAATTTTTTCCTTGGAAAAGGTGAAACTTTGTTAGTCCCTAAAGAATTAAAAGCTAACCATGTCTTAGATAAGGGAAAAAAAATGTAAAGGAAAATTAATGTTTAATATTAATATTATCAATAGAAACAAATAATAATACTATATATATATATATATATATATATATATATATATTGCTTTTCTTCTTCCGACATAGTCAACAGAAATAAAATGAAAAAATTTAAATATTTTTATAAAACATTTCTCTAAAACTATCTAATTTATTGATTTTCACTATTTTTAGCTATTAAAAGATTTATATTCTAAAATATAATCGAATGAAATAATTCTCACATACATCATTGTCTTTAGATTATCAGCTATTATACGAATATATTTAAGAAAAAAACATTTTGGATTGAAATCCAAAAATTACCAAAATGCTTCAAAACTTACCAAACTAGCTACAATCCCACTTTTAACCTATCGTGCAACCTTTATTTTCATTTAGAATATTGATTTTAATATAAAATTATTTTTTTAGAATTTTTGGTAACTTTTTATCTGTTTTTATTTTTTAATTCTAATATAATAGTTGTAGTTTTCTATTTTATTTTATTTTTCATCTAACACAATAAATATATGTATAAATTATTTAAAAATTAAAAGACGCATATAAATAAAATAAATATTTAATAATAAATAATATTTAATAATAAATAATATTTAATAATATAATAATATTAGTAATATTAATAATATTTAATAATAATATTTAATAATAATATTTAATAATAATAATATTTAATAATAATAATATTTAATAATAATAATATTTAATAATAATAATATTTAATAATATTAATATTTAATAATACTTATAATATTTATAGTATTTAAAAATATTAATAATATTTAATAATAATATGAATGATATTAAATATATGAATAATGTTAATATTTTTTATATTATTATTTATATTAATATTAATTATATTAATATTAATAATCTAACTAATAAGTATAATAATAATCATAATAGGATAACAAAATTTGACTTCTGTAATGATTAAAGCTTCTTTGAACATTCCTCAAGGGACTTGACTCCGAGTCTCACCTGCTGTAGTTTAGTTTTAACTTTAATAATTATAATTGTCATATTTGTTTTGTGAACGGTAATCCGTAGGTAATGCTGATTTATCTACTTAAGTGTAGTAAGCTCAGTTAGATAAGTTACGAGGTTAGCTCAGTCTGGGGCAAGTATGGGCCCAATGATATGTTACGAGGTTGGCCCAAATATTTGATAGTTTATACAAAAAAGATAATTAAAGTGAAAACAACATAATGAATAACTATGGTGAGAATGAAAAACAAGTGGTTAAGTAAGTGTGAAACTCAAGAGCAACAAAGAAGAGAAACTAAGAGACAAACACATAAAATGGAATGAAGAAATGGAATGAGAAAACTGATGGTGGTGGGTGAGAAATGTCACGCCACTTGGAGGGTGGTTTTGCTCCAAGATGAGTGTGTTGGTCGCCACTTGAGAGCTTCCAAAATCACTCAAGATAAGACTGTTAGAATGTATGGCTTTAAACTTTAAGGGGGGGGGGGAGGGGAATGGTTATAAGGGGGTATTTGCGCTATTTTAAGAAAAATTTAAATTATTTAAAAA
>Ga0123342_1008170_pt1 | contig 13359 bp, 11 predicted proteins | sample Turbeawhitnodule_FD_89960 | JGI IMG/M metagenome (GOLD analysis project Ga0123342, IMG submission 89960) | Root nodule microbial communities of legume samples collected from Mexico - Turtle bean Mexico white nodule | ecosystem: Host-associated > Plants > Roots > Nodule | place: Mexico: Nepantla...
ACTGTATCTTTATTCAGAATTACAATGATATATTTATATAATAAATTATATTTAAATTATTTGAAAATATTAAAACTTAAATTCAAAATTACTGTATTTTTATTCAGATCTACAATGCTGATTAAAATAATGAATAAAAAATAATCCTAATAAATATAATTATATATAAATTATTTGAAAATATTAAAAATTTAATAACAAAAATTAAATTTAAATTAACATTGTATTGTATGTAAATTATATGAAAGAGTATACCTTTATCTGTAACAATGGTAGTAGGTATGCATTTTAATGGAAAAGAAAAAAAATTTAAAAATTTTAACATTGGAACCCGAAAGGATTTATAATGGACAATTGAGCAGTGTAAAAGTGATATTATAATATTAAAATTAAGGATTCTACCAAGTTGTCTTTTTTCTTCCTTTTCTTTCTTTCTTCTTCTTCTTCCTTTCTTCTTCCTTTCTTCTTCTGGAATGCTCACCACTTTACGCCTTTTACTTAAGTTCACCAATGCTCTGTTACTGGTTCTAACTCATATTTATAGAGTTTATTTTTTTAAGGAAAAAATATATTATTTATTCTTAATTTCCTTTTTTATTTCTGGATTTTCTTAAGATTTTTATATATATTTTTATTTAAATGATTTGTTTATGATTTTATTTGAGATTTTAGTTAAGACTTTATGTGAAATAAAAGTTTTATTTGAGATTTTAGTTAAGATTTTTTATGAAATAAGGGTTTACAGAGTGGACCGCGTCCCTCCGGCGTGTCCAAGGAGTGGACCGCGTTTCCTCCGATGTGTCCTGGAAGAAGGCCGTATCTGGCCCATACTGCTGCGTCCGACACCGTGTCGTGCACGCGCCCGCCGCGTATCCACATCGACGGCGTATCGAAAGCGCAAACGGCTCGATTTTGGCCGTATCCAAGCTTCACAGATCATCACACCTGCTTAGTCTCCCCATTCAAACGAGAATCCTTGAATGTTTATTGTTGTCGTAATTAGTTAGATGGATTGAATTATCATTTATGGTGGAAGACTATGAAGTAGGTTTATGACATTTGTTACTGGAGATTTCAGAACCATTGCACAATAATGATAACGATTTTTATGAAGTCAGGGAATGTTTGAAAAAAAAAGTCATTTACCACATTAAATACACATGTTTGACTATTAAAATGCAATAATATTTTTTAAATTAAAACGGGTCTAAAACGATAGTTGTGAGTGGAATCGTCGTTTTATACCAAAAAGATTGAGTCTAAAACAATGATTATGGATGAAATCACTGTTTTAGACTAAAGCGATTGGGTCTAAGACGTTGATTAATGTAAAACTGTCGTTTATTCTACTGTGCTTGGCTCTAACATGACAGTTTTACCTAAGAATCGTCATTTTAAACCCCTTAAATTACCCTACTTCGAAGCGCATCACTTACGTTTTTGTTCTTTCGTTTTGTCTTTTCGCGAACTTATGCTTTTACGCTCTTTAGTTCTTCATCTCCACTGTGACATTGCGATATTCTCCATTCTAAGTTCTTCCTTCACATTCACACATTGCGACATTCTCCATTGCTTATTTTGCTCTTTCTCTTATTGGTTGTTCATATTCCATTCATTTCATTGTTGAAGGTTTTCATTGTCTTCGTTTTGGCTCTTCTCTTTGTTGCCACCACTACGCCCTTTTCATTGTTTGGTTGTTGTCGCCGCCACCGCTACCCTTCACCACCGATTCTACCCTTCACTGCAGGATTTTTTTTAGTATTATTAATTTATATATTTTAGTATTTATTATTAATTTATATTAGGTTATAATAGAATTATTAATTTGTTACATTGTAATTAGAGTCATATTATTTAGTATTTATAATTAATTTAATTATTTTTAATTATATTTTGTAATTAGATTATAAATAATTTATTGAATTTTAATTGATATTCTTTATTATATATAATTGCATGTATGATTATTTTTTAATTTTATATTGCATGTATGTATATTTATAATTATTGGATACATGTTGTTATTGAGTTTGTGGTGTTCGACCCTCGACAATTGTTTCCTGTATGAGAGACCCTTAGTTTTCTATTTGAGATTTAATACATGTATTTGTCTATTACTTATCCAATTGTCATTTTTTTAAAACATTTTATAAAAAGCAGAGAAGGTTGTAGTGACAATAATTGTATTAAGTCTTGAATTTTCCAGTGGACAGTTTGAAAAGAACAATCATTTTTTATTAGTTCAATAATACATAACTTGTAATTGACATCTACTAACGTATGTTACTTAACTGTGTATGTTACTTAAACATCTACTAACACAATTTTTTGTATTAACCATGGCATGACATGGATATAGCATACTCAGAGGTCAACCTAGTGCAAATTATCAAAAGCTAACATGCTTGAGCCTAAAGGTTTGTAATTTTTGTCTTCCTCTTTTCATTGTTTATCAATATTAACTTTTAATTTATATTGAATTATAGTGTAATAGACAACGGGGAGGCTATGAGTGTGGCTATTACATTATGCAATGAATGGTTATCATTGCAAGATTAGGCATTCAAAAAGATTGGGAGCAAGTAATAATATTTAAATTATTCTTTATATTTCTTTAAAATATATGTATCTTAACACTAATGTGAACCTTATTTTGTAATGCAGTTCTTTACACATGAGCAACCACTGCCTTTGGTCGCCATAAATTATGTGAGACATGCTTGAGCCACATATTTCCTTAATTTCTATAACTTTGGATAACTAATCAATAGTATAAGAATTAGATAGATAGGAATATGTATTAGTGTTTGTAATACATTTTATCAATATACGTAATTTGCTTATTTAAATGAATGTGTATGTATTTTTGTATTTGACTGGTTGGGTTTAAATGAATAGGTTAATTAAGATGGGAGAACACATAAAACAGAATGAGCTAAAAAAAATGTCCACAATAGACGATGGTTTTACCGTCTATACCTCAACCATGTGCACTGTTTAGGGAAGTGTATAAATGATAGTTATGGTCATAATCATCGTCTATACCTCGACCATGTGCACTTTAAGATAGTGTCAGGGAAGGTTATAAACGACAGTTATGACCATAATTGTCGCCTATGTGTGATTTATACACGGTGGTTTTAGAGCCGCGATTTATGCCTCAATGGAATATACTACGTGTTCATAGACAACGATTTCGAAACCGCTGTCTAATTGCTAAAAAAACCGTTGTCTTTGACCTTTTATGCACCAATGGTTGCAACATTATGGTCATTTCTAAGATCACGTGAATACTAACTTCGCATATAGCTTAAAGCATCATGTATATTGATAACACGAAAGAACTCAAGTATATTTTTTTCATCTCATCTCAAATTGAGCCACAATGTTATGTAGAAGCTATACAATTGCCAAAGTGGGTAAAGGCCATCGAAAGAAAGGTTAAAGCTCTTGAAACCAATGATACGTGGAAAATTGTTGATATTCCTACAGGTAATACACCATTGGTTGTAAGTGGATTTATAAAATCAAACGAAAAGCTAATAGAAATGTTGAAAGATACAAGGCATGCCTCATTGCGAAGGGTTACACTCAGTGTGAGGAAAAATACTATTTTGATATGCATTCACTTTTGGCAAGACTCACGAAAATTTGTATGATTCTTGTTATTGTTGCTATCAAAGAATGGTATCTCGAATAAGACATTGATAACATTTTTCTGCATGGAGACTTGTGTGAAGAAGTGTACATACTTTTACTACTCGGGATCACTCAATGTAAGCATAATCAAGTATGTAAATTAACCAAATCTTTGTATGGACTAAAACAAACAAGTAGGGAATTATATAAAAAACTAATTTTGTTTTTACACACTAGCAATTTCGTTCAATCCAAAGTTAATAACTCTCTTTTCATAAGAAATGGTAAAAAAAAATATGATTCTTATTGTATACATATGTTATATTATATTAACAGACAATTGTATGAGTGAAATCACATAAGTTAAAGGTACACATGTGTGTGAGAGGAAGTATGCTCTTGACATACTTACCAATAGAAGTGTATTTTGTAAACTCATCTTCAAGTTTGGAGTATTATGTATACATACTTCAGCTTAAGAGAGGGTATTGCATTTCATTTGTATTGGATCATTTTATCTTTGGATCAGCCTTCTTAGGCCCATCATTCATTCATGTATGTGTTCACGTATGTTTTTTTTTCTCATGCACGTAATAATACACATGCTTCTTCTACTTGCATCCCTATATTTTTCTTCCTGCACCCCATAATTTTAAATTTCCCGAAACTGGCATTGACCTTTTATTTGAAAAAGTGCACGTGGTGGAGTTTGTTTGGCATTGTTCATCTTCTTCGTTCATCTCAGGCATTGGTGGAGGGTCATTTTAGTTTTGTTGAGCAAGGTGGAGGAGTGGGTTACATTGTCGAAGTGTTGCTTGGGTTCTAAAGGTAAGAATTAATTTTTTTAGGAGCATTGGTGGTTATGGAATTTTTGTGGTTACCAAAAACCGGGATTCAGGAGTGTGCTACGGATTCATCAATCCGGAAGTGAATCATTTTGTTTTCTGGATGAGGGGGTTTTCCAAAAGCAAAGTTTTCATAAGTTGTTGATTTCTGGATTGCTGAATCTGGAAGCCTAATTTCTGTTACGGATTCCAGAATTATTTTTTTGAATTATGGATTGTTGGCTCCGAAATTAATTGTTTGACTTATGGATTCATGGATATGGAGTGCAATGATTTAGCTTCGTTTTTTTAATTTGTAGAAGTATGGACAATAGTGAAGAATTTGAACAAGAACTTTATGATGGGTTGATGTGTGGGACGGTCTACATAATGATGATATTGAGAAGTCATTATCTAACAAAGCAATAGACAACATATCGACGAAATATGAATGTACATGTGTTTACTACAAATGAGTTAAAGTTAAGTTTGTAAAGTATGTTTAAGTTGTTTGTTATTTGGTAAATGAAATAATTTGTTATGATAACTTTTGTAGATATTTCGTACTCAGGGTGAGTTCTTGATGTGCATTAGAAAAGTTGTGTTTCACTTTGGTTTTGTTATTGTGATATTGAGATTGGATACCTATGAATTGTAGAAACAAAAATCCGAAGAAAAAATGGAAGTACAAATCTGAAAACCAAAAAATTTACTTACCTTCAGGAAACCGTCAAACACCAAGTTTCCAAGATCATCCTAAACCACCAACAGAAATGCGAGATGGAAAGGCACCACTGAGAGGAATGGAGTCCTGGAGTGCGATTGTGCAATTTGTGGGAAGATGAAAATAATAGTTTTAGGATTTTTAAGAATGGAGTCCATTAAGTGCATTTTAGGATTTTTTTAAAACATAATAAGGACAATTTTATCTTCCCATAACATTAGAGGAGTGCAAGAAGAAGAAGAAAAATGTAAGGATGACTACCTAATGTCTAACACATAATAAGCTTTTTTTTCCTTCTCTCACTCTTTGTTTTCCTTCACTACGTATGTTACGTCTCATGGTCAGACAATAAAAAAACAAATCAATATAATAGTAGCTAGCATATATCAAATCAATCTATTTTTTTTTAGTTTTCTCTTTTATTTATCATTTCTTATCCCATTCTTTATGTGATACCATTATTCTAATTGATATAAATAAAATTAATATAGAAGAATAAAATATAGAAAAAAATAACATAAATCAAAGCTTTAAAGTATAGTTTAATATATTTTTTATGTTTTACTTTTTGAGTAGTGCATTTAAACGAATCAAAATGACTTTTTTTAGTTTAATAAAAAATGGATTGGCTTGAATCTATTTTATTTTTTTATTAAAGATCTTAACTACTTACGTTATTGATTTTGTAGATATCTTTATTAATTTTGAAATCAACTTCTCAAGAGAAAGACATATATATTGAAACTATCATTTACAAATTAATGAAAGACCATGTAAGAAATTTTGGAGGTACAAATAACCATAGTATATGATTTGTTAGGATTGTAAGCTTAATTAATCTTAATTTATAATATATAAGTGATAACATTCATCACTTTATAGGTCGGTTTTACGATGTTGAATTAGGATGAAACTTCTTTTAACAATTATGGCGAGATTTGTTAGACCTATTGTGTCATCTATTGTTGAGTCGTTGTTGGACCATCTACAAATATTTAGTATTGTTCCAGACAAAAGTATAGGTGACCTCTGACCTAGAACATTCAAAGTGGTCAAGGATAAGTGTACCATTTACCAATATGTATTAGATGATTTTCTTGTTGGTGCTCCTTTTTGTATATATTGGCAAACTCCGACATATCTTTTCTGATTCTGCCTTCATTGAACCATTAAGACTGATTAAGACTAGTTAATACAAGATTGTTAACATACGCCAAGTAACGTCTTCTGATATTCAAGATCGGGTAATGATCCACTTATTATATGACCGGGTCCAGACCCATCATCCTACATGACCCCAACCTCAGACACAAACTATTAAAACTATTTGTGGTAGTACCTTAAGCCTTTTTTTCTTCCCCCCTGACCCTCTACTCTTTATAGGGGTGTGTTCTCACATTTATTACCTCCCTGTTACACATCACATCACCTGCCCCTTGCTCTTCCCAATACCCACATGTTGCGTTTTTACTGAACGGTCTTCAAAATGGCGGTTTTGCATTACCCACGTCTCTTATTCTTCCCGGTTCCCTTATCATTCACTAAAGACTTCTTTTCTTCTACACTCTAGATTTCTTTCTTACGTTCAAAACCCATTCCTCACTCACACTCTTCCTCTGCATTCGTCCCTTATACCTCACTTTCTTCTTTTGCATTCAACCTTTATACCTTGCTTCCTTCTTCTGCATTTGACACCCATCTCTTCTTTTGTATCAATTCCAACCCCCAGGGACGCCTTTGAACATCCCGTAGCCTTGGTTGTGCATTATCGCTACTTGTCATTTGTATACATTGCATATATTATGTGTGACTTGTTCATGGATTATTATTCTATGCATCCTTGGTCAAAACTTGACATTATCCGTGAAGTTTTTGTTTTTACTTTTGTGAAAAGAATTCAAAAACTTAGTCACGCTCAGTCCTTGAGTCGTACTAGCTCTGAGAAAGATGTTATTGTAATACCTTGCAGACCAGAAGAACTTGTCTGTAAAGATTGTGTGAATGAAACATCTTTTTGCTTTTTATATGAAACCTTGTTTACCAAACTCGGCATTCGATTTCCATTAAATCCTTTTCAAAAAAGAAATTCTTCTAACTATGAACGTAGTCCCTGCCCAGTTGCATCCAAACAATTGGGCCTTTGTTCGAGCCTTTTACATTCTGTGTGGGCAACTGGACCTTGTTCTGAGCTTCAACATGTTTTTATTTTATTTCTTTGAATATAAAATCTCCAAACCCGCGTCATGGGCCTCTGTTAGTGGCATTAAGGGTCGAGCAATTTTATCTCTATTTCAATCATCATATAAATCCTTTAAAGGTAAATTCGTGAAAATCCAAAAATCCAAACATAACCCTACTCTTCTAGAAGGATTTTCCCTTTTGATCATCCCACCCTCAATGTCAACCTACTCGTTCTCATGAAGACATTGATAGTAGTGAATTAGATGACTGCAAAAAAACTTGATGACCTAGGCATAATCTTTAAAACTTCGATCCTTCTAAAGCTCAAGTACCGACCTAATGACCTAAAAGTCTACATTGGTACTTACCTTGACCATTTTCTCCTTGTTTTCCTTATGCTTCACTACCAACTTACAAAATTATTTGTTTTTAGATAATTCCATGCTTATAACCAAAGTTGAGATGGCTCTTCGGACTAGAGGAGTTGTTCTCAAGCCTAACGCCAAACTTGCATCAACTGCAACCATGGTGGTTGGAAAGAAACGTTCCTCTAAACATCTCCAACAAGCCGATCCTATTAATTTAGAGGATAATTCCTCTTACCACCAAGGTTCGTTTGAAGCCAAATCCTATAAAAAAGATGACAAAGCTTTTTTGCTTGCCGACCATCCCTTGTCTTGGCCCAAACCAATAACCCTCTTTGATCGCATGACCCAAAAGTTAGTGGAACGATATTCTGAAGAGGCTCACAAGGTTGCCCAAGAGCTGGCTAAAGTTAATAAAATGACAAAAGAGCTAAAAATTGCTCGATCTGAGATGTCCTCATATGAGGACAAGCTGGCAGAAATGGCTAGGGACAGGGATGATGCTCTAGGTAAATTGCAACGAACAATTGAAGATACTTCGGTACTTGATCCTTTTAAGAATGTCATCAACGGAAAAATTGTTGATTAATAATGAGGGTCAACTAAGACCCTTTTTATCTTTTGCAAAACTCTACATGTCTTTGTCATTCTTATGATTATTGTTTGTAACCAAAATTTTTTACTCTTCATGTCATAGTTTCTATAATTATTCTGATGTTAACCATGTAAGAACCCTTCCATGGTCTTTTTATTGGATCGAGCATCTAGCTCGACACCATGGAGGGTGAACACCAATCCATGGTTTTTAATGGACCGAGGCTCCGCAAGGCATCATGAAGGGTAATAACCCTTCCATGGTCCTTTTATTGGACCGAACATCTAGATCGACACCATGGAGGGTGAACACCAATCCATGATTTTTAATGGACCAAGGCTCCGCTCGGTACTATGGAGGGTAAGAACTCTTCCATGGTTTTTTTAATGGAGCGATGATCTAGCTCGACACCATGGAGGGTAATAACCCTTTCATGGTTTTTTTATTGAGCATTTAGCTCGACACCATGGAGGGTGATTACCAGTCCATGGTTTTTATTGGACTGAGGCACCATGGATCGATTTTTCGCTCGACACCATGGAGGGTAAAAACCCTTTCATGGTTTTTTATTGGACCGAGCATCTAGCTCAACACCATGGAGGGTGAACATCAGTCCATGGATTTTATTGGACCGAGGCACCATGGAGGGTGAACACCAGTCCTTGTTTTTAATGGACCAAGACTCTGCTCGGCACCATGGAGGGTAAGAATCCTTCCATAGTTTTTTTATTGGACCAAGCATCTAGCTCGACACCATGGAGGTTGAATACCAATCGATGGTTTGTATTGGACCGAGGCTCCGCTCGACACCATGGAGGGTAAGAACCCTTCCATGGTGTTTTTATTGGACCGAGGATCAGGCTTGACACCATGGAGGGTAAGAACCCTTCCATGGTTTTTTATTGGATCGAGCATCTAGCTCGACACCATGGAGGGTGAACACCAGTCCATAGTTTTTAATGGACCTTGCCTAACAAGATACGTGAAATAACAATACTTCTCATTTATTGTGTTAAAAAGACGCAATTATATATAGATCGATTTCTGAGCATAATATGAAAATAAAGATAAAATTCCAACACATGACTAACTATAATAGAATCGTAAATTGGTCACATTCCATGTTCGTGGAATGCCTCCTCCATCCAATGTTTTCGTACGGTATGCTCCTATTCCCAATACATCATGTACTCTGTAGGCCCGATCCATGTTGTTGCTAACATGCTATCCCTATTTATTTCTCCTACCTTTCTTAAGACAATATCTCATTCCCTGAAATCCCTCGTGTGTACCTTGCTCAAATGTATTGTCTCTATTATTGTTTTCTGAGTTGCTCCCCAAATTTTTTCCTTGTTTCTTAGTTCATCAATGGTATCTAGCTGAAAAAGTCTTCCTTTTTTCGACCCTTTTTCTAAATAGTCGTCCACCCTTCTAGATATCATTTCTATCTCAATGGGTAACACAACATCCCCACCATAAACCAACCCAAAAGGTGTCTCCTTTGTTGTTGATTGCACCATTGTATGATACGACCAAACTACTTCAGGCAAAATCTCCACCCATCTGGCTTTGGCCGCTCCCAGCTTTTTCTTCAAACCCTGTAGGATAACCTTGTTTGTCGCCTCGACTTGCCCATTGAATTGAGGATGCTCCACTGACAAGAATATCTGACAAATTCCCATTTCTTCACACATAAGCCTCATCTTCCAACTAGCAAACTGCGTTCCATTGTCTGATATCAACTCTTTGGGTACACTAAATCTACATACTATTGACTTCTACACAAATTTTGTAATTTTTTTTTACCCATTTCGTGAAATATTCAATGGCCACTATAATGAACTTGAATTGTCTCACCGATATTGGGAAAGGTCCAACTATAATAAATCTGATATTGATCGTTTTGACCTCACTTCCTTCCCCAAAGGTCGTCCGAGCCTCGAGGTAGCCCCACACTTGTAATGGGTCGCCTGAGAAGCCAACTAATACCCCTTCCTACAACTCAAACTCCTTTATCTTGGTTTTTCTTGGTTTCTTACTTCCTTGTTTTTTGTTCCTTTAATCATCACACCTGCTCAGTCTTCTCATTCAAACGAGAATCCTTGAATGTTCCTCGTTGTCGCAATTAGTTAGATGGATTGAATTATCATTTATGGTGGAAGACTATGAAGTAGGTTTATGACATTTGTTACTGGAGATTTTTTTGAAGTCAAGGAATGTTTGAAAAAAAAAACTCATTTACCACATTAAATATACATGTTAAAATGTAATAATATTTTTTAAATTAAAACGGGTCTAAAACGATAGTTGTGAGTGGAACCGTCATTTTAGATCAAAAAGATTGAGTCTAAAACGGTGATTATGGATGAAATCACCGTTTTAGACCAAAGCGATTGGGTCTAAGACGTTGATTAATGTAAAACTCCCGATATCTCGCGATATCTCACGATATATCGCAATATCTCCCTATATCTCATGATATCTCCCGATATCTCGCGATATATCCGGATATCTCGTTATATCTCCCGATATCTCGTGATATCTCCCGATATATCGCAATATCTCTGGTTATCTCACGATATCTCCTGATATATCTTAATATCTCGCGATATCTCTGGTTATCTCACGATATCTCCTGATATATCTTAATATTTCGCGATATCTCCGGATATCTCGTGATATCTTCGGATATCTCTCGATATCTCCAGATATCTTGCGATATTTCCCGATATCTCTAGATATCTTGCTATATTTCTGGATATCTCGTGATATCTCCCGGTGTCTCGCGATATTTCCAGATATCTCCCGCTATCTTCGGGTATCTCGCGATACCTCCGAATATCTCGCGATATTTCTGGATATCTCAGGATATCTCCGTATATCTCACGATATCTCCTGATATCTCGCGACATATCTCGCGATATCTCTTGGCATCTCTCGGTATCTCCAGATATCTCGCGATAACTCTCGATATCTCGCGTTATGTCCCGATATCTTGCGTTATGTCATGATATCTCGCGTTATCTCCCGATATCTCCCAATACCTCAGGAGATATCCAGAGATATCGCGAGATATTCAAAGTTATCGCGAGATATCCGGAGATATCGATATCTTGTGATTTCTCCATATATCTCGTGATATCTCGCGATATCTCCTGATATCTCGCGATATCTCCTTATATCTCGCGATAGCTCCTGATATCTCGCAATATCTCTTGATATCTTTGGATATCTTGCGATATCTCGCGATTTTTCTGGATATCTCGCGATATCTCCGGATATCTCGCGATATCTTTCGATATCTCCCGATATCTCCCGGTATTTCGCGATATCTCTCGGTATCTCCCAATATCTAGCGATATCTCACGATATCTCGCGATATCTCCCTTTATCTCGCGATATCTCCGGATATCTCCCTATATCTCGCGATATATCGCGATATCTCTAGTTATCTCCTGATATATCTGGATATCTCCGGATATCTCCGAATATCTCTGGATATCTCGGGATATCTCGGGATATCTGCCGATATCTCGCGATATCTCTGGATATCTCGTGATATCTTCCGATATCTCACGATATCTCGTGATATCTCCCGATATATCACGATATCTCTGGTTATCTCGCTATATCTCCTTATATATTTGGATATCTTGCGATATCTTTGGATATCTCAGGATATCTTCGGATATCTCTCGATATCTCCAGATATCTTGCGATATCTCTGGATATCTTGCGATATTTATGGATATCTCGTGATATCTCCCAGTGTCTCGCGATATTTCCAAATATCTCCTGATATATCGCGATATTTCGCGATATCTTACGATATCTTTGGATATCTCCCGATATCTCCGAATATCTCCAGATATAACGCTATATCTCTAGATATCTCCCGATATCTTCTGATATCTCTCAATATCTTTCGATATCTCCCAATATCTCGCGATATCTCCCAATATCTCGCGATATCTCCCGATATCTCCGGTTATCTTGCGATATCTTTGGATATCTCGCGATATCTTCGGATATCTTCGGATATCTCGCGATTATCTCGCGATATCTTTGGATGTCTCGCGATATCTTCGGATGTCTCGCGATATCTTTGGAAATCTCACGATATCTCCGAATATCTCGTGATATCTCTGGATATCTCGTAAAATCTTTGGATATCTCTGGATATCTAGCGATATCTTTGGATATCTCGTGATATCTCCCGATATCTCGCGTTATCTTGTGATATATGTGATATCTCGCGATATCTCCCGAGATCTCGCGATATCTCCCGATTTCTTGCGATTTCTCGAGTTTTCTCACTATATCTCGCGATATCTCCCGATATTTCGCAATATCTCCCAATATCTCGCGATATCTCCCAATATCTTCCGTTATCTCGCGATATCTCCTGATATCTTTCGTTATCTCGCGATTTCTCCCGATATCTCATGATTTCTCCCGGTATCTTCCGATATCTTGGGATATCTCTCGATATCTCCTTATATCTCGCGATATTTGGTCATATCTCGTCATATCAAGCGATATCTCATCATATAACGCGATATCTGGTCATATCTCGTGATATCTCGCGATATCTCATTAGGGATGGCAAAGCGGGACGGGCCATGTGGGTCGGCCTGCGGCCCGCAAGTAAAAAATGCGGGGCGGGCTAACCTTTTCAACCCGCTAGCCCGCGGCCCGCTCGGGCCAGCAGTGGGGCATGGCGGGGCGGGCTGGCCCGCTAACCCGCAAGAAAAAAAAATGTCATTGTTTTAATGTGTGCAGATGACGGGGAAGATTATAATTATGAAAAAATGGATGAAAGTTATTCTAAGGCGACATCCAATGTTATTGAAATGGAAGAATGTCAATAATTTTTATGTTTAATGTTTTTGAATTAATGTTTATGTTTATGTTTAATGTTTTGGAAGTGGAAGAATAGTGATATTTGATATTTATCTTAATGTTTAATTTTTTGATGTTTGACTATGTTTGAAAAGGAAGAAAAAAAAATTGGGTTTGATAGTAACAAAT